>OGYF01002835.1_pt1 | contig 12510 bp, 10 predicted proteins | sample 1576451 | NCBI WGS metagenome assembly OGYF01 (sample SAMEA3541505, study PRJEB24748) | human gut metagenome | biome: human gut; feature: human-associated habitat; material: faeces | place: China | collected 2012 | reverse complement strand
TGCCGCCGCTCCCGCCGCTGCTTCCGCCGCTGCTCCCGCCGCCGCTCCCGCTCCTGCCGGTGCAGGCGCTCAGGTCAAGGCTCCGATGCCCGGCACCATTCTGGATGTCAAGGTTCAGGCCGGTCAGTCCGTGAAGAAGGGCGACGTTCTCGTCATTCTGGAAGCCATGAAGATGGAGAACGAGATCTGCGCTCCCTCCGACGGCAAGATCACCGGTGTGAACGTCCGCAAGGGCGACTCCGTCGAGACTCAGGCTCTCCTCTGCACCATCGCGTAAGCGGGTAAGGAGATGCCGTATGTTCAAGAAAAAGAATAAGAACCTGCACCGCGCGCTCATTGCGCTCATGGTGCTGGGGCTTCTGGTGTGCCTGTGCTTCACCCTCGCCTCCGCCGCCACCGCTGAGCCGGACTCCTCGTCAGCCGCGGAGACCACCGCTGTAGAGGAGCAGGGCGCACAGTCCAATACGGAAGCAATGACGAATTTCCTGAATCAGGCTGGCATCGCCACCCTGATCCACAATGCGGACTGGAAATCGATCGTCATGATCCTCATTTCCTTCGTCCTGATGTATCTGGCCATCGGTAAGGGCTTTGAGCCGCTGCTGCTCCTGCCGATCGCCTTCGGTATGCTGCTGACGAACCTGCCCGGCGCAGGTATGTTCCACTCCGAGATTTTTGAGGGCGGTCATATCCACTGGGACCTCATCAAGAACGGCGTCACGCTCTCGAATGGTGCAAATGAAGCCGCCGGCCTCATCGATATCCTCTACCTCGGCGTAAAGCTGGGTATCTACCCCTGCCTGATCTTCATCGGTGTCGGCGCCATGACGGACTTCGGCCCGCTGATCGCCAACCCGAAGAGCCTGCTGCTCGGCGCTGCCGCACAGCTCGGTATTTTCATCGCCTATCTCGGCGCGCTCGGCCTGAGCAAGCTGGGGATCCCGGGCCTTGAGTTCACGCAGAAGATGGCTGCCTCCATCGGCATCATCGGCGGCGCGGACGGCCCCACCGCAATCTATGTCACGTCCCGGCTGGCCTCCGAGCTGCTCGGCCCGATCGCCATTGCCGCTTATTCCTACATGGCGCTCGTCCCGGTCATCCAGCCGCCCATCATGCGCGGCCTGACCACGAAGAAGGAGCGCATGATCCGCATGGACGCCCTGCGTACGGTTTCCAAGAAGGAAAAGATCGTTTTCCCGATTGCCGTCACCGCGTTCGTCGCTCTGCTCGTTCCGAGCGCAGCTCCGCTGGTCGGCAGCCTGATGCTCGGCAACCTGTTCCGTGAGTGCGGCGTGGTCGACCGTCTGTCCAAGACCGCGCAGAACGAGCTCATGAACATCGTCGTCATTTTCCTCGGCGTCTCCGTCGGCGCTACGGCGAAGGCAGAGTCCTTCCTCAGCCCGATGACGCTCGGCATCCTCGCCATGGGCATCGTCGCCTTCATGTGCGGCACGGCCGGCGGCGTCCTGCTTGCCAAGTTCATGAACATTTTCCTGCCGGAAGGCAAGAAGATCAACCCGCTCATCGGCTCTGCCGGTGTTTCCGCTGTTCCGATGGCTGCGCGTGTCTCCCAGAAGGAAGGCCAGCGCGAGGATCCCAGCAACTTCCTGCTCATGCACGCCATGGGCCCGAATGTTGCCGGTGTCATCGGCTCCGCCGTCGCCGCGGGCGTGTTCATCGCCCTGTTCGGCTGATAAGGAGGTATGTCCGTTATGGAAAAGAAGAATCCGCTGCGAATTACAGAAACCATCCTCCGTGACGCGCACCAGTCTCAGGCTGCCACGCGTATGCGCATCGAGGATATGCTCCCTGCCTGCGAGCTCCTGGACAACATGGGCTACTGGTCGCTGGAGTGCTGGGGCGGTGCGACGTTTGACGTCTGCATGCGCTTCCTGAACGAGGACCCGTGGGAGCGCCTGCGCACCCTGAAGGCCCACATGCCCAAGACGAAGCTGCAGATGCTCTTCCGCGGCCAGAACATTCTGGGCTACAAGCACTATGCCGACGATGTCGTCGAGGAATTCTGCCAGAAGTCCATCGAAAACGGCATCGATGTCGTCCGCGTCTTCGATGCGCTGAACGACATCCGCAACCTGCGCAAGGCTGTTGAGTCCGTGAAGAAGTACGGCGGCTGGGCCGAGGTTGCGCTGAGCTACACCGTCAGCCCTGTGCATAACGACGATTACTTCGTCGGCCTCGCCAAGGACCTCGAGAAGATGGGCGCAGATTCCATCTGCATCAAGGATATGGCGAACCTGCTGCTGCCGCTGCACGCCTATGACCTCGTGCGCAAGCTGAAGGACAGCGTCTCCGTGCCCATCCACCTGCACACGCACAACACGGCCGGTACCGGCGACATGGTCAACCTCATGGCCTGTCAGGCCGGTGTGGACATCGTGGACTGCGCGCTGTCTCCGCTTGCCAACGGCACGTCCCAGCCCGCAACCGAGTCCCTCGTGGCGACGCTGCAGGGCTCCGACCGCGACACCGGGTTGGACCTTGCCAAGCTGAACGAGGCTGCCACGCACTTCCGCAAGGTCGCCGACAAGCTGAAGAAGGAAGGCTTCCTTGATCCGAAGGTCCTGCAGGTCGATACGAAGGCCCTGATGTATCAGGTCCCCGGCGGCATGCTCTCGAACATGCTCGGCCAGCTCAAGCAGGCAGGTCAGGAGGATCGCTATTACGATGTTCTGGCTGAGGTGCCCCGCGTCCGCAAGGACTTCGGCTATCCTCCGCTCGTCACCCCGACGAGCCAGATCGTCGGCACGCAGGCCGTTATGAACATCGTCGCCGGTGAGCGCTACAAGATGGTTCCGAAGGAATCCAAGGGCCTGCTCCGCGGCGAATACGGCAAGCTGCCCGGTAAAGTAAATGAGGAAGTCCGCCGCAAGTGCATCGGCGATGACAAGGTCATCACCTGCCGCCCGGCCGACCTGCTCAAGCCGGAGCTGCCGCAGTACCGCGAGGAGTCCAAGGACATCGCCCGCTGCGAGGAGGACGTTCTGTCCTACGCCCTGTTCCCGCAGGTCGCGCGCAAGTTCATGGAAGCCCGCAACAACCCGAAGCCCGCAGAGCCCGAGAAGAAGGCCGCCGATCCCAATGCGGTCCGCGAGCTCTATGTCGAGGACCTCGGCAGATAAGCCAAACAGCAAAAGCCCCTCCCGCCGCCCGGCGGAGATGCCCACCGCCGGCACCCCCAGCCGCTGGGACAGCATCTCCAGGTCCACCTGGATACCATGGCGTCGAGCCTCATCCATCAGATTGACGCACAGCACCACCCGCTGGGTCAGCTCCAGCACTTGGAGGGCCAAAATAAGATTACGCTCCAGGCATCCGGCGTCGCATACCACCACCACCGCCGAGGCCTGGCCGCTGGCGATATAGTCCCGAGCCACCTTCTCCTCCGGGGAGAGGGCCGCTAGGGAATACGTACCGGGCAGATCCACCACCGTCAGGTCCCTGCCCCGCCACTGGCACTGTCCCTGGGCTGTCTCCACTGTCTTGCCTGCCCAGTTTCCCGTATGCTGGCGCAGGCCTGTCAGGGCGTTGAACAGAGTGGACTTCCCCACATTGGGGTTGCCTGCCAGGGCAATGGTCACCCCCTTACTCATGGCACGGCCTCGCCCACAACGGGATGGACCAATTCCTCCCGCTCCAACTGAACTCCTTCCGCATCCGCCCGGCGCAGGGCAATGAGGGCGCCCCGGATGAGATAGGCTCCCGGGTCACCTGCCGGGCTGCGGGTCACGCAGGTCACCCGGGTCCCCCGCACCAAGCCCAGGTCCATAAGCCGGTGCTCCATAGTGGGCCGGGTGGATATCTCGGTCACATAGCCGCTCTCCCCCACGGGGAGGGCGGCCAGAGTCAGCGTTTCATACATGGTCGTTCGCTCCTTTCGGAGGGCCGCCCTTACGGACGGTCCGCACTCTATCCTACGGTCTTTCCCCTCCCTTCGTGCCTGTGCGAACACAAAAATGCCAGGGTCCCAGCCCCCTGCCAGCTAAAACCAGCCGCCTTACCGGCAAAAAGGACCCGCGGCTCAATGGTGAACCGCGGGTCCTTTCTCTACAGCCCCAGTGTGATGCCCTGTCCATCGGACAGGCCATCTTTTTTCAACATATTTTCCAGTACCTCCACGTCGGCGGCAATGTCCAGCGCGTCATCCTGGAACAGCTTATCCAGTTGCTTTTCAAACCCGGCCACCACCTGGTCCATCATCCCCTCGATGCGGGCCTTCGCCGCGGAGATATTCTCTCCCTCGATCCCCTGGGCCTCCAGCTGAGCATAGGCCCGGAGTATTTTCAGCGTCGTAGGCAGATAATAGTTTAGGAAGGTCCTCAGTTGCCCCTGCCGGTTGGGGTGCTTCTTTTGATAATCCAGAATTTTTCCGGTGATCTCCTCGATACGGTAGATCTTAGCGCTCATCTCCTCGTCGGGGATCTCGTCGTTGACCTGGCGGATCTCCCGGAGGATGGCATCCTCCCGCTGGGCATCCTGTTCAGCCTTCTCCTGGGGATCGGCCTCTTCCTCCGGCTCTGGCGCGCGGTAGCCCATCTCGGTGAGATAGAGCTTGCCCTCCGCCATGTCCAGATAGCCTGTGGGCAGGATGCCCTTGGCCAGCATATGCCGCAGATCCTTGCACAATTTGCGTACCGACACGTCAAAGGCCGCGGCCATCCGGGCCAGGTCCACCTCACGGTTGGCGCCGATGTAGGCCAGGTAGTTGACATACCGCTCTCCCCTGCCCCGGCCGCCGATGCCCGCGATCAGCATGGCCAGCCCGCCCAGGAAAAACAGTCCGCAGGCCGCCAGGGACACCAATTCATCTCCATAGAACCCGTAGGAGAGGGCTTCCATTGCGATGGACAGAAAGCCCAGGCCGAAGATCCCCGTGGTAACGGCGCCGCCGATGATGAGGCCGGTGCTGCCGTTAGACTCAGAGGCGGCTTTTTTCTTGGCGTTCTTTTTGTCCCCGGCAGGCTTGGCCTTGGAGGCGCTGGATTTCTTGGCCGTTCCGGACCCCTTTTTCTCCGGACCGCCGAATATCACGGTCTTTTCGCCCCCCGCCTTGTGATAGGTCACATTGGCGTGGGCGCCGTTGTTTTGGGCGCTGTCCCGGGTCTGCTGACCGTCCTCCCAATTCACCTGCTCCCATTCCTGGCTGTCATAGGGGTGGCCAGCCTGCCGCTCCCGCTCGATGTCATAAGGATGGCGCTTTACACCGCCCTGCCAGTTTTTCCCCCGCTTTCCGCCGCCCCGCAGCTTGCTGGCCAGCCAGATCAGCGCGATGATCCAAGTCACCGGCGTGGGAATGCAGAACAGCACGATAATGGGGATCCAACTGCCCCAATCGTTCCCGCCGCCGTTTCCGCCGCCGTTTGCATGATAATAGGTCGCCATATCGTTCAGTTCTCCTCTTTGACAGGTTGCGCCAGTGATTTGCGCCAGCGGTTGGACCAGGTGTAATACATGCCCACAGGCACAGAGATGCACGGAGCAATGGCACAAGCCACATAGATGCCCTCCACACCCCAGAAACGCTCAAACAGAATGGAAAGTACCACCCGGAACACAATACAGTTGGCAAAGGAGGACAGGAATACCCACCAAGTATCTCCCGCCCCCAGCATCAGGGCATGGTAAACCAGAAAAATGGCATAAAACACTTGTCCCAAAATCTCTATCCGCAGGTTGAGCACCGCATAGTGAATGGCCTGGGGGTCGTCGGTAAACGCTCCCACCAGCACTGGGGCGGCCAGTTCCACTACTACGATAATCACCGCCGCCATGGCAAGGGCCATGCGCATTGCCGTGTACATCACCTGTTTTCCACGGTCATACAGCCCCGCCCCCAGGTTCTGGGCCACCATGGAGGCCGCGGCGGTAGACATGGCGGAAATAAACATGCCAGACAGGTCCTTGATCTTGCCGGAATAGGCGTTGGCCGCGGAGATGACCGCGCCGTAGTCGTTGATGAGATAGGTGACCACCAGCCAAGAGATCCCCGCCACTGTCATCTGTACCGCACAGGGAATACCCAGCCGGAGGATCACCCGAATCTTTCTCCAGCGCAGGCGCAGCCGGTCCCGGGCAAAGGAGAAAAATTCCCGATGGCGCAGCAGATAGCCCAGGCACAGGGCAAAGCTGATCGCCTGGGCGATCACCGTGGCCCAGGCAGCTCCCGCAGTGCCCCAGCCCAAAGGCCCTACAAATAACAGATCTAACCCTACATTAACGGCCACCGATATCATCACGCACCGCATTGGCGTCTGTGAATTACCCATAGCCCGCAGCACCGAAGCCAGCGCGTTATACCCGTAGACGAAAAACAGTCCCCAGCCGGCGGCAGCCAAATAATCGGTGGCCTCCTCCAAGGCAGGCGCGCCCATAAGCCTCATAAACGGTCCGGCAGCCAGACACACCATCACAGACACCACCGCACCCACGATGGCAAATAAAGCCAAGAAAGATCCGGTCGTTTCTTCCCGGTTATCCTGGTCCTTGGCTCCGAAGTACTGTCCTACCAAAATGTTGCCCCCATTGGACAAGCCAATGGCCACCTGAGTCAGCAGAGTGATGCACTGGGAACCATTGCTTACACCGGAGGCCCCGGTCTCTCCCAAAAGCTGGCTCACCACCAGCATATCTACAATGCTGTAGATTGCTTGGAGCAGGCTGGACGCCACCACGGGAAGGGCGTAGTGGATAAGCTGGCTTCCCACTCTGCCCCGAGTCAGATCATGCTGCGCGGTCAATGCCATGGATGGTTTGTTCCTCTCTATGCCCAAGCCGCTCCGCCTGGACGGGATGTATATCTAGCTGATCCGTTCAATGTATTTTATCATATACCAATTCCTCTCGGATGTAAAGTACACATCCGTAGTCCTGGACCGCTTTCCCTTAAATTCCACCTATTTTGCAACTATTTGTAACCGCTTTGTAGTTGTCTTTCCCCCAGTGGAGTGGTAGAATTTCAGTATGCCAAATTCTGATTTGGAGGTACAAGCTATGAATGATCCCGCGCCCAAACGGCTCGCGAAAAAGAGATTCAGAGGCCCTGCGATCGCTGTCGCCGTTGTGGCGGCGGTCTTGGCCCTTGTCGCGGGCGGCTATTTTGGGCTGTGCGCTTGGGTTCAGGGCAACGGCTTGCTGCTGCCCGGCACCACCGTCACCGGCCTGCCCGGCGGACAGAGCGTAGACTTAAGCGGCTTGGACGCCAACGCCGCCGCTCGGCTGCTGGAACAGCGGCTGGAGTCGAACCTGTCCAGCCGTTCCCTCACGGTCTCCTATGGCGATGGTAAGTCCGCCCGGCTGGAAGGGGACCTGCTGGAAGCTGACCCCTCCGTTCCCATAGACAGCGCTTTAGCCGCCAAGGACAGCCAGCCCTTCTACATGCTGGGTCTGCTCTGGCTGGGCCTTGGAGACGGCAGCCAGCATACCGCCTCTGCCCTGGCGCTGACCGAGGCGGGCCGGATCCGGGTGGAGTCTCTGGTGGGCCAGATCGCCCAGGAGCTGTACGTCGCCCCGGTAGACTTCACCTATGCGCTTACGGATGAGTCGGTGGAGCTTACTCTGGGTACTGACGGGCAGCAGGTCGACCAGGAGGCTCTGGTTCAGGCCATAATCGATGCCCTCACTGACGGACAGGAAACTCTGACCGTCACACCTGAAACGGCCCCCTCCGCCGAGCTTACCGGCGAGATCCTCAGCCAGCTGGTCTATGTGGCTCCCCAATCGTCCACCGTGGGTGCGGATGGCAAGTTAACCCCCACGGTAGTTGGTCACAGCGTAGATGCCGCTGAGGCTCAGGCCATCCTGGATCAAACCCAGCCCGGGCAGACTTGCTCGATCCCCCTGATTTTCCTCCAGCCCGATTTGGACGCGTCGGAGGAACTGCTCTACCGGGATAAGCTGGCCGAGTCGGAAACCTATATGTCCGGTCCGGAAAACCGGCGCACCAACATCCGTCTGGCCGCCGCGGCGGTGGACGGCACCATTCTGATGCCCGGCGAAACCTTTTCTTATAATAAAATCGTAGGCGAACGCACTGCCGCCAAGGGCTACAAGCCCGCCACCGTCTATGTGGGCGGCCTGGACAAGCAGGAGCTGGGCGGCGGCATCTGCCAGCTGGCCTCAGCGCTGTACTATTGTACGTTATACTCCAACCTGGAGGTCGTTTACCGCACCAACCACCGCTTCGCTGTCACTTACGTCCCCCACGGGCTGGACGCCACCGTGGCCTGGGGCAGCATCGACTACAAGTTCAAAAACAACACCGACTATCCCATCCGCATCAGCGCCTACACCGAGGGCACCAACCTTATCGTGGTGTTTTACGGCACCAAGGCGGACGACAGCTATGTGGAGATGGAAACCCGGCGGCTGTCCTCCACTCCCTACTCCACTGTCTACCAAATCGACGAGTCCCTGCCTGCCGGGGAAACCAAAACAGTGACCAGCGCCTATACCGGCTATAAATATGAGGTGTACCGCTGTGTCTATGATGGCGATGGGACTTTGATCTCCCGCACGTTTGAAAACACCAGCACCTATGCCTATCGGGATAAAGTCATCGCCGTCAGCCCTGCGGACGCGGCCCAGTATGGCTTGGCTCCGGCCGTCAATCCCTCGGTGGAGCCCAGCCCTTCTACCCAGCCTTCGCCGGAGCCATCTCCTACCCCCTCTATGGCTCCATCCGCTCCACCCTCAGAGCTGCCCTCCGAGGCGCCCTCTCAGGCAGTCTCCCCCGACCCCGCCATTTCTCCAGATTCCTCCTCTGGCATTCCCCTGGACTGACCCCATATATCACATTGGCGGGACAAACCAAAGCTTTGGTTTGTCCCGCCGTCACGCAAAGGAGTACATCTTCCCATGTTTCAAGGCTTTTCACCGGAGACCATTGAGTTTCTCTGGGGCATCCGGTTCAACAATGAAAAAACCTGGTTTGAAGCCCACAAGCCGGACTATCTCAAATACCTGTATCAGCCCATGAAGGAGCTGGGGGCCGACGTGCAGGACAAGCTGCTGGAACGCTTCCCCAAAAGCCAGCTCAACTTGAAGATCTCCCGCATCTACCGGGACGCCCGGCGGCTGTTCGGCCGGGGACCCTATAAAGACCACCTATGGCTGACCCTGTTCCGCTGGGACGGCGGGGAGGAGGGAGCCCGCCCGGCGCTGTGGTTCGAGATCACGCCCGACGAGTGGAGCTACGGCATGGGTTTTTGGTGCGCCAAAGCGGCGGTCATGGAACAGCACCGCGCCCGGATGGACCGGGACTGCAAGCCCTTGCTGAAGCTGGCCAGCCGCTTGGACAAGCAGGATATCTTTGTCCTGGAGGGGCCAGAATACGCTCGAAAAAAGCAGGCTCCTCATCCCAAACTCACCGATTGGTACAACAAAAAATCCTTGTCCATCGGCTGTACCCGTCCCCTGGACGAAGGACTCTACTCCCCTGCCCTGGTGGACACCTTGGTGGACGGCTTCACCTTCCTCATGCCCTACTATGACTACTTCTCAACCTTGTGGGCGGATGGGGAGATCCCTGGACGGCCCTGACCAGTTCTTGCTTTTCCCTAACTTATCAAGAAGCCCCTCCTATCCCAAGGAGGGGCTTCTTGATATATGGTCACAGGATCTTATGGGCGTGGCGGGTGACATGGCAGCCCAGGTTCACCGCGCAGGGCAACCCGGCGATGTGGGTGCCGCAGGTGTAGATGGACACCCAAAGGGCGGTTGTGGTCCCCCCCAGTCCCTGTGGGCCAATGCCTAGGCGGTTGACCCGCTCCAGGATGCGCGATTCCATCTCCGCATAATAGGGGTCGGGATGATGCTCCCCCACCGGCCGCAGTAGCGCCCGCTTGGCCAGCTCCGCTGCCACCTCCGAGGTGCCGCCCAGCCCCACCCCCACAATCACCGGAGGACAGGGGTTGGAGCCTGCCCTGGCCACACAGTCCACGATGTGGTCCTCCACCTGTTCCTGGGTGACAGAGGGGTTGAACATCCGCAAACTGGACATGTTCTCGCTGCCAAAGCCTTTGGGGGCCACGGTGAGGTCTACCCGGTCCCCGGGAACCATGCGCAGATGGAGGATGGCGGGGGGATTGTTGTTGGTGTTGCCCCGGCGCAGGGGGTCGGCCACCACCGACAGGCGCAGGTGCCCGTCCACATAACCCCGGGCCACCCCGTCATTCACCGCGTCCCCCAGGCTGCCCCCGGTGAGATGGCAGTCCTGTCCCCAGTCCACAAACACCACCGCCATGCCGGTGTCTTGGCAGATGGGCAGGCCCTTGGCCTGGGCGAACTCATAGTTCTCCCTCAGATCGCCCAAGATCGCCCGGCCCACACCGGACTGCTCGGTCTCCATAGCCTTGCAGATGGCCACCCGCAGATCCTGGGGCAGAATGGTGTTGGCCTGGATGCACAGCTCCCGGACTGCGTCGGACAACTGCTGGAACGTCACTTCTCTCACAACGGCACCTCCTGGCCGTCGATCCATACATACTGGACCCGGCTTTTAACGTCAAAGGGGTGGCCGGACATAACCACCACATCTGCATCCTTCCCGATGGTGAGGGAACCCAGCCGGTCGTCTAACCCGGCCATGCAGGCGGCATTAATGGTAATGGCGGCTAAAGCCTCCTCCTCGTCCATCCCCGCCCGGGCGGCCAGGGCAGCGCACAGGGGCAGGTATTGGATAGGGGTCTCCGGGTGGTCGGTGCAGATGGCCACCCGCACCCCCGCCGCAGCCAGCGCCGCCGCGTTCTCCATGGCCAGCCCCCGCAGCTCTGGCTTGGAACGGTCGGTGAGGAAGGGACCGGTGATCACCGGCACTCCCTCCTTGGCCAGAAAATCGGCAATGAGCCGCCCTTCGGTACCGTGGACGATGGTCAGGTCCAGGCCGAACTCGCGGGATAGACGCACTGCTGTGGCGATATCATCCGCCCGGTGGGCGTGGAAGTGGGCGGGCACCCTCCCCGCCAGCACTGGGATCAGGGCCTCCAGCCCGGCATCAAAATCAGGCTTGTCCCGTTCCTCCAGCTCCGCTTTTTCCTGTTTATATTGATATTCCTGGGCCTTGGCCAGCTGCTCCCGGATGAGGGCGGCAGTGGCCATCCGGGTCATAGGAGCCGTCTGGCGGCCCTTTCCATGGATCCTCTTGGGATTCTCTCCCAGGGCGAATTTCATGGCCGCCGGGGCGCGCAGGGTCATCTGGTCGGCGATGGTCCCCCGGGTCTTGAGGGCCACCATCTGGCCGCCGATGGCATTGGCGCTGCCCGGCCCGGTGACCACACAGGTCACCCCGGCCCGCCGGGCCTCCGCGAACGCCTCGTCCATGGGGTTAACACCGTCCAGCCCCCGCAGCTGGGGCGTACAGGGGGCAGTCTCCTCATTGACATCCTCCCCCTCGAAGCCCACAGCGGTGCCGATCATCCCCAGATGACAGTGGATATCCAAAAAGCCAGGGAGCACATGCCCCTCCTGAACGTCCACCACCGGGCCGAAGTGTTCCTCCGGCGGCAGAGCATCCATGCCGCCCACTCCGGCGATGCGGCTGCCCTCCACCCAGACATAGCCCCGGTCAATCACCGGGCCGTCCATGGTGTGGATGACACCATTTTTGATAAGCATGGTCCTTCCTCCTCTCCTCCCTCAGAAGGGGTGGATCACCGGCCTACGGCGGACGTAGGTGGTCACGCCCGCAAAGCCCGCCTGGCGCACCAGTTCCGTCCCCTCCCGGATGCCCGCCGCCACATCCTGGGGCCGGTGGGCATCGGAGCCGATGGTGACATACCGGCCCCCGCAGTCCCGGAACCAGCCCAGTACCTGCGGCCAGACCTCCAGGTCCTGCCCCCGGTTGGTGTTCACCTCCAGGGCGTGGTCCGTCCGAGCCACCTGAGTGAAGATGTCCCGGACCCGCTCCTCATAGTCTGCCAAGGATAACGCCTGCCCGTCCCTGGCCATATACCGCAGGGGATAGACGATGTGGGCCAGGCTGTCGTAGCAGTCGGGGCAGTCCGTCACCAGGGCCCAAGTGCTGTCCAGGGCGTTCTCCAGCGCCCTGCGGCACTGGGCCAGGCCCCCGGAGAAATCGGTGTAGTAGAAGTCGATGTTCTCCTCCGCCCCCACCCAGTTGTGCAGGGAACCCAGCACGAAGTCCAGCGCCTCCGGGTTGCGGACGGCCAGTTCCAGCAGCGCTTCGGGGTATCGGCCGGGGTGATCCAGCAGAGGCTGAGCCTCCGGCCGGCTCTCCGCTAGAGTCTGCAGCTCATTGGTCAGCGACTGGGGAATGTCATGGCCCGGCCACAGCCCGTTGTAAATCCGGGGCAGAAAGAAGATGGCCGCACCCAGCAGAACGCCGGCGGCAAACAGCTTGGGCAGGAGGCTTCGGCGTTTTCTCCGCCGCCGGGCGGAGCGGGAGCGCCGGGGGGCATCATAGGGGACATCCGGTTCCGGACAGGCGTGCATAATAGCATCATCCTCTTACGAACAAAGTGTTGGTGCGGCAGGGAG
>OGYF01002833.1_pt1 | contig 12522 bp, 15 predicted proteins | sample 1576451 | NCBI WGS metagenome assembly OGYF01 (sample SAMEA3541505, study PRJEB24748) | human gut metagenome | biome: human gut; feature: human-associated habitat; material: faeces | place: China | collected 2012 | reverse complement strand
CCATCGTCTTCGCAGGGTGCTGGACCCATTATCCCAGAAGTATTATTATTCCAGAAGAAATGCAGATCTCAGCTTAAAACCTGCATTTCTCAAAAGAGATCTGGAATAATAATGTTGTGAAATCACTTTAAAAAATCAGGTATATTTCTTTTCTCTCTATTGTCCGATCTGTCTGGATTTTCTCTGAAAAACCACCTGTCATTCCACGCTTTCAATTGGCGATTCAATGTTTCCTGAGAAATTTCCGTATAAATCTGGGTGGTTTGCAGGGATACGTGACCAAGAAAGTTTTTCACAACGATCAGCGGTACTCCCGCCTCAAGCATATGCGTTGCCGTTGTATGCCTCATCGAGTGCGGTGTATAATTATTTCTGAACATTCCGGGATTTTCCTGTTTTGCTATGCGGATATACTTTGCATAAATTTCCTCAATGCAGGAAACCGTCATCTTTTCGTGAATCTGACTTGAAAAAACATGCCGGTTCTTATCCTCAGATATTCCCCTGTGTACAATATACTTTTTTACTATATCTGAAGCGGCTGCTGGTATGCCTATCCTTCGTATTTTTTGTCCTTTTCCATGAACATTTATACAGGCTTTATCCTGATAAAACTGAATATCGCCTACCGTCAGATCGCACACTTCCTGAGAACGCATTCCACTGGCATACATAAAGCATAGGAGAGTTTTATTTCTCAATCCGATTTCCGTATTAGCATCTGGCAGTTTAAAAAGAATCCTCACTTCCTCTCTCGAAAAGGAACTTCGCAGAGACTGTGGGGCTTTTTTCTTTGGGACTTTTAATACATTATTTCTGAATATAGATGCTGCACCAAAATCTCTGTTTTGCGCATATATTGAGAATGCCGACAGTGCAGAAAGGCGCTGGTTTCTAGTCGCTATACTACATTTGCGCTCTGATTCCAGCCAGTCAAGGAACTCTGTGATCATCTGAGCATCCAATATTTCAAAGTGAATTTTTTCAGCTGATATTCCTTTAACCGTATACATAAACTCCATAAGTATTCGGAAAGTTGCTTTATATGACGTAACAGTTGCTGTCGATAATCCTTTTGCTACCGGAAGATACGTGTTAAAATAGGTTTCAAGCAGGTCCAGAAATGAATTCTTCTTATGTTTCATAGTCCACCTCCGGCAACAGGTCATACATAAAATCACCAAAGTTTTCAACTGCTTCAGGGAATAATTCACTGCTGAATTTTAAGTACTTGGATGTTTCATCAAGGCTGTCATGACCCAGATAGATAGAAAGATATGGTATCGCATCATCAATATGTCTGCCAGCTCTTTCTGCCTGTGCAAAAGATTTAAATGCAAAAACATGTCTCAGGCAGTGCAGGCATGGACCTCTTTCATACTTCTTCCGATTAGCAAGGCAAATGTTATTATCCTTTAGTATTTTATTAAATCTGTATTTTACCGCTCTGTCTGAAATATGACTGTCAGTTTTAGAAGCAGGGAAAAGCCATCCCTCTGTTTTTCCGAATAATCCCATTGTCAGACAGTAATCAGTCAGTATCTCTGTCATTCCTGAAGACATGGGAACTAAACGTTGCTTGTCACCTTTAGTATTTATTAATCGAAGGATGCCATTTTCAAGGTCAGTATCTGCAAGGTTGATTCTGACCGTTTCGCCTATCCTTAATCCGCAGCTATACAATAATCGAAGGATTGCCGGGAACTCGATCGCCAGATAGGGATCAGATTTTTTATCTGACAAGATGACATTGTCTGCAGATTTAAAGATGTATTCAAGCTCATCATCACTGAATATATATGGGACATAATCATCACGTACTTTTGGGATAATGGGCATAAAAACTGGTTCACCGGCTAATGCCAAAAATTTCAAAAACTGCCGGATCGTGATAACTTCATTTTCAACAGACCCGCTTTTTCCCTTTAGTGTACCGACCCATGCGTTAATAAAACGTTCCGTGATCTGACCTGTTGAACGTATATGCGCATTCAGATAATTATCAAATCTTTTCAGATAGCACAATTCATGTTTCTGTGCACTCTCGCTTAATACGCCACATCGTAGCTCGTAGTATTGTGATAGTTTATCTGAATAAATACTATTAAACATGACGGACCACCTTCTTTCCTGAAAGATAATCAGCAAATATTCCTTTGGGGCGAGGCGGATCCAGAGCACACAATCTTAAGTTTTCAATGTCCACTTTTGCATAATGCTTTATAACATTTAAATCAGAATGTCCGAGTATTCTTCTCACTGTTTCATAAGAGACTCCGTCATTTACCATCGAACTTGCAAGGGATGAACGGAAGGTATGAGGACCATGCTTTTTTTTACTTGTATCTATTCCGGCTTCATAAAAGTAACGGTCTGTGGCATGTCTTATAATGCTTGTTGTAATACGTCCATATGGAGCTGACATACTGTGAAAAACGTATTCATCACATCTTCCGGAACATTTCGTGCTCTTCAAGAAAGTAATGATTGCAGCCATAACAGCCTCCGGCATCTGTAAAGACAGCGGAATCCCAGTTTTTTCCTGCCGCAGATGGATATATCCACTATTCAGATCCACTTCTGACCACTTCAGTTTTGCAATATCCCCAGAGCGCAACCCCATGCGTGTCGCAAGCAGGATGATTGCACGATCCCTTTTACCTGTATCTGTAGCTGTATCAATCGCATTCTCGACTTTCTTTATCTCTAAAGGAGTATAAGTGGTAGGCAAAACGCTACGTCTTTTATAATGGGGCACGATTCCAGAAAAATCTGTTTTGATTAACCCTCTGTCATAAAGATACCGCAGAAACTGGCGTATTCTCGCATAATTATCTTTGTTTTCATATATAAGTAATGCCTGGGATATCTTCCCTGCGTTAAGATCACTAATATCATTACATCCAACCTGTTTTATGTAATTAAGGAATCGTACACATGTTTTCCTTTTTACAAAAATGTTGGAAGGCTTATTCCCTGTGTTTAAACATTCATTAAGATACTCATTCAGTATATTTGAAAAATTTTCAGGGACTTTTTCCAACTGGCTTCCATGATGACATCTGTAAGGAATGTCATCGATATAATCATTAAGCCTCCGTACCGCACAGGTATACGCACTAAAAGTTGATCTGCATACGTTTACTGAGTCTAAAAACTGACGTCCGATTTCAGGAGTATATGTTTCTGTGCCAAGTTTTTTCATCAACGAGTGGATTCTGTTGTAAATCCGCCTGTAAACCATCAATGTGGAATCCATGTAATTCTGCTTTTTGAGCTGATTGATGACACAATCAGACAGCCTGTTAAAGTTTAACGTTTTCTCTGCCATAATTGACCTCCTTATAGTAATCTGTGAGGTTAATTATACGCTATTGTTATTCGAGAAAACGACATGTACCATTAGGTCTTAAGCTGAGATCTGCATTTCTTCTGGAATAATAATACTTCTGGGATAATGAACCCAGCATCCGGCAATCGTCAATTCTTCCAACTCTTTTTCTAACGTATGATAGACCTGATAACCGTCTGTCACGCAGACGCCATCATATCCTTTCAGGAATTCCCGTGGATGAGATGCATTTCTGGTCTGCTGGTATTCATACAGGACGATCTGCTGGTTTTGATACAGATGCCCGGAACGGTATACCCACATCCAGCTTTTAGAACCTGCTTTGCGTCCATCATGGTTTACAAGTACCGGTGTTTCATCTGCCTGGATCACATGATAAGAATACAATTCTTTATGGAGATAATCATAAAGAACCGATAAATATTCCTCGCCGAGACGGATGCACCAGTTTGCCATGGTCTGCCTTGTGATCTGAAGGCCATAACGCTGGAATTCCTGTTCTAACCGGTACAGAGGCACTGCATTCACATATTTTCCGTTGATGATTGCAGCTGCCAGAGATGGAGACGAAGAAGCAATGGAAAGTCTTACAATGGAGGATATGGATACATACTCCATGATTTCTCAGAGAATTGCAACAGAGGATCTTTTTTCCATAGTAGAATCCTATTTTATGCCATATGGAATTCAGTGCGATCAGTACAGTATTCTGGGAGAAATTCTGGATGTTCATACATTCAAAAATATTTTGACAGGAGAAGAAATTGTACAGATGACTGTCGAATGCAATAATATGCAGTTTGATGTCTGTATTAACAGAGAAGACCTTTTAGGCGAGCCAACTATAGGAAGAAGGCTGAGAGCCAATATCTGGCTTCAGGGACAGGTACATTTTTAGAACAGTAACAATATTTCTAAATTCCTGAAAAATTAATTATACTCTTGTAATTTTAATCAGGATATAGTACAATTTCAATTAGACAATACAGTATACCAGATGGTACATAGATACCATCTGGTATACTGAAAAAGAAAAGGCTTAGACTGATGGATAATTCAGACACTGACTGCGAAAGCAGAAATCATCGAAAAATCTTGATTTTAAGCCCAAAACAGATATTTGTTTCCTTAGTTAAATGGATATAACAAGCGCCTCCTAAGGAGGAACCAAGGTTATCACTTCCTGAAAAAACTTTTGGGTTCAAATCTAGTTAAGAAGAGTAAAAATTGACACGAAGGTATTACCCTAAAAGGGGAGTGCTTTGATGTCACCAACATGAAAAGTAATAGTAATTAACAGCTTGAAAAAAGCTGATAATTAAATAAAGGTTGCCATTACCAAAAAGCCGGAAAACCGCGTGTTTTCAAGGGAAAATGGCATTTTGTCTCGTTAGTTAAATGGATATAACATGGTCCTCCTAAGACTAAATTATAGGTTCGATTCCTATACGAGACGGCCAGTCAAAAGCGTTCGATTGTTAGCAGAAATGCAAATAATGGGGCGCTTTTTTGATTAGAAAAATGCATGAAATTATTGCTTTGAGGATGATTTCCAGCTAACACAATGAAATAATTGTTAGCTGGCAGCTAATAAAAAACAGTATTTTGCAAACATATCGAATCAGGGATACTGCTAACATTTGGGGAAGTACTTGTTGTCACCACTGATTTAGGAATGTAAAATACAGTAGTTCAAAGGAAAAATCCTTTGCAGAATATAATTTGCAAACATATATTAGCTGAAACAATGGAGAAATATATTAGCTGTAGCTAATAGAAAACGAGATGCTCGTTTGGAACTGATTTCAAAAATAATCGGATCCAGACGAGCATTTTTTAGTCTGACCGAAGAAGGAGGAAATGATGACTGAAGTAACGAAAGAATTTATCCAGAAGAATGAAGATGAGAAGATCATTGAAATTGAGATTGAAAGACTTCGTTCATTTAAAAATCATCCTTTTCAAGTGAAAGATGATAATGAGATGCATTTATTAAAAGAAAGTATTGAGAAGTATGGAATTCTCACTCCGTTGATTGTCAGACCTGTGCCGGATGGAGTTTACGAGATTATAGCGGGACACAGAAGAAGACATGCTGCTGAGTTACTGGGATATCGAAAAGTACCGGTAATAATTCGTGTAATGAATGAAGATGAAGCTATTTTGAATATGGTAGATTCCAATCTGCACAGAGAAAAAATCAGTTTTAGTGAAAAGGCTTTTGCTTACAAAATGAAAAATGATGTACTGAAAAGAAAATCAGGTAGGAAAAAAGGCCAAATTGACCACAAAACAAAAAAGAAGAGAACAGTAGAGTTGATTAGTGAAGAATGCGGTGATAGTCCGAAGCAGGTACAACGGTATATTTCATTAACGCGGCTGATACCGGAGTTTTTACAGAAATTGGATGATGAATTGATATCTTTTAATCCGGCAGTTGAAATTTCAGCGTTGAAGAAAGAGGAGCAAAAACAATTGTTGGAAGCTATGGATTATGCTCAGGCCGTTCCATCTTTATCACAGGCACAACGAATTAAAAAGTTAAGTAAAGAAAACCAACTTACATTAGAGAAGATGCAGGAAATTATGAGTGAGATAAAAAAAGGTGAGATCACGAGAGTTGCTTTTACAAATGAGCAGCTTCACAAATATTTCCCAAGCAGATACACACCCGCCATGATGAAACGAGAAATTATAGCATTATTGAAAATCTGGCAGAATGAAAATTGGGAGAAATAAATGGAGGAAAACAGTATGTGTAAAGTTATTTCAGTAGCAAACCAGAAGGGCGGAGTTGCAAAAAGTACGACAACCCTAAATCTTGGAGTTGGATTAGTGAAACAGGGAAAGAGAGTTTTATTGATCGATGCGGATCCACAGGGAAGTTTAACTGCAAGTCTTGGATATGTAGAACCGGATGATATTGGAACTACACTTGCAACTATTATGATGAATATTATCAATGACGAGGAAATTGGAGAAGAAGAAGGAATTTTACATCATAAGGAACAGATCGATCTCCTACCGGCCAATATTGAGTTATCTGCTCTGGAAGTAACCATGAGTAATGTGATGAGCAGAGAGCGGATCATGAAGGAATATATTGATACGATGCGATCACGATACGATTATATTTTAATTGATTGTATGCCGAGTTTAGGCATGATGACCATCAATGCCTTAGTAGCTTCTGATACGGTTCTGATACCTGTACAAGCTGCATATCTGCCGGTTAAAGGACTTCAACAGTTGATCAGGACTATTTCTATGGTAAAGAAGAGATTGAACCGGAAGCTAACGATACATGGAATTCTTTTGACAATGGTGGATTTCCGTACTAATTACGCCAAAGATATTGCTTCCAGAGTGAGAGAAACTTATGGATCTAAGATTTCTATCTTTGAAAATGTCATTCCACTGTCAGTTAAGGTAGCTGAAGCAAGTGCGGAAGGAAAAAGTATTTATTGTCATTGTCCAAATGGAAAAGTATCTATGGCTTATGAAAATCTGACGCAGGAGGTTTTGGAAAATGAAAAGTAGAAGCGGAGAAAAAATCAAATTGACAAGCATTGATGAATTGCTGGGAGTAGTCAATGAAGAGTCTGCAATGGAAATAGAAATCAACAGAATACATGCGTTTAAAGATCATCCTTTCAAAGTATTGGATGATGAAAAGATGGCAGATTTAGTAGAGAGTGTAAAGACTTACGGGGTATTGACACCGGTTTTGTTACGGTCTGATGGCGAAAATGGATATGAGATGATCTCAGGTCATCGAAGGATGCACGCAGCAGCTATAGCTGGCTTGGCAACAATTCCTGCAATTGTAAGAGAATTATCCGATGATGATGCGGTCATTGCTATGGTAGATGCTAATATTCAACGCGAAGAGTTACTCCCGAGTGAAAAAGCATTTGCTTATAAGATGAAACTGGATGCGATGAAGAGACAAGCTGGAAGACCGTCTCAGAAGAATTCTGGTCAAAATGACCAGAATTTTGGAAAGGTATCACGTGATGTTTTGGCGGAAGAAGTTGGAGAAAGTTCAAAACAAATTCAGCGCTACATTCGCCTTACAGAATTGATTCCAGAATTATTGGATATGGTAGATGCAAAGAAGTTGAATTTTACCATTGCCGTTGATATTTCCTACATTGATAAGGAAATGCAGAAATGGATCTACGAGTATATCCGGGATACAGGATTTATCAAACCAAAGCAGATTACAGCTTTGAGAAAACAGTTGGAAGAAGGAACTGTGAATCAAGGATTTATGATCTCGATTTTCAATAGCTGCATAGCAGTAAAAGCACCGGAGAGAAAAGTGGTGTTATCAGGAAAGAAGCTCACAAAGTATTTTCCGGAAGATTATTCGGAAACGGATATGGAAAAGGTGATTGAGGCATTACTGGAACAATGGAAAAGAGAACAGGAATAAGGGTTGTCAAAATAAGACAACCCGAAGAAAGAAGAGATACAGAAGTTTAAAAAAAGGACTTCTATGAGAGAAAGGAAGGGAGGAAGATACATGGACAAAAAAATGAATTTTAAATATTTTTATGGAACAGAAGCAGACCAGTTTAGTTTTTACAGAATACCCAAAGCGTTATTTACCAATGACTGTTTTAAGGATCTTTCCTGTGATGCGAAGATCTTATACGGTTTGATGCTGGACAGAATGTCTTTATCCATTAAGAATCAGTGGTTTGATGAAGAAAATCGGGCATATATCTATTTTTCCATTGAAGATATCATGGAATTATTGAATTGTGGCAGAAATAAAGCGGTGAAATCTCTTCAGGAGCTGGATGATGAAAAAGGGATAGGTTTGATTGAAAAGCGCAGACAGGGCTTTGGAAAGGTTACGATCATCTATGTAAAATCATTTGTTCAGGAGGAATGTGAGGAACAGAAAAAAGAAAAATCAAAGATGGTGAAGTTTATAAATCAAACTTCTGTAGAGGAAGAAGAGACAGAAGAAGTTTACATTTCAAACTTCAAGAAGTCCCAAAAACAAACTTCAAGAAGTCCCGAAAATAAACTTCAAGAAGTTTACATTTCAAACTCTAATAATACTAATATTAACAATACTAATCTTAGTGAGAATAAATCTAATCATATCGTATCTGCAGATGGGATAGGATCCGAAGAGGATGAGATGGAAACGTTACATGCGTATCAATCTCTGATCAAAGACAATCTGGATTATGATTCTTTGTTAGTGAGTCATCCTCATGACAAAAATCAGATTGATGAAATCGTGGATCTGATCGTAGAGACTGTTATGTGTAAGAGTGATAAAGTACTGATTGCAAGCAACTGGTATTCAGGAGCCTTGGTAAGAGGAAAATTCATGAAGCTGGATTATTCCCATGTAGAGTATGTGCTGCATTGTCTGGAAGGAAATACGAGTAAAATCAAGAATATCAAGAAATATTTACTTGCGGCATTGTTCAATGCACCTTCAACAATCAGTGGATATTACCGGGCAGAAGTAAATCATGACATGCCGTGGCTGGCAAGATAGGAGGACAGATATGGGTATTTTAAAAGTGGCAGGAAAAGTGTTATTGATTCCATTGTGGTTTATCATTTCGATCATAGGTGCCGGAGTGAAGCTATTAGTACATATGGTGGCAATCGCAAAAAAGATATTGGGATTGGGAATTATGGCGTTGTTCATTGGAACAGTAATCTGTTATCAAGACTGGCTACAGGCAGCTTTTCTGGTTTGTATGGGAGGTGTTCTGATCTTTATCTTATTTGCTGGAGAATTTATAGATATTGTAATCGACTTACTTAGAGAAAAAATATGTACATTGATTTTAGGTTAAGAAAAGATGACAGTTAAAGTAGCCTTAGTGATTTCAGATAAAAATTATAGAGCCTCTCCTTCAGGGAAAGGCTCTATAAGAAAAGTCCAAACTGAGATTTGTTACAATTTCCACCAAATTGTCTTATCCCTAAAGTATTCAATAAAACCGTTTCTTTGCAAAACACGTTGAGAGGAAAAATTGTCTATTTCTGTTTCTGCAATAATATGTTTTACACTTGCTTGCTTTTTCCCCCATGTGCAAAATGCTTCAACAGCTTCTGTCATATACCCGAAATGTTCATGTTTTTTTCCCAAACCATACCCAATCTCAACTTCTCTATTCTCATTCGGGATATTTTTAAAATCAATCATACCAACTGCAATATTATCATCTTTTTTGACAATCAGCCAAAATGTCAGCCACAAATACACATCGCTATTTGCTTCGATTTTTAAACTCTGCTCATAAAGAATGTTTTTGAAAATCCCCTCTATTTTCTCGCCCTGATATGAACAGTTTAGCCTTTTCTCAAATTCCGGAATATTATCCACTAACATTTCAAGCTGTTCTTGTGTAAGAACGATGATTTTCAATCGTTTTGTTTCAATCACCATTCCCAAAAATCCCCTCTCAAATTCAAGTTTGTTACTCACCAGAAAATTTATAACAGTCTGGAAAAGTTGTTTGGTTTATTAACTTTTTAGCTTTACCAATATGTATTCCTCTCACAACAATAAACGGTAATGAATTTACTTCCTTTAATAGAATACCTGTTGATATTGACAATGCAAAAATTTTTTTCATTTCCATTAGAAATTTTAGCTTATCGTCAGGAATATTGATAATTGAGATATTTCCCCATTCAGCGGGTTTTTCTTCTAACATTTCACAACCATTTTCTATCCATAATACAAAGTTAAACCACTCATCCGGTTCAGCTGTACCTATTGCACCAGCATCAAGAAAACCACATACACAAGCATCTTTCTCAGCCTTGATAACCAATTCTCTATCACCATTATCATTTCCTATACTTAAATAATTCGGAGCATATTTTGCAAATTCATTTACCTTGTACATTTCAACAATACTATCCGTATCGTATAACACACATAAATTGAGAACCATTCCATTAGTTTCTCTTAAAAATTGCTTATATACTTCTGGAAGATCTCCTAAAATATTATTTTCAGAAAAGTTAATCTCATTTTCTGTTGCAGGAGAATTCTTTTGAAATGAAAAGACCTTACTTAAATCCACTTATAATACCCCCTCTACAACTCCAATTTGTCGTTTTCTTTCAGTATATCATAATTATAATCTTTCGGGCAGATAAAAGACTTTTATTTCTACGGAATTGTTTTCAAAATCCATTTCTACATAATAATCCCGGATGAAAATTGATCGGTAATAATCTTGTAAGGAATAAATATCAAGAGTTTTAAAATCGACCAAACACAGCGGGATTGGTTCTTTCTTTTCATTTTCATATTTCCAATATTCTAAGGAAGCAGCAACTTTATCAAGGCAACTTTGGCAGAGATGATCTGTTAGATTTCTTTTGTTTAATTTGTAGTTTTCCGGTAACGTGATATCTATCTCAGCCATTCTGCGGGAAACATCTCCATGAGAGGAATAGGTGATTTCGCCTGTGTTTCCGAAAAGGATATTTGAACCGGTTTTATTTGGTATTTCATTTCCGTTTTCATCATATGCTTTTAGTTGGAAATCTAAGACGTACCAGTCATTGAGGGAAATCAGTCCAACCGTATCAAATTTTCGATAATAGTCCATCATACTATAATCAGAACTTCCACATAAATAGCATGTAGAGATATCTTTCAGGCTTGATTGCAGATCGTCAAAGGTTATTTCTATCCGTTCTTTTGGGGCGTCTGCTTTCAGGGAATGTGTTAGAAAAATACCGTGATGTTGATGGATAGCATAACCGATGAGAAAGGATACAGCTAATAGGATGGTGTACCAGAATAAATCTTTTCTGATATGATAATATTTTTTTCTTTTTTCATGCATGATTGAATTCCTCCGTGAAAAAATATAGTGTACTTAAAATAAGTCCATTTAAAACATTCTACCATTATTTGTACTTAAAATGAACTTGAAATATGAACTTAATATGTACTTATAGAGATGGAGAGAATAATCATGGAGAAAGAGAAGCATTTAGGATTACGGATTGATGCTGAAACGCATAAAAAACTGAAAAGCCTGGCAGAATTTGAAGGGCGTTCGATCAATGGAGAAGTGTTATATTTAATACGTCAGGCAATCATAGAATTTGAAAATAAGCATGGAGAACTGAAATAAAAGAATCTTCACATATGGATACAAGAAAAGCCCGTTCGGTTGTATGGAACGGGCAAATTTTATTTGGCCAGGAAGTTGCTCTGTATTTCCAGCGGCATATTGTAGTTCTGACCACGCTTGATCAGACTGTATAACTTGAAGCTCATGAGTTCCGGACTGGAGTTTAAGCAGCTACAGAGCCCGAAATAGTTCAGATCTTCGTTCTTTGACAGGTCTGCGATTTCTTTATCATCCAGGATAAGATCTGCAGCGAAAAGGTTCGCTTCGTATTCCGTATTATCCCTCATGTTATATAAGACATCATCTTTCATCGGCGCCATTTTGAGCTGAGAACGATGCAGAATGATGTGACCGAGTTCGTGGGCGGCAACGATCTTTTTCTCTTCCTCAGAGAGAAAACTGCTTACCATAACATAAATGGTCTGGCAGCTCATGAAACAGTATCCCTTTAATTTTTCGTAGCGGTCTGTTTCTCCAACGATCACATTCATTTCTTCCAGTATTTCAAAAGGATCCCTGGTCTTGAACTTTTTTACAAGTTTTTCTACTTTGTTGTAAATATATGAATTCCCCAAATATATCACCTCGTGTATGAATCAAACAGAAGCGGGTAATGTTACTTCTGACAATAAAACTATATCCTATAGGCTGTCCAATAATCACCCCATCTATTTGGCATCTAAATATTTCTTTGGTGTAAATTTCTTTGCACGTCTTTTGGAATCCAGATATAAAGACTGGATCTCATCCATAAAGGCTGTTTTGTCTTCATCAGAAAGTTCCCCGCCGGCGAACATTGCAGCGGCCTGTTCTAAGATCTGCTGAGCCTGTTTTGCTCCACGGTTTCCAAATTGTTCAGATGCTTCTGTGATAAAAGCCTCTTCTTCTGTCATGAGATAGGAGATATCGCAGCTTAAAATGTCTGCAAGTTTCTGGTAAAGGTCATGTTTCTTTGGATAACGGCCTTCAATTTCCCATCCCCGAACAGTCCGAAGGGAGACACCGACAGCATCTGCTAATTGGGTT
>OGYF01002830.1_pt1 | contig 12536 bp, 4 predicted proteins | sample 1576451 | NCBI WGS metagenome assembly OGYF01 (sample SAMEA3541505, study PRJEB24748) | human gut metagenome | biome: human gut; feature: human-associated habitat; material: faeces | place: China | collected 2012 | reverse complement strand
TATCAGAAAATCGAAGATAATCAATAACAATTACTTATTTAATATTTTTAACATCTGAGCCATTGGGCTCTTTTTTTATGCCTAAAATTCTTGTAAACTTGTTTTTTCGTGTTACAAGAATGGGTGACAAAAACGGTGGACTTCGCAAGCTTCATGCTCAACCAAACTCCTTAATATCTCCGACCTTCAGATCAGCTATATCACGAATGTCGGCGCAGAACAGGGGATTCTCAAGGTTGGCAGTTCTCCTGTGCCGTTTGTCAACAAGTTCCCCTGCAATACCGAGCTTTAAAAGCTGATGACGACCAAGTTTGGAGAGGTATAAAATGCAGCAATTGCGGTGTTCGTGTCGTATTGTGAGAGGTTAGCAAAAATAATCGTGTTGATTGGTGCGAAAAACTAAAGGAAATATCATTGATTTTTACACGAATATCTGCTATACTATGGTCAGTACCTTTAAGGAGGACTGCTTATGTATAGAAAGATTATGGATTTCTTGGTAGCGTGGAAAAAAAACGAACACCGCAAGCCCCTTATTTTACAGGGCGCAAGACAGGTCGGAAAGACCTATTCCATTCTGGAGTTCGGGCGTACTCACTATGAAAATGTGGCATACTTCAACTTTGAAACCAATCCAAAGCTGAACGAAACCTTTGAGGAAAACATCAGCCCTGATTATCTCATACCTATTTTATCTCACATCGCAGGTCAGACCATCGTAACTGAAAAAACTCTGATAGTCTTTGACGAGGTGCAGCTCTGCGAAAGGGCGTTGACTTCGCTCAAATATTTTTGCGAGAACGCTCCGGATTATCACATCATCGTCGCAGGTAGCTTGCTCGGTGTTGCGGTAAACAGAGCAAAATTCTCTTTTCCCGTAGGAAAGGTCGATATGAAAACGCTTTATCCTATGGATATGGAGGAATTTATGTTGGCTCTCGGTGAGGACGATTTGGTAGAGCAGATTAAAAAGTGCTTCCAAACCGACACACCGTTGCCGTCTGCCTTACACGATGCCGCAATGCAGCTTTACCGTCAGTATCTTGTGGTCGGCGGTATGCCGGAGTGCGTGATGCAGTTTGCCGAAACAAAGGACTATATCCTTGTCCGCCATACGCAGGACACGATACTTGCAAGCTATCTCAATGATATGAGCAAGTATAACAACTTGAATGAAATCAAAAAAACCAGACTTGCCTACGATAACATTACCGTTCAGCTTTCCAAGAAGAATACCCGTTTCCAATATAAGCTGATTAAGAAAGGCGGACGGGCTTCTGAGTTTGAAAATGCGATTGAATGGCTCTGCCTGTCCGGTATCGTGTCACAGGTCTACAAGGTGGAGCAAATCAAAAAGCCGCTTGAAAACTACCGTGATATTGATGCGTTCAAGATTTATGTGTCCGACTTAGGATTGCTTTGTGCCAAGAAAGATTTAGCCGCCAATGATATTCTCTATATGGTAGAGGAAATTAACGACTTCAAGGGCGGTATGGCGGAAAACTATGTCAATGTGCAGCTTACCATTAACGGCTACCACACCTATTATTGGGAGTCCGAGCGTGGAGCTGAAATTGATTTTATCATTCAGCGTGATGGTCAGCTTATTCCTATTGAGGTCAAGTCTGCCGACAACACCAGAGCAAAGAGCTTGAAGGTCTATATGGACACCTACAAGCCCGCTTATGCAATCAAGCTCTCTGCCAAAAACTTCGGCTTTGAGGACAATAAAAAAACTGTTCCTCTCTATGCCGCATTTTGTATCTGAAAACAATATTGCAACAGTAACGCTCACAGAAAATGTGGGCGTTTTTTTGCCCCTAAAACAGAATAAGAAAGGATAACGCTTATAAATTTTTAAAAGCATGGACTTATCGGAGGATTAAGAAAAATCAATAACAATTACTTAATTAATATTTTTAACGTCTGAGCTATTGGGCTCTTTTTTTATGCCTAAAATTCTTGGGAACTTATTTTTCTCGTGTTGCAAGAATGGTTAACGAAAACGGTGGATTAATCTGGCTGAGAGATGATGAAAGTGTAATGAGAACTTAGGGGTAAATACACCTAAATTTCAAGTGAGTACTTGATATTTTGCAAAATGATAATTTAAAATAAGAGGAAGGTTCATTTTTACATTCCTGACTAATTGTCGAAACCGGTGAAATAAATTGTGTGAGAAAAGATTGATTGCTTTACTCGTCTTTCAGTGCTCCATTTATTTTAAAGCTCATAACTCACCCTTTTTGTAATGAGCAATCGCAATAGAATGAATTATCGAAAATGTTTTGCGGTTATAAATTGCAAAACTGTTTGACTGCTGTTAGAATTTGAAGGCATCAAGACGATGCACATGGAAGACTAAGTCCTGAATACTAATTTATAGAATCATGAAATGATCGCTTGGTAACAGCTGAGCATTATTATAGAATTTTTTTGGTATACCATTAAAAATATCAACCAGCAAAGGTGATATGCTAAAAAATATAAAATAATTAAACTCCACTTTTTAGAGTAATGTCAACTCTATTTTAAAATCGCTCCCAGTTTATTGTATAATGTGACTTCATCCGCATTTATCAGCACAATAAAATAGCAGACGAACACTCTTTATTTTATTAATTTGCAATATTGTTCAAAGTTCAATATCAATGCTCTCAAAAATCAGCAGAAAAATTTATTAATAAGTAACGAGAATAGTGACGAAACCATAAATTGTGTTACACTTTGCTTTGTGTTGTACATAATGCCTAAAAATGCAAGTGAAAGATTATCACTATTATTTTTTAAATCTTATTTATGTTTAGCTAATAATATGATATAATGAAGATATCGATAAAGTTATTGAGCAGATATTTGAATATTATCACTACTATAATATCCGCTTACAAGAGAATAAATATATCTTTAGTTAAAATAAATTGACAAATTTTTATACGATATACTTATAACAAGAAAGATAGGGTGATGTTATGAAATTAAAAGAAATACATATTAAAAACTTTCGTGGAATTAAGAATCAAAAAATTGAATCAATTGAGGATGCGCTAATTCTTATTGGAAAGAATAATGCGGGTAAAAGTGCGTTTTTAGCAGCTATAAGAACTTTGTTTGGCGACTATATACCTCAGGATAAGGATATATATTATGGTTGTGATGAATTCAAAATTGATGCCATATTAGTTTGTGATGAAGCATATATCTCTGATTACTTTTTGGATAATAAAATTGGTTTTCTCAAGATTCCTTCAACGTCAAATAATTATAAAGAAGTGCAAGATGGTACTGTATTCCAAGATATATCCTTTAATGATTTTAAAAATCAGAGAAGTGGTATTTCTCCGGATATGTTGGATGATGTAACTACAAGAGATATATTTGAACCCATATGGATAAAAGCCATTAAAAAGAAATTTGGTATTGATAATAATGAATTTAATGTATCTTTGATTTTAAAAAAAGGAGGTAAAGTGGAATACGCTCCAAAAGATATGTTGTCGTTTTTACCTGCAGTAGCGTTTATAGACGATTCTCGTAATTTTGCAGAGGAAGAAGCAGGAAAATCAAGAACGATCACTGCAAATATTTTCAACACCATATTAAGATCTGAATTGCTTGAAAACAATGATATTAGTTGTGACAATTGTAATCGAACGGATTGTCAAATTAATTGTATTAACAAAATTTATTCGAAAGCACCTCAAGACTTAAATGTAGAAGAACTCCAAAAATTAATTAACTTTAAAACAAAAAATGCTTCTTCAAGCTTTACCAAAAGTGTATCTGAACGATTTGCTAAAAACTATCAGAGTGGATTTAAGGTTAATATTAAGGCGACAAGTAATATCGATAAATCTTTTTCAATTATGACAAAATTATATGATCCGATGCTTAAAACTGAAATTGAACTTTCAAATGTCGGTGCAGGTGTTCGTAGTATTTACATTTTGTCTTTGTTGCAATCATACCAAGCTGTAAGTGCTAAACATACAATTTTCATTATTGAAGAACCTGAGCTTTATTTGCACCCCCAACTACAAAAGTTGATGGCTAAAACCTTATCTGAAATTTCCTGCGATAATCAAGTTATATTTACATCACACTCGCCTATAATGCTGAGGGAGTTCAGCACCTCGAATATAAGAAAAGTTAAGTTTGATGAATCAAATTGCTATAGCACGGTTGAAAAAACAACTATAGATGATGTTTTGGCAGAAATAGGATATTCCAGCCAAGATATATTGAATACAGATTTTGTTATTTTTGTAGAAGGTCCAGATGATAAGAATATAATAGAACTTGTGTTGAAAAGATTTTATGATGTTGATTTGGAGAGAATATCGGTTATTGATACAAAATCATGCAACAATATTGGATTTTATGCTACACTAAGATTTTTAACAAAAACTACAATGAGTGATGATTTTATAATAATCAGAGATTCTGACACAAAAACCGAAACAGCGTTAAAGAATGATTTAATAAATCAATTGACTAATAATGTTAACAAGACTTTTGCTTTAAAAGCAGTTTCAAAAACACACTTCACCAAATTTAGTTCAATTGAGGGTTATTTATTTTCGCCTGAACTACTTGTGAAACATTGTATCTATGCAGATGAGAAACAGGTGTATGAAAAACTGAAAAATAAGTTAACTCAATACAAAAATAAATCAATTAAATATTTCAAAACACAGAACGCAAAAGATATAACTAGGATTGCGTCATTTGAAAATGATTATGATACAATGATTGCTGATCCGGCAGGAAACCTTGATTGGATAAAAACAAACATAAGAGGGCATGATTATTTTAATTCTGTTCATTCTAAAAGTATCCGTTACGAAGATTATGTCAATGAATTACCGGAATCAGTATTCAAAAATATTATAGATTTTCTTGATAACATTCCTTATTTTTTGAGCAAAAAGTTTTAACTGAAAGAGGTTATAAAATAGATAAACTAGTACTAAAAATAATAAAATTATAGTAATATGGAAATGGATGAGTGACACTTGCTACTCATCCATTTTTTATAAGACATATTATACAATTTGAATTGATTTTTATTGTAGATTGTACCGAAAATAAAATAATTTAAATAAATGCTTTGCTTTTTGAAGAAAAGTGATATATAATCACAATATAACAAAAATATTTATCTCATTATTCTAATTGTATTTAAATTGCAAAAAGCGAGGTGATAAAAACAATTTTTAGTAAAAATTAAAATGAGGTGATAATTGTAATTTAATTGCGGAAACCGACAACAAGATTTAGATTTAAGGAGGATAGTATGAATAAAAAATTAAAAAAACTTGTTTCAGGAACATCGGTAACTTTATGTGCATTGATTGCATTTTCATTGCCAACACAAGTGTTTGCACAAAATCTGCCGATAAATACAGAAGTTAAAACTCAAACTCCGAATGAAGAACAATCTTCTGATGAATACAAAATCGGAAACATTCTTTCAGAAATCAAAGACGAGAGAGATGAATATTCAAAGCAGTTCCGTTTGGATGACGGCACTACAATGGCTGTAAGTTATAAGGAGCCTATCCATTACAAAAATGCGGCAGGAGAATGGGTTGATTATGATAACAGCTTGAAAAATGAAACCGTAAATTCAGCATCCCCTGATGAAGTTACAGAGGAATATACTAATAAAAAGAGCGATTTTAAGGTTAATTATTCTAAAAAATCCAAAGAGAACTCTATGGTTAAAATCAAGGACGATAACCAAAAAATCAGTTGGGGATATAAGGATACAAACAAAGTAAAGTCAACTATAGTAAACAATGATGAAGAGCTGACAGGTAATGACAAATTTACAACATTAAAAAACCTTACATCTGAAATTACATACGAAAACATTTATGATGATGTAGATGTTCAGTATTTTACAACCACAACAGGTGTAAAAGAAAATATTATATTAAAGAATAAGAATGCAAGGAGCGATTTTTATATTCAGTATAAATTTAATAATCTTACTGCAAAATCTGTAGATGACAAAACAGTAGAATTATTAAATTCTAAAGGTGAAGCTGTGTATAAAATTGAAGCCCCTTTTATGTTTGATAATGACGGCAACAAAAGCACGGATTTAACATTATCAATAACAGAACAGAAGAAAAATAAGCTTACGCTCAAAGTTTCTGCAGATAAAAAGTTCCTTTCGGATTGTAGTTATCCTGTAACTATTGACCCGCAGTTTACAACAAGTCAAAACTGGCAGAAATCTCAGTGTACATATGTTGACTCTTCAAAACCTACAACTTGTTTCGGCTATGGCAGTACCAGTGGCTATATAGGCTCTGTTTATGTCGGAATAATTAGTAGCGGAATGTATCGTACATATTTTAAATTTGATAATTTGCCAACTCTCAACAAAGGTGATATGGTAGTTCAGGCTCATATGAACCTGCATTTGCAAAACAATGACTATAATCATAATATGAATATAGGTGCATATTCACCGAACGGTTCTTGGTCACAGGATAAATTAACATGGAAAAATCAGCCGTCATACAATTCAAATGTTGTTGATTACGAAACATTAACTAAAAATGAATCGGAAACTTGGCATAGTTGGGATGTTACATCTTGTGTAAAGCGTTGGTATAATGGTGAGGCTAATAACGGCATTATGTTAAAATCCCTTAACGAAAACGATGAGGATCAATGTGCGGCTTTTTATTCCTCAAGCTATCCTACATCATCAACGCCTCGTCCGTTATATACTATTGTTTACAGAAACAACAAAGGTCTTGAAGATTATTGGACATATTCAAGTTTTTCTGTTGGTTCAGCCGGAACAGCATATGTAAACGATTATTCAGGTAATTTGACATTTGTAACTTCTGATGCATCAACAGCAAGCGGATATGCTCCTGCGTCGGTACAGCATGTATATAACGGATATATGGCAGGAGATAAGTATTCAAAAACTACACCGTATGTCGGTAGAGGTTGGCGACTTAATATACAACAAACATTGTTACCTTCAAGTGAATATGGTTTAACAGGTACAAGTAAAGATAATTATCCATATGTATATACCGATGGAGACGGCACAGAGCATTACTTCTACAAGAAAACTGAAAATGGGAAAACGAAATATCTTGATGAAGACGGCTTAAAGCTTGAACTTACTACATCAGGTAGTGGAAGTACCAAATATGCTATTAAAGATGAGAAAGATAATTATATTTACTTTAATACCAAAGGTCTTCTTACAAGTACAAAAGACTCCAATGGTAATAAAACGACAATAAATTATGCTTCAGATGGTACTACAATAAATTCTGTTACAGACGGAAGTAATAAGAAAATATTACTTCAGCAGACAGCAGGAAGTGATACTAAATATATTAGATATACGGTTGATCCGGCAGGAAGGAAAACTGAATTTAGAGATAGTAGCGGTCTTTTATATCAAATCAATAAACCTGACGGTAGTCAAATAAAACTTACATACGACGATGACAAAGCGTTGAAATCAATTACAGATATCGACGGATACAAAGTAGTGTTTGAGTACACAAGTACAGCATCGGGCAAGAAAGTATCTGCGATTCAGGAATACGGCAAAGACGGCACAGCAGGTCAGAAAATTACATTTGACCGTACAAAGTATAATACAACGGTTAAAAAGACATACGGTGCGGATGGAATCGCAAACACAGATGATGATTTAACTTCAACATATCAGTTTGATGAGTTCGGTAGAACAATCTCCATAAAAAGCGAGACAAAAACAAGAGATTTAGGTGCGTCTGTTTATACTTACACAGACGGCGTAAAGAATTCTGCTGCAGACAATATCAAAATGTTAAATAAGGTTAATTCAAATTATTCAACAGGTTCAAATTCAGTTAACCTTATTTCAAATTCCAATATGGAAACCGATTCTTCTTGGATTAAATCGGCTTGGGGTGGCTCTAATACATTTAATGAAGGGTATTCTACATCACAACATTACTTCGGCAAACAATCCCTTGCAATTTCTGTATCAAAATATGAAGGAACATCAAGAGGAAGGGTGTATCAGGATATCAGCAACAAAGTATTGGAGCCGGGAAAAACTTACACACTTTCAGGTTATATAAAAACAGTCGGTGTTGTAAACGGTTCGTCTGATAATGCAGGTGCGTTTATCTGTGCTGAATCTCATAATTCTGACGGCACATTTACACCTTCATATTCTGATTTTGTAGTTGGAAATACCGATTCAGCTGTAGATAACGGTTGGCAAAGAGTTAGTACAACCTTTAAAGTCCCTGAAAATTCCACCAAAACACGAATTAATCTTGCTTTAATGCAGTCAACAGGTACAGTGTATTTTGACGGAATTCAGCTTGAATCCTACACAGTAGCAAATAACTACAATATGCTTGAAAATTCAGGGTTTGAAAAATATTCGTCAAACGGATTGCCAACATCATGGCATGACGGATATTCTACTCTGAATAATGCAATTGATTGTAAAAGCGAAGCACACCAACAAGGAAAATATTCTTTCCGTATAAAAGGTGAAGCCGGCAAAGTAAAAAGTATCTGTCAGGATGTAAATATTACAGGAAAAGAAGAAGATACATATATTGTCAGCGGTTGGGCATATGCAAATGCTGTTCCAAAGAATGAGGATGATACGAGGAAGTTTAAAATTTCCGTAAAAATCACTTATTCGGATAAATCCACAAAGTACAAAACACCTGCACCGTTTAATTACTCGATTTCAGGTTGGCAATACACATCTGCAGCTTTTAATTTGAGTGACGGAACAAATAAAGTAAAAACTCCTAAAACCATAACAATATATCTCAGTTATCAAAATCAGGAAAATTATGCGTATTTTGATAATATTTGTCTTGTAAAAGACAATGCAATGAGTTATACTTATGATAAAGACGGAAAAGTTATCAGTGTAGTTGATAATTCTAAAAAGCAGTCAACTATGGAGTATAAAAATTCCGACTTAACAAAGAATATTGATGCTAAAGGCTACGCTTATGAGTACACATATGACGATAATCATAATGTAACTAAAATCGAAAGCCAAACATATATGAATTATAATTATACCTACGCTAAAGGCTTGGCTACATCACTTGAAGTAAAGTGTGGCTCTAAAGTAACAGATGTAGGTATATTAAAAAGTGAAGTTACTTATGATTCAAACGGCTTGCTTTCAAGTGCAACCGATCAGGACGGCAACAAGGTTGAGTATAAGTATGACGGTAACAAAGGTACCCTCACGCAGACAACAGATAAGCTTGACAGCAAAAATCCTGTTGTAACAGACTATACTTATGACAGCAATACCGATCAAATTAAGTCGGTTAAGCAGTCCGACAGTAATGGCAACGAGTATTCAATTGCATACTCTTATTCATCAAAATCAAAGTTACTTGAAAAAATTTCTCGTGACGGAACTGATTATTCAATTCAGTACGATGAATTTGGCAATAAGATTGATTCAAAGGTTGGCTCACAGTCGCTTGCAAGCTATTCTTACGGTGCAAACAACGGACCTATTTTAAGCTCAACATACGGTACAGGTCAAAATGTAAGTTATGCTTATGATGAATTTGGTAATGTAGAAACAAGAAAGTATAACGGCAAAACCGCATTTAACTGGTATTCCGACCGTGGCGGTAATATAATTCGTGAAAACGATTATCTTAATAAACGCTTGACTGATTTCACATACGATACAACAGGCAGACTTGTTCGTCAGACTGTTGCTGACTCATCTGTAACAGGAAGTTCCAACAAGCTCTTGTTCGGCTTTGAGTATTCATATGACCTTAATAATAACATTACACAGCTTGTTACAAAGACAACAGATAAAACTGTAAAGAACAAGTTCACATTCGGAAAAGATAACCTGCCTGCAACCTTCACATTAAGCACAGGTAAAAAGGTCGATTATACTTATGACGGACTTAACCGTCTTACAAAAACATCACTGACTACTTCCACCAATACACCTATTGATACAACATACACTTACTTTGCGAGTAAGCGTGGTTCGGGTTATACAACTACAAAGTTGAAATCCGAAACTATCAATGGTGAAAAGTATGAATATAAGTATGATGCACACAGTAATATTACAGATGTTACGAAAGACGGAGTTTTACAGTATCATTACGGTTATGATATGATGAATCAGCTTGTTAGCGTAGATGACAAGCTGAATGGCAAAGTTTATAATTACACTTACGATGCCGGTGGTAACCTTATATCTGAAACTGTTACCGATTCAAACGGTACAACAAGCAATGCGTATGAATACAACAATTCAAATTGGGGAGATGTTCTCACATCGTATAACGGACAGAGCATAACCTATGATGAAATTGGTAATCCTCTTACATATCGTGACGGAATGTCAATGACATGGAAAAACGGCAGACAGCTTGCAACACTCACAAATGGTGATACAAGCATAAGCTATGGCTATGACAGTGACAGTGTTCGTACAACTAAAACCGTAAACGGAGTAAAATACACATATGCGTACCTCAATGGTCAGCTATTGTATGAAACCCGTGGCGACGCAAAGTTCTATTATTCATACGATGCAAACGGAATTTTGTATAATGTCAGATATACTCTGACTGACGGCGGTACCGAATATTCGTATTATTACACCCATAATTCCCGTGGCGATATTGTTGGAATTTATAACGGAGTGGGTGAACTCAAAGCGCACTATGAATATGACGCTTGGGGTAATGTGATTTCTATAACCGATAATAACGGAAATGCAATTACAAACCCGAACCATATCGGTAATTTGAATCCGTTCCGTTACAGAGGTTATTATCAGGACACAGAAACAGGTCTTTACTACCTGATGAGCCGTTACTATGACGCCGTAACCCACCGCTTTATAAATGCCGACGGCTATTTTCAGTCAGGTACATCTATTTTAGAGGCAAATACTTTTGCCTATTGTGGTAATAATCCAACATCTTTTTCTGATTCAACAGGCACATTCTTCTTGGAAAGCGTTGTTTTTGGATTTGGAGCAGGATTGATTTGTAATGTTGCTGGACAACTTCTTTCCGGTGTAGGATTTTCTAACATAGATTGGGGTTCAGCTGTAATAAGCGGTTTAACTGGCGCAGTGCTTGGAGGCATTGATTTGTTGGGACTAGGTGTTATGGCTAGCTCTGCCCTTAAAGGTGGTGTGAGCTTTTGGGGATCAATGGTTAATAGTGCTTGTCAAGGGGAAGACTTTCAGTTTTCATTAGGCAAAGCGGCTGTTGATGGTCTAGTTAGCTTTGGCTTTTCTGTTTCATCTGGTGGGGCTTTGCATGGAAATCACCAAAGCAGTTCTACTATTACAAAATCAAATAATCGTTCAACAATAGCTGGAATTGGTGATAATATTTATGGCATAACTACTTCATCAAGTAGACGTGTTGATAGTACTGGTCATAAATCTACTCCACAAAAAAAGAAACAAAAAGAGTGCAGAAGTTGTGGACGCCCCATAGGAAAAGGCGATGGTAAGTGTAGTAGTCCATCGTATTATTAATATATAATCTGATTTGGTGAACTTATGTATTGGATTGCTTTAAATGCACGCGGTGGATCTGCTTTTGAATTAATATGCTTTATTATATTTTGCTTATTATGTCTGATTTACTACTTGTTAGAAAAATTTCTTGACTCTGTTTATCACAAATCAGTTAGCTCAGAAGTTCGTTTTTCTAAAAGACGGATGAATATAAACTTAATAAAACATTTTGTTTACGATACTTTAATAGATTTGCCAAACAGTAGGTTTGTTCTTATGCTCAATGAAAAAACTAATGCAATTTCTTCTGCAGTTTATACAAAGCGAAACAATAAGGTTTCTATGATTAACCGAAATGCCGAATATACTGCATTTGAACACATTGAACTTTCGGACGATACTTATTCAGGCGAATATACCTTTATCAGAATTTGTAAAGTAAAAGATAGGAAAACCGGCGAACAGGTTCTTTTTGTAGCAGTTCCGAATAGAGAAACGAATATTCTCGCATATTCTGATTCTGCACATAAAGCCGACAAAACCGTAACTTTCGGAAAATTCAGAATATTCTGTTTTGTCGAATCTGAAAATAATTCCTATACGGATTTGCTTGTTGATTCGGAAAAAATCCATCTTGAAAAAACAAAAAGAAAAGGTATGTATTTTATTGGACTTGACGAAGTTACAAAAACAAATCAAAAGTCAAAAAAAGTAATATAATTTGTTAAAAACTATATTAAGTTATATTCAGACAAAGTATCAGTCGGAATAGGGTAGAACATTTGCTGAAAGGAGGCTCGAAAGAGCCTCCTTTTTAATGCTTGAATAGAAAACAAGCAAAATTCAAAACATTATATATGACAGACTGTTTTAAATGATGAAAATGTCCGATAGAAAACGCATAAAATAGCAATAAAATAGTTTGACTAATATATAATATTATGTTAAAATTATGCGAAAAGGAGGGTGACAGCTCTATGGAGCAATATATGCCGAT
>OGYF01002818.1_pt1 | contig 12564 bp, 5 predicted proteins | sample 1576451 | NCBI WGS metagenome assembly OGYF01 (sample SAMEA3541505, study PRJEB24748) | human gut metagenome | biome: human gut; feature: human-associated habitat; material: faeces | place: China | collected 2012 | reverse complement strand
CCTTTGAAAGCCTCTCTACTAACCAACTGGGAAATTTTTTCGGATTTGAACGAAAAAACTTTTTAGAATTTTTCTATGAGTCTCCCTACTAATCAACTGGGAACTTTTCGGGCAAATAACAAATGGGTTTTAGAAAAATTTTTTAAGTGCCCCTCCTACTAATCAATTGGGAAATTTTTTGAGATTTGGGCAAAGTAATTTGAAAAATTCTCTCAGCTTTTCAAAAGGCCCTTCTACTTACTCTGAATAAGGGGTGCCGTTTGGCAGGGTGTTTCGAGAAATTTCTCAATTTTTCTATCAAGACGCAAAAAAGCCGCCCTCCCGGTGATAGGAGGACGGCTGATAATCACTATTGACTTATAGGTGACTCATATAGAAATAGAGCACCGGCCAAGCGGTCGGTGCCCTATTTCTAAGTATTCTTGTCCTGCTTCAGTTTCTCTTTAATAATTGCCAAACTTTTTTGCCTTGAAGTGTCTATCGAAAATCCAGCGACTACTTCTTGCATCGTTTCAGAACTCCAGTAGATTTTTAGCTTTTCTTTTGCACGCGTAATTGCTGTATAGAAAATGCCGTGTGTTATTTTTTCAGCGTTGCTACTCGGAATAACAACCTTAACTGACCTATATTCTAAGCCCTGCGCTTTATGAATTGAAACCGCATAGGCAAGCTGAAACGGTACGATGGCTTTTTTGCGATCTTCATCTGCCATTTCCTCTTCAAAATCAAGTACATCAAATCGTATTCGGGTCACATCATCAATTATATCGATGAATTCTATGCCATCGTTTTGGCAATCTTGCTCTGTTAACGGGATCTCTACATCTACTGTAAATCTGATTCTACTGTCAAACAGTTCTATTTGGGCAATTCGCCCTTTTAAATTATTATAGAGCAGAGAAAATCTGTCCGTGTCATTGAACAATATATGATCGCCAACTTTATATTTCCAGTCTCTCCAGACAACAGCCGTTCCTGTGTTAGCATTTTGGAAATAGATATTCATATTATTCAAGCCAAATTTTCCGTCATAGTTCAAGCATAAAATCACCTCATCCATTATCTCGGAATTGAGCACTCCTTCGCCAATATTTTCAGAAAATGGGCCGTCGATAACAAGTTTTTCCGTTATTAGCGCACCCTTATTTCGAGTCTCGTTCCAAAGCTCAATTAAACCGGGATCCTTTGTTCTCCAAGTGCTTACGAGTTCAACATTCGAACCTTTAGTCTTAATAATATCCTTGGCATAAGTAAACCAATTACCGAAATCAATAGATTCTATCTGATAGGTGTCTCCCGCAAGTACTAAGAATGTATCCGGGCGCATTTTCTCGAGGAATACCTTCATTGCACGGTTATCAATGGTGCTGCATTCGTCTACAAAGATAACATCATAATCAGGAAGGTTTACCCTCTTCGTAAAACTATTGATGCTTACAAAACTGGCATCAGCCCCCGGATTATTAATTCGCCTCTGCAGATTCTGCAAGGCCGTATGTGTTTTGGTAAGAAACAATTTCCGACGCCCAGACAGCATTGTCGAGATCATATCGATTAGGGTCGTTTTTCCGGTACCGGCAGCTCCGTAAATAAGAAGTACGCGGGAGTTTACAAAAGCATATTTAAGAGTTTCTTCTTTTTTAGGATCAGAAAAAGCAATATTGCAATCTCTCAAGTATCTTTCATTAACTTCTTTTTGGCCTTTATTTGGGAGCTGCGATAGTTCCAGTAGTTTATTCAAAATAAAGAGCGTCGAAGCTTCATATGCTGCGATACAAGCGACATTTCCATCTGAAATGATTTCATACCCTTGGCGCTTTTCCCAATCGTCTAAGCAATCATTATATTTTTGGATCGCCTGTTCGGTTAAATCTCCGCCAAGATCGCAGTAAATTTCGCCGGTATCTTGCATGGACTTTACAATAGACCAGTATGGAACCGCAACCTCAGTCTTTTCCTTTTCAACTACTCTGGCCAAGTACTTGGCTTGACTTATCTGGCTCGTTTTGCTGTCGGCTAAATCAGAAGCAAGTGGGTTACACTCAAACGGAAAGCATTTTCTAGACAGGTATAAATCCTTGCATTTCCATTGCGGACTAAACTGAGACGGCATAACGCGTTCCAAAAGATCTTCGCGCAGATTCAGTAACAGATACCGAATTGTATATCGGCCGAAGCGTGTCGAACCTGTAGAATAGTTGTCCCTCAGCTGCTGTAAAACATCTTTGAAATAAGAGGTGTTTGCTTTTTTGTAAACTGACTCCAAAAGATTTGAGAAAGGTATCTCCCGAAGATCAATCATTTCCAGAAAATCCATACCTGTTTCTGTTAGGAATCTCATCAGGGCATCATATTCTCCATATTTCGAAGAAAGCTGAAGGCGCTTATTAAGTATCCTTCCAAGCTTGTTCAAACATTTAGGATCTACCGAAACACGCCAAGCTGTGACAATTTTAATTTCTGTATTGACACCCCAGAGATTAATGTATGATGGGACATAGTCGATTTGTACAGAATAGCCTGTAGAAATGTCAAGTTTGGTATATGCTGTAATTCGGTTATACTTTGACGCATAGATGTCCGCTTGCTGCAGTGTTACCTCAAAATAACGCTCTTTACCAACATAAAACGGCGTCCTTTTCTGAATATAAAACCTCGTATTGCTGTTATGTTTCTGCTCGGTTTTGGGGGTTGAGAAAGCATTCGCCACCAACTCATAGTATTGTTTATCCTGTTCATCGGTTCCGGTATATTCCTGAAACTTTTCCAAGTTCTGAAGCACGGTGATGCCGTAGTTCTCATAGAGTGATTGACGGATCTGCCACATAAAGCTGTAGTACTTCAGCATTAGTCGTTCTGCTTGACCCTCCTCGGGAATTCGACGCCCAATATATTGCAATCCTCGGTAAAAATTTCCTAAGTACTTTGTATTTGCCCTTAAGAGTGAGTATTCCCACGCAAAGCCGGCGCTGGGATTTTGATAGCCATCTTTCATTGCATTCAACAGTAAAGCTGAAATGCACAGATCATTCAATCTCGTCAGAATTCTCCGTGAAATATTATCGCGGTTCTTATTTAGAATGCTTAAATTGTCAATGCTTTCCGTGATTTCCTCATCACAGGCCTCGACAATTCGCTTAGCTTCTTCAAAAGAATAACTATGCCGCTCCAATTGGTTTACAAAGGAATGCCGTTCGACAATTTCTTCTAACCTCTTGCAAAAAGCTAAAACACTTTCGTCGTCGTTCAAGATTTCCTCTTCCGGTGAAAAACTGACTGTCATACTGCCTTTTGCAAAATCAATACTGTTGAGGAAGTTGGGCGACATATACTTCCAAAATACTCTCTCATTCCCACGTTCAGCGGGATTGAGAATCACAAACAAAATTCCCGGATCAAGAGATACTCTGTCACATATAAAAGCAGGAAAAGCGAGATCTTTTAGTGTGTACTTGATAACACCCTCGCGCTTAGTATAATTGCGTGTTCCCTTTATTTGGACATAGAAAGTTTGCACGGGGCGTCTCGAAATTTCCGGGTTTGGAACAAACTCAAAAGTGTTATCGTGATTGGGCCACTTATCATCTGAGGCAAAAGAAGTGTTGATTCTTCCATTCGAACGAAGAAATGTTTCCAAAACAGATACTGCCGCACGGTCATCATCGGAACGCTCTGTGTGGGTTTTGATATGTCTTTTAATATTTGCATTTGTTTGATCCAGCACTATCATCCCTCATTTCATAGAGTTAGAGTATCAAATCAAGCTCGCTCTTTATTTCGTCTGGAGCAAGAGAATTAACACAAGCTATTGCACAAGCTGAAAAGGGAGCTTTGGGCGATATAGCGTCCCTTAGCTGGCGAATGCAGCTGGACTTGCTAATATCTCCGGAGACATACTCTGCAAGTAATTGTTCAATGCTCGCCCAAATTTTCCCTCTTTCGTTGCTTATGTAAGCATCAGTCAGATTGTAAATAGATGCCGAAACTCTAACCCTTTCTTTGCCCAATTCATCGTCTGTTGCAGGAACTACGCGATTACCCAGAAAAGACAACAACTTAACATCTTCTGCCACGCATGGGTCTAGCAGCATTGGTTGCTCATTATTCTCATCTTTTTCCGATTGATATACGCCATCATCTGCCAGAGGAAAATAGTTCCCTTTACCGCCACTACCTGTTTTTCGATTAGCATAGATACAGCACGCCCTATAATTCGATGGATCATTTGCTAGCCAATAATACCCCTTATCTTGAATTAAATGATTATATTTAAAATTCTCAAAAGGCTTTACCGCTGCCTTGGGTCGAAAGTGGTCAATATGCACATCTTGCCCAACAAGGGGCACCTCTGTATACCAGCACTTATTGTGAAAGAAATCCCTGAAATCCTTTTTGAGCACACTATTTTTCCAGAGTTCATTACCTTGCCCCCACCTGCTTCTGAATACCAGAAGATCTTCTATCTTTATATATCTCATACTTGCCCTTCGTATAACGCCTCAATAATTTCTTTAATTTTTTCTCTGCGCTCTAACACCTGGTCGTAGGTAAGATACTCTTTACTATACAGATTGCACCTCTTATATACGTTCAAAAAATCATCATATAAAAAATCAATCGAATTATACGATAGCGGCAGCAATCCCAAATCCTTCGTTATTTCACGGAGCTCCGCTTTTTCCTCGTCCGTAGCGCTCTCACCAATAAGTTTTAGATATAATTCTTGTCTGCGCAAGAATTTCTTATGCGATTTTTGGTCGTAAGAAGTCTGTAACCCATAATACTCACTTTGTAGTAACCCATCAATTCCCATTCCCTCGGTATTCTCGACAGGGGTAATAACTCTTGTAAAGAATCTCCCGTGATTCTCGTTTCGAGTAAATATCCGAATGTATTCTTTGGGAACACCATTTATCACCAACGGATCATGTGTCGCAATAATCGCCTGAGTGTTCACAGCCTCCTGCAAAGATTGGTCCATTGTGCTTTTAATGTCATACTTCCAGCGTGGGTTCATATACGCATCTGGTTCGTCCATTAAAACGAGACAATCTTCCGTCTTGCAAATACCAAGCATACCAAGGATTTTGATAAGTTGGCGCTGCCCTTCGCTCATTGATTTGCATTTCACTATAGAATTCCCTTGAGTGACGGTCACCTCAAATCTCGCATCAAACAGAGAGTATAGTTTCTCAAAAAATTCTAAGATTGCAATAGAATCTAACCCTAACTTTTCAAGATCTTTAATTTCGAAATAGGACTTTCCTGCAGCAGAATATAGTAATCCTCTTCGCAGCAAATCCGTAAACCGATGGTCAATGAAATCCGTCAAATAGTACAGGCCTATGGGCACATCTCCTTCGAACCGTCCTCTGCCAAAAACGCCCTCAACTTTATCAATATTAATGGCCATATCCACACATTGGACTTCACCGAAATGGCACGCATCAACAAGATAATTCTGTTCATAAGACTCCTGACCACAGAGAATAGAAGCCAAATATATTGGAGTCATTCCCTCATCACAATAATTGTACTTTCTTTTGGGAAAGTTCGGCAAGAAGCGCTCAGATTCATCATTCATTGCTTTAAGAAAGCGCACAAGTGTATTTCTGCATTGCCTTACATAGCTTTTATTAATTTGTTCTATTTGAGGCAAGAGCTTATTGTTGGCCCCAGAATAAAACGCAATGATGCGCTGAGGGAACAAAGAATGAGATTGGATAAAAGAGCGCACCCTTTTATAGCTTCCCTCACAGAAAACATCATCTACCGTGATACGATAATTATGATTACTTTGGACAATGCATACCGCCTTTTGCGCATAGTTGTACTCCATAGAATAGCTGTAGTCAATCTGCTTTTCTATTGCGGGAGAATCAAAAGACATCAGAATGTTCAGAATACACTCAATCATCGTCGATTTTCCAGCGCCATTTTCTCCAATCAGAATTGTTGAGCTACCACCCGATACGGTGTCAAATACTATATCAAAGTCAACCAAACAAAGATAATCATCGATCTGAAGCCGCTTGATTTGCATAATATTACCTCACTAGTGAGTATTCTCCAGAATCACTTTTCGACACAATCTGTTTTTTCTCCAGATTGCGTAATGCGTCCATAAGCTCAAATTTTTTCTTACTAATGGACATTACTGTCTGTGTAGAAACAGATTGGGGCGCAGCTTTTAATAGGAGTTTGACAATTGCTTCTTCATTAGCACCTGACAACAACGGCTTAATTTCTGCGGGAATTGCAATTCGCTTCGCTTTTGCCTTTGGCCTGACCACATCTCCATCCTCTTGTTCGATTACTTGCCTCAGCAACTCCACCGCGCTCTCCTCGCTTGGGTCATTCGTACCCAGTTCACCGCGAAAGGCACGAGCGAGAATGGATTTTTTCATCAGTTTGATCTGGTCAAGAACTATTTCGGCGGCTTCTTTGGTCTGCTGCTCTTTATCAAAAAGTTCATCAAGGATTCGAGCGATTTCTTCTTGCTCTCTATCATTCGTCGGAAGATGCACGGTTAACGCAGATAACTCTTTTTGGTTAATCTTTGGCAAAACAGAACGAGAACCAGCAGTCGATGCCTGAAGTAAAAACTCATCTGATAGCATATAATACCAAAGGCACCTTGCGTTTTGGTATGCTTCAATAGGATACATATCTGCACTGCATAACCCATCGAAATCAACAACAACTGCTTTTGACAAATAAGGTCGAATTTTTGAATAGAGTATTTGTCCTGAGTAAAAGCGGTGTTTACCGCTGGTCACACCATCTTCGGCAATCGTATGATATTCAAGCAGCACACCAGTTTTTTTCTCAATATTATCTGGAGCGATATGCGGAAAACTCTGATACTCTGCAGGGTCAACTAAGTTGCTTCTAATAGCTGCAACGCTGTCAAATCGAGTAGTTTTCCAATTATCTATTGATACGCCGTGCTCTTCCCGCCATTTCGCAGTCAGTTCACCGGTGAAGGCCTTATAAAGAATAGCAGCTTTGCGAGTTTCAAAGCTATCCACCACAGCCTGTGCTTTTTCCTTGGCCTCATCCAGCTTGGCAAACAGGCTTTCAATGCGGTCAACAATACGCTGCTGCTCAGCAAGAGGAGCAAGCGGGATGGCACAATTTCCAATTATCTCAAGTGTTAAATTAGGGATCGATGTCACTTTTGCCTGTGAAATCAACATATCCTGCGTCTTAGGATTATCTATAGACATTTTGATATACTGCGGCAATAAATTCCCCCGTATTAACCGAACAAAAGAAATAGCTTGATTCGTATTTAGTGGCAAATCAGCCTCTCCAACAATTCCGGTTTTTCCCAAGGTTCCAGCTATTGAAATCAATATATCATCTTTGCACAAAATCGATCGCCTCAGAAATCCCGTATGCATTTCCTCAGTAATGTGCTTAATATTTTCGTGGGAAATACTTCCGTCCTCATTTATGTTTTCAATTCGAAGAAACCGTATTCCTTTCTCAACATATGCATCTTTGCCCCCTTTGGGTGTAGTCCCCTTTGAAATAATATGTGCTAATGAATACAACCGCACCCAGCACCAATTCTCCGGCAATTTATACGGCCACTCCCAATCCGGCACCAAGGCTGCCTGCAAACGCTCTTCGGGCGTGAGGGCGGTTTCTTTTTTTGCTCTTGCCATCACTTTCCCTCCGTCAGAGCGCGAAGCTCACGCACAACACTTTTCAGCAGATCGACCGCTTCTTCCAGATTCGCAATCGCTTCCTCGCCGCTTTCTACAGGGTCAGGGAGATCGTCATAATCCACGATGGAGTCGTCACGGATCAAGCCCAGGTCAAGACTATCATCCGGATTCTTGGCGATCTCCTCACGAGTGAATCTGCTCCAGCGCTCGCCGGTGCGCTTGGACAGGTCTTCATACCCTGCCACAAACTCGTCGAAATCACTCTTGCGCAGCTGCCGGGTCTTACCAAAGCTGTCCATATTGGTGCGCATATCGTAGAATGCAACCTCGGTGGTGTTATCCTGCTCGGTTGTCCCGCGGGTAAAGAACAGCACATTGGTCTTGACACCCTGCGCATAGAAAATGCCTGTGGGCAGACGCAGAATGGTATGCAGATTGCAGAAATTCATCAGTTCCCGGCGCACGCTGGCACCGTCTCCGGCAGCAAACAACACATTATCCGGCAGCACCACAGCGCAGCGGGCCTTGCCATCCGCCTTCAGGCTGCGATAGATCACCTGCAAGAAGTTCAGCTGCTTGTTGGAGGTCTGGAAAGAAATATCATCTCTGGTGGCACGCTCACCGCCCTTTTTCGTGCCAAAGGGCGGATTGGTCAGAATGACATCAAAATCTTTCAATCCCTTGGCGCTTTGTGCGAGAGAATCCCCCAATGTGATATTGGCATTCATATTGTGCAGATAGGCATTCATCAATGCCAAGCGATGGGTTTCGTGCACCAGCTCCACACCGTTGAACGCTTTATTCTGCTGGAAATCTGCCTGACGGTCAGAGAGTGCATACATATCGTTATTCGCATTGACATAGCGGTTGGCTGCAATCATAAAGCCAAAAGTGCCGCAGGCCGGGTCAAAGCACTTGTCGCCCAGCTGGGGTTTGATGAGCTCCGTCATCACATCGATCAGCACACGAGGGGTGAAGTACTGACCGGCACCGGACTTCTTCTCGTTGGCGTTCTTCTCTAAGAGTCCTTCATACAGGTCGCCCAGACCTTCCTCTTTGGCCTCATACCAGTCCAGCTTATCGATCTCCGTGATGATTTTTTCGAGATTTTTCGGCTCCTCGATGCTGGAGGATGCGTTGGCGTAAATCTGTGCCACGCGGCCAACGGATTCTTCGCCCAGCTTGCTGAGCAGCGTATAGTAGTGCTTTTTCAGGTCAATGCCGGAACGGCTGGTCAAAGAGCCCCAACGATATGCTTCGGGAATATCCTTATCTGCACCGGTCTCATCGGCCATTTTCAAAAACAGAATGTAGGTCAGCTCTGTCACATACTGGTGATAAGTAATACCGTCATCCCGCAGCACATTGCAGAGGTTCCAAAGTTTCTGTACAATATCTTGCGTGCTCATTTAAGCTGCTCCTTCGTAAATATAAGTGTTGATCTCGCGGATAATCTCCGCAAGCTGCCCGCCAAACTTCTTGTTAAAGCGTGCAAAACCGCCATCCATCTTGAACGCCGGTGCCTCAAAGGTCTCGGTATTGAGGATGCTCTCGTGAAGCATATATACCTTGATCTTTTCCAGCAGATCCAGCTGCATTTTGTTAAAGTGATGCGCCGAAATCAGTTTAGAAAAGGCCATTTTCACGCGGTCATCGTGGTTTACAAGCGGCGTTTTAAGTACAGCCCGACGAACAAAGGCGATAATGTCTGCCACGATCCGTTCATTGCTCACCGCACTGGCCGCTTCATTCAAGTTGCTCTCGGTGAAATTCTCCTTATCCAGTTCCAGTTTTAACTCCCGAAGCTGCGCCCGGGTCATATCGCTGGGGCGGGTGCAGGCTATGCGGATCGCTTCGATACGGTCTTTGTTCTCATTGACATAGGCCACAAAAGAGTCCAGATAGTCCTGCGGTTTTTCCGTGTCACCATAGCCGCGGGTCGTTTCCAAAAGAGTATCTTCCTTTTCGGAATAGTAATGTCCGCGCTTTTTGCCCTTCAGGTTGTCAAACCAAAGCAGGAAATCCTTATCCTCCCGGCAGCGTCGCACAAAAGCTTCCTCTGTACAGCTTTTCAATTCCTTCGCATATTCCCGAATTGTTTCTCCGCCTAAACGCTCGGATACATCATACTTTTGCTCATCGGTCAGATTGTTGCCCTTACGCTGCAATCTTGCCAAAATGCGATCTTTGACAGGCTGCTTGCTGACCTCACCCGGACGGAACAAATCCTCCAACAATTCAGCCATTGATTTGCTGACGGAGACTGACTTCATATTGGAAGTGTCATCCAAGTCCTCGTACACGCGAACTGCATCGAAGATATTGAAGTGAGTCTTTCCGATTTCCGGGCAAAGGCGAGTAGCGCGTCCCAGCATCTGCTCAAAGAGGATCCGGCTGTTGATCTTGCGCATAAACACCAAATTGCAAATTGCCGGCACATCGATTCCGGTAGTCAGCAGGTCGACTGTTACGGCAATGTTGGGGTACTGGTTGTTTTTGAACTGCTTGATCACCTGCAAAATCTTCTTTTTGTTGCCGCCGGCAGTTTTGCCCGTGATTTTCATAATGGCATCATTGGAAATGCCATAGGGCTTGTAAATCTCTCGGAGCGTATCCACAATACGGTCAGCGTGTGCATCATTTACTGCGAAAATCAGCGTCTTTTCTCCACTTTCCGGATTCAGGTAGGTCGAAACTTCTTCCAGCACCTTGCGGGTATGATCCGGCAGAACAATTTTACGGTTGAACTCCGACACATCGAAATCCATTTCATCGCCCAAAACTGCACCGTTCAAAAGTTCATTGGTGTTGGGGTCATATTGCGCCAAGGTTTCACCCTTCTTGAACTGTGCGTCATTTTCAATGAAATCCGTATTAATCAGATACGGAGGATCGTGATCCACCAGCCAGCCATCGATAACCGCCTCACGGTAACTGTAGGTATAGACCGGCTCCCCGAAAATCTCGGTCGTGTGCAGGGCGGGCGTAGCAGTCAAGGCAACTTTCACCGCATCGAAATACTCGATAACCTGCTTGTACTTGCTCATATAATCATCCTGATTATCGTAGAGGATTTCTTCTTCCGTCATTTCACGGTCAAGAATATAGCCTCGGTGGGCTTCGTCCACAATAATCAAATCAAATGCACCGGGCATCAAATCCGGTTCTTCTGCCAGAATCGTGCGTTTCAAAAGCCCCTGCACCGTTGAAATGCTGACCTTGGTTTCCAGATTGACGATGTTGTCATCGATCGCTTTGATCTCATATATTTTGTCCAGCGTCAGCAGTTCCTTCAGCTTGACATCTTTGAAGGTGTCCATTGCCTGCTCACCGAGGGACACTCGATCCACAAGGAAAAGAATACGACGGAAACGCTTGGATTCCAGCATCTTGTAGATAAGTCCCAGAACAGTACGGGTTTTGCCTGTTCCGGTAGCCATTGCAAGCAGCGCCGTTCTTTTGCCGTCAACGATTGCCTCTGTCGCCTTATCAATGGCCTTAATCTGGTAGTCGCGCAGATTCAACCCATTAGGATCTGTCATAAACGAATTATCTGCTGCAGCCAGCGCCTGATTGGCCGCCGCTGTATTCTGACCAAGTTTTTCCATCAGGTCACTTGGGCTAAACCAGTTCCGAATAGGATACGGTTGATTTTCCTGTTCCCGGACATCCAAAAACCAAATACCAGACTTCGTCCGCAGCTGCTCTAAATATGCCCTGCCATTTGAAGCAAAGAGGAAGGGAACCTGATAACCATTCCAGTTTCCAACCGTATGTGGAATATCCTCCGGCTTAATATGTGCAGCATAGTCCTTTACCTGCACATCGATGGTAGATGCCACATCTTCCGACATCTTTTTTGCATCCATCAATGCTACGAGCTTCTCGCCAACGAAGAATGCATAATCCGCATACCCGTTTTTGTAAAAGGCCGAATTGGTAGGCCATTCGCTGATGGCAATATTTCTCCCCTTTACAGGACGCGTTCCTTTGCTGTAGCGCAGGTTCTGCGTATCAGCTTCCCAACCAGAAAGACGAAGCTGCTCGTCAATCAAGCATCTGGTCTGCGCCTCATTCCAATTCATCATAGCGGAGACAGATTCCGACCGCTTTGCGCGCTCCTTCTGCGTTTTGCCCGAAGCGGCGGTCTTGACCACGGCCAGTTGCTTCGTCAATTCCTCGATTTTCCTTTCCTGCTCGGCAATAACGGATTCCAAATCTTCGTGCGTGGTCTCGCTCGGCATAACGAACTCAGGCGCAATATATCCCCAGTCTCCATAGGTTTCCATAAACCAAACAGCAAGATTGTATGTCAAGGACAGCAATGTCTTTGCTTCGTCCACGGAGTCCGTACCTGTATGTACTGCCGAGTTTCTTGTCTTGCGAAGAACATATAGCGTGTTGTCAATTTCGTGCGGCAATAAACCGGCCCGCTTCAAAACGCGAATTCGATTTGCGTGGGTGTTGTCAACAGCCGGCTCCGCAATGTGCTCAAAGACAAGGATCTCCTGCACTAAGCGCTCGGCAAACATTCCGAGTTTATAGATACAGGCATTGGGATCAGAATAGACATAGGTTTCTGCGGTTGCGCCAATCTGTGCCAATGCAGGCCAGTATCGATTCAGAAAATCAAAATTTGATTTCATAAGCAGTCTCCCTCGATTTTTGTTAATTCATTTAGCATTTGATATAAGCACATCTCCAAAGTGCCAATTTGGCACTTTGGAACCACCGTGCTGGCACTTTGGGATTTCGCCAAAGTATCAATTTGATACTTTGGAAGCCGAAAGCTGATACTTTGAAATTCGTCAGCCTCATCCAACCGCCACTTCGACCTTTTTACCGCTGAAGGCCACGCCGTATTTATAAATCGTCCTGACCCCGGCTG
>OGYF01002814.1_pt1 | contig 12570 bp, 13 predicted proteins | sample 1576451 | NCBI WGS metagenome assembly OGYF01 (sample SAMEA3541505, study PRJEB24748) | human gut metagenome | biome: human gut; feature: human-associated habitat; material: faeces | place: China | collected 2012 | reverse complement strand
GTCGTTGACTGCATGGCCAACCAGTGATATATTTATTATATCTGATAGCAATTTTTGTTCAAGTACGCAAATTATTTGTACCTGGTATCAAAAAATATACTGCAAAAGACGAGGAAAGATCCAATCATGACTTATGAAGAATTCAAAGAAAAGGTTGGCAGTATCATTCTAACCGGCGAGGGAAACTGCCCGGTCACACCGGTGGTTCAAATGCTGCAGGGCAAATGGAAACTCCAAATCCTCTATGAGCTGTGCATCAAGTGTCCTATGCGGTTTGGGGAACTGAAAAAGGTTCTCAAGCCCATTACCAATACAGCTCTGACCAACGCCCTGAAGGATTTGGAAACGGATGAATTGGTTCAACGTGTCCAATACAATGAAATGCCTCTGCGGGTGGAATATTTCCTCACCGAGAAAGGTCGAGATCTACTGCCGATTTTTTATGCCATCTCTCAGTGGGGAATGAAGTACATTCCCTGAACCGATCAAGAAGCCGGAATGGCCGCAGCGACCATTCCGGCTTCTTTCAGCAGAGGGCATTCAGCTCTTGAAACAGGACCTCCATCAGAACGGAGCCAGCGGTGACGGTGTCCTCTACCGTCAGGTAGTGGGAAGCGCTCCGGTCCAGGAACAGCCGTCCGCTGCCAGGGATCTCCTCATCGGCAAACCAGAGTTTCAGCGTGATGGGATAATTAGGAAACAGAGAGAAGACAGCACAGACGTCGGCGTTGGACGGTGTCAGGACGCCTCCCATGGCCCGGCAGGCTCTTTCCACTTGCGCCTGGGGCGCATGGCCCAGGCGCAGGCCAAGATCCTGCTCGCTTTGCCGGTCGAAGCCCCCACCCCGGACCATGCCACTGGGCAGGTCCCCAAAGGCCATCAACTGATGGCTCAAAGGTGTCCCATCGGCCAGGTCCAGGTAGTGTAGGATCAGCAAGTGGTGCCAGTCGTCCACCGCCGGGCGAATTTCATAGCCGGGATAGTCAATTTCCATGTTCCGGCCCAGGCTGGACAGGGAAAATACCTGCCGCTGCCGATCAAAAGGGATACCCGTCCGGGCCGAGAGTTCCTCCGGCACCCGGTCTGCCAGCCGGTCCAGAGCCGGCTTCCGCATCTCCTGAAAGGCGCGATTGGTGGTTGGTTGTTGGTGTGTCAAAGGCTTACCCTCCTATGTTGGTGCCTGCAGGGATCACATGACCGCAGGCGTCGCAGACGGCATCCGCCGCCAGGGAACCGTCCCGGATAAAGACCTCCACCCCGACCCCGCACTGAGGGCAGGGAACTTCAGTGATAGTAATGGCGTTTCTGGCTTCCTGACATCCATCCATAATAGTTCACCTCTTTATTATTCATTATTAGCGCCCCGTGTGCGGCGGAATTGATCAGTCCTGTTCCATTTGCTTTCGGAGATATGTTCCCACAATATGCGCAAAGCTTTCAATCTTCTGCGTATAGACAAATTCCTTACCGAAGATTTTCCGTTCTATGGCCAGATCTTCTTCGTCACCGATGAAGATGCCCAATACAGAAATGCCTAGATTTCGGGCCTTTCGAACCTCCAGTGCCGTATCCCGCACGGCCAATTCTCCCACATAGGGAATAGGGGGTTCCATTCCCGAGTGGCTTAGACCGACGGCGTTTGGCCTGCCGTCAGACAAGATAATCAAGATTTTCTTTTCCTCGCTACGGCATTTAAAATCATCAACAATGGTTCGAATGGCAAGCCCATCCCGGTTATTGCCGAAGGCACGGAATTGTAGAATGTTTCGATTACTACTTTCTGTATCGTCGTACTGCCGAAAGCGGTGGACAATAGTATACTCCCAGTAAGAGCAAAAGCTGCTGACCCGGTGCGGAATTCCCACATTGCTAAATGCCTGACTAATGAGGTATGCCTGCACAGCGATCTGTGGCTGACGCTGTGTTTCGGAACCGCTGCTGTCCAGCAGAATATCTACCACAATATTGGAGCTTTCCCGTTTTTTTCGGCAGTCAAAGAGTTTGTTATCTCTGGAGCGGCCGACCTTCCAAAGATCAGCCGGTCGAATTTGCCCGTATTCCGCCCGGACAGTGTCCTCCTCCTGCTGCTGGAGCTGTGCCTGCTTTAGCATGGTGGAGAGCACACCGATGGAGCGCCGCACGGCATTCTTTTTCATCTCAAAGTACATCTCATTTTTCGCTTCCTGCATGCGGGTCCGCAGGTATTGCGTGTTTTTTATAGCGGGATTAGAGAGAATGCCATCTGTAAAATAGAGAGAGCACCGTTGATGCAGACCAGTACACAGTCTGCGGTTAATCCGATCCTGTTCCAGCCGGGAAAGACTGCTTTTCCCAAACTGCCGTTCGATATAGGCGTGAGCCTTTTCCCGCAGAGCCGGGTCTGGTGCCGAACAATCGCCCGCATCGTCGCCGGATAGTGCGGGAGCAGGTTGCCGGATAACTGGACGGATGACCATGTTCAGAAGTTCGGTTTTCAATTTGGAACGGTATTCCTTCATGACCTGATCAATCTGTTTGTCAGTTAGGGCCTGGTGCTGCCGTAACTTCGACGGATTTTTCGCTGTAACGGCCATCGTACCGTCCAAAGAGCCGGTCTGCCAGGTAGACGGAGCCAGCAGAGCATCATAAATGGTGTCGATTGCTGTAATCAGGCGGTCGGTATCTGTCTGTCCGGAAAGCTGAGCAATTCGTTCCCCTTGTGCCTGAATGCCGGCGTCGGCGAAAACCGGCAGACCCAGAAAATGGCGGATCACCCACTGCCGCAGCTTCTCCAGCGGGGTGGATGGTGCATCCTCCAGCAGTAATGCAAAGGCGCTCCGTCGGATCTGCCCAATGCCGCTGCGCTCAGCGCGAAGCAAAGGGTACACGGCCACATCGGCGCAGAGCTGGATCAATTCCATCAGTGCAGATTCCTCTGCGCCCTCGGCACATTTTTTCATGGCGTAAGCAGTCAACTGCTCCACATCCAGATACTTCGCCAGCGCTCCCTGTCGGATGGCGAGATACAGGGCCAGTTCCGGCGCATTGCTGTAAGTTTCCACATCCGGCTGAAACTCCGCGGCATAATCACCGGTGACAGTCCAAAATAGGTTGCGGAGCCGATTTTCAATTTCCAGCCGGTGATCTTCCAGCTGGTCTTCTGTCATTCTCGATTCCAAGGGTTTCATGGGTCAATCCTCAAAGACGTCGCGCCTGGTCCAGTCTGCGGGGATTCTGGTGTTGGCAGCATCTTCCAGCAGCTCCTTTTCAAAGGGATCAAAGCACTTGTTTAGGACTCCGATGCGGATGGCGTTGGCCGGTTTCAGCCCGGAACGGATGGTGCGTATGCCTGCAATCATGCCCCGCAGGTCCAGAGGCTTGGTGGATATTTCGCCATGGGACGCTTTGTTCTGCAGATCGAGAAACAGCCCCGAAAATTGCTCCAGGGCCTCCTGCTTCAGGTTCGGGAAATGCTGACGCAGCAAAAATGCCAGAGTTGCTTCGTCCAAAGGCGGCATCTCAATGACCAGGAATCTGGACACCAAGGCCTCATTCAGTTCCCGGGTTCCGGCATAGCCCAGGTTCATGGTTCCAATGAAGCGGGTGGCCGGGTGCAGCGTGATCCGGCTGTATCCGGGAATGTCGATGCGGCGCCGGTGGTCCAAAGTGGCGTGCAGAACGGAAACAGCATCGTTTTTGGCCATGTTGATTTCATCCAATACGCCAAAGCCGCCGGTTTCAGCACAAAGCGTGATCGGTCCCTTTCGGAGCGTCACCTCGTTGTCTCGAAAAGTATCCGTGCCGATCAGGGATGCACTATCTGTATTGACGTGGAACGAAATATCGTAGGATGGCCTGCCGAACACCCACGATAGGGTTTCGCACAGCACATTTTTTCCTGTCGCTTTGCCGCCAGACAGCAGCAGGTTCTCTCCCTGCAAGATGGCAGACAGGGCCATTTCCAGCGTGTCTTTTCCGTAAAACGGCACGGACGGGGCGGCAATACGTTCTTGAACCTCTGGAGCCACCGAATATTGATTGCGGAATGCGGCGACCTCTTGAATCAGATCTGCCTCGATTTCCTGACTGTGTAAATATTCTTCTATGTTATGCATTGTTCTCAGCACCCCCGTATGAACTCCTCTTTAACAGTGCCGCAGCGAGATGCTGAATGGGTGTGTTCTCCATGGTCAGTTCCTGGCCCAGCAAACCAGATTCGCTAATTTCCGGATCAGAAGGGAGTACCGCCAGAATTTTATCCGGATCGCAGACCAATTTTTGCATCATGGAAAGGTTCTGATTATTCACCTTGTTGAGAACAAAATGTACGGGTTTTCCAATGCTTTGACCCAGATCATAAATTTTCCGGGTCAGCTCTAGAGATTCAAAGGAAGGATCGACGACCATGAGAATCTGATCCACACTATTGTCCACACCCCGACCGAAATGCTCCACTCCGGCTTCTGTGTCCAGCAGCGCAATTTCATCCTGGCTTAGAGTCAAATGATCAACAAATTGTTCCAAAATCTTGTTCATAGTACAGGCGCAGCCCTCATTGGCTCGGTGTATCTTACCGCTGGAAATCAGCATGACACCATCCTTTTTCGCCACATATTCTTGGGGGATTTCCGATATGGTAAAAGCTTGCGAAAAAAATTTCTTGACAAAAGCTGACAGTTTTACGGTATCTAGGATTTCTCCAGCCATCATTTTCTTGAATGCTTTGTCTTTGCCGCCGAAATACTCGGTATAGTCCCGTGGCAGCTCCACTCCCAACTGACGATGCAGGCCGAAGTTAGATTCATCGGAATCCACCACAAGAACGGTTTTACCCATTCTTGCAAATTCCTTAGCCAAGAGCGAGGTAACGGTACTTTTTCCGCAGCCGCCCTTTCCACAAATAGTGATTTTCATTTTTTCGTTTTCTCCTTCTCAGAGCCCCAGTTTTTCCACGATGCCCATAAGAGCGGAGCGTACAGGGGAGTCCTGTGGCAGCTCCACCATAGGCCTGCCGTCGCAGTCAAAGCGGTATACTGTGTTATCCATGGGCACCACGCCGAGCAGCGTTAAATTTTGTTTCTCGATTTCTTCTTTTGTGCCGTCATCCAGCTTTCCCTCCGGGGCCCGGTTGACGATGAGCCCCACCGTGTCCGGATGGAGGTTCATCTCTGCCATGAGCTTGGCAATGCGGCCTGCAGCTTGAATGCCCCGACGGGAGCAGTCGCTGACCAGGAGTACCTTCTCCAGGTTGGGCAAAATACCGCGGCTGACGTGTTCCATACCGGCTTCGTTGTCTACCACAATATAGGGGTATTGGCTCTGAAGTTTCTGTACTTGAGTCTGAACAAGCCCGTTTACAAAGCAGTAGCAGCCCTGGCCCTGGGAACGGCCCATAACAAGCAGGTCAAAGTCCTTGGTTTCGGTTAAGGCGTCAGACATCCGCATTTCCAGCCAATCTGCCTTGGTAATTCCGTGAGGAATCTGGTATTTTGGGTCAGCTCCAGCCCGTTCGATCTCCTCGCGGAGTTCTCCCAAAGTCGGACCAATTTCTACGCCAAGAACCTCATTGAGATTGGAATTGGCATCGGCGTCCACAGCCAGCACCGGCTTCTTGCCGCTTTCACAGAGATACTGAATCAGCAGGCCGCAGAGTGTGGTCTTACCCACGCCGCCTTTGCCCGCCATGGCAATCACATGTCCCATTGAAATGCCTCCATTTCTATTCATACCGTATTTTTATGAACAACGTGTTGATTTTTCTTGATAGCTATATTATACTGGCAGCAAGGACAAATGCAATCATCAATCTCGGCAAGTTGTGCGGTTTATCAACACTTTGGCGGAACTTGATGAGAATCGGAGGAGATTTTTTGGAGAACACGGAAACAGGGCGGAAGATGGATCGCCGGACCCGCTACACTCGGCAGATCATCCGGGACACGCTGCTGGAACTTATGGGCGAGAAGGGGTTCAGCCATGTCACAGTTACTGAGGTCTGCAAGCAGGCGGAACTCAACCGTGGCACATTTTATCTTCACTATCTGGATTTGAACGATGTACTGGATGACATTTTCATGGAGCTGATGTCCGAAACCACCTGTGCTTTGGATCATGTCCTTTGTTCTAACAAGCAGTGTACCACCTACCCGTTCTGCAACAAGATTCGCAGCAACGATCGGTACCGAATCCTGTTTTTGGATGAATCCGTGACGGAGACGCTGCTCAGCAAACTGTCGGATGTCTGCAAGGAGTCGTATGTGACCTATCTGATGTCGCATAGTCTCCTGACATTCCAGGAGGCGGAAGCTATCTTTACCTTCCAGATGAACGGGTGCCTGGCAATTAACCGGCTGATGCTGCGCAATCATTGCACTGACTGGAAAACCATTCAGCGTACGATCGACAACTTTATCCGTGCTGGTCTGGAACATTATCTCCTTCCGGATCGGTCATAATAAACCAAATAGATCAGTCGAGGGTGTTTCCCATATAAGGGATGCACCCTCGACTTTTTTCGTATTATAGCGGTATGGAATTATCCTGAGCCTCCAGCAAAAAAATCACGGGCCGGATGCCGTCTGGACATGCAACCACACCAATCGTATCATCATTGAGCCAAGTCCCAGATGGCTGAACCAGTTCCCCCAAGGATAAATGACGCGCCATGGGAGCAATCACCTGCCAAGCAACGCCACACATCCCATCCGGTGGATTGATGCCATCGCTGTATAATACTTGACCTTTCTGATGAAAAGGACACATTCCCAAATTAGGAACCGCATACTGTTCCGCCAGTTCCTGATACCAGAGGGCAACTGCCAGCTTCCAGATCAGAATTACGCCGCCGATCAGACCGCCAAGGACAAGGTTGAGTGCAACAACACCTACTGTCCCGGAAATAGTCAAGCGCATTTTCAAGCTGTGCATGGAAGGGCGAGGCCCGATGCAGATTGCAAAGCTCTTGCAGGAGGAAAAGGTACTTAACCCCACCGCCTACAAGAAGCGTGAGGGCATCAAGACACTCAGCCCGGAAACCGCTGATCCGTACCATTGGAACACCAACACGGTCGTTCACATTCTGGAACGGCGGGAATACACAGGATGCACCGTCAATTTCAAGACCTATACCAATTCTATTTGGGATAAGAAACAGAGGGAAACGCCCGTTGAAAAGCAGGCAGTTTTCTACAATACCCACCCGGCGATCATCGAGCAGGAGGTCTTTGACAAGGTGCAGGAGATTCGCCAGCAGCGGCATCGCAGGACAAAGACAGGCAAAAGCAGCTTGTTTTCCGGCATGGTCTATTGCGCTGATTGTGGAGCAAAAATGCGCTACTGCACCACCAACTACTTTGAAAAGCGGCAGGATCATTTTGTATGCGCCAACTACCGCAGCAATACGGAAAGCTGTTCGGCACATTTTATCCGTGCGGTTGTTCTGGAAGAATTGGTCTGGATGCACATGAGAACTGTCATTTCCTATGTCAGTCGGTATGAGGATCATTTCCGTGCCGTCATGGAGCAGAAGCTCCAGCTGTCCAGCGAAGCCGCGATCCGTGGACACAAGAAGCGGCTGGCACAGGCTGAAAAGCGGTTGGGAGAGCTTGACCGTCTGTTTATCCGCATTTATGAGGACAATGTGGCTGAGCGCATCACAGATGAAAGGTTCTCTATGATGAGCAAGACCTACGAGGACGAACAGGCACAGCTTAAAGTGGAAATCCAGACTTTGCGGCAGGAAATCGAAGGACAGGAACGACAGATTGAAAACTTGGAGCAGTTTATCCAGCGGGTACGCAAATACGAGGATTTGGACGAGCTTACTCCCTATGCGCTGCGGGAGCTTGTCAAGGCAATCTACATTGAAGCTCCGGACAAGTCCAGCGGCAAGCGGCATCAGGGCATCCGCATTTCCTATGACCTTGTGGGCTTTATCCCCGTGGAAGAACTGCTGAAACAGGAAACGGCGTGACCGAAGCCACGCCGTTCCTGAGAAAATACGATATTACTTTCTTATGCCCCCCGACCATTCCCGGAAGGACTTCTCTTGCTCTGCGCGGTATTTTGTTGTTGTCCTTATGCGTGTTCGCCTTTTCCGGCGGGCGCGTTTTGTGTTTGGGGATCAGAACAGGTTCTTCTCGGTTTCCTTGTCGAAGAAGTGCATCAGCTCGGGCTTGAAGCTGTACTTCACGGGCTTGTGGCTGCCGTGGACAGCGTCGAGGTCGATGTCGGTCGTCGGGACGACGATGACGACGTCCTTGCCGTTGGAGTTGACGTGCAGATGCAGCTCGGAGCCCATCAGCTCGGAGACGTCGACCATGGCGTCGATGCCGTCCTGAGACAGGTGGATATGGACCGGGCGGACGCCGGCGATGATGTCGACGGGCACCTTGTCCATCTTCTTGAGCGCTTCCTGCTTGTCGGCGGGCAGCTCGAAGTCCTTGCCCTGCACAGTCGCGACGTACTTGTCGCCCTTCTTGGACAGCGTTGCGTCAAAGAAGTTCATCTGCGGCGTGCCGATGAAGCCGGCGACGAAGAGGTTTGCCGGATGGTTGAAGACCTCCTGCGGGGTGCCGATCTGCTGGATGAAGCCGTCGCGCATGATGACGATGCGGTCACCGAGCGTCATGGCCTCCGTCTGGTCGTGGGTGACGTAGACGAATGTGGTGTTGATGCGGGAGCGGAGCTTGATGATCTCAGCGCGCATCTGGTTACGGAGCTTGGCGTCGAGGTTGGACAGCGGCTCGTCCATCAGCAGGACCTGCGGATTGCGGACGATGGCGCGGCCGATGGCGACGCGCTGGCGCTGGCCGCCGGACAGGGCCTTCGGCTTGCGGTCGAGGTATTCCGTGATGCCGAGAATTTCGGCGGCCTCGCGGACCTTCTTGTCGATCTCCTGCTTCGGGACCTTCTTCAGCTTCAGGGAGAATGCCATGTTTTCATACACGGTCATGTGGGGGTACAGAGCATAGTTCTGGAAGACCATGGCGATGTCGCGGTCCTTCGGGGCCACGTCGTTCACCAGACGGTCGCCGATGTACAATTCGCCGTCCGTGATCTCTTCCAGACCGGCGATCATGCGGAGCGTCGTGGACTTGCCGCAGCCGGACGGGCCGACGAGAACGATGAACTCACGGTCCGCGATGTCCAGGCTGAATTCCTGAACGGCGACGACGCCTTCGTCCGTGATCTGAAGATTGGCCTTCGGCTCGTCAGAGGTGTGCTCCTTCTTCTTCTTTTTCTTCTTCGTGTCGGCGTTGGGGTAGATCTTTTTGATGTTTTTCAGCGTAACATTTGCCATGCTACCGGCTCTGATCCGGGAGCCTCCGCTTGCCCGGACCTCACATCGGCGCGCGAAGCGCGGATGCATTACGGCAGGTCTCCACACTGCCGCACCGCAAGCCTGCGGTGGGTGATTCCTCCTTATCCGGCGGTCCGCCGCTAACGGGGTGGAGTAGCGGCGCCTACCTTAATACCATAAATTGTAGCATATCCTGCCGCGCTCCGCAATGCATTGAACCGCCAAAAAGTGGACCCACAATTTGTGCACCATGACGAAAACGTTTAACATCCTGCAAAAAGTGCGGAAAAGATGGGAAATGGAGGAAACGGCGCTGATATGGCGATGGCTCCCGGCCTTTCCCTGCGGGAAGGCCTGCGCCGCGGCTCCTGCGGAGCCTCGCAATGACAAATCTGGGGGCCAGCTACATCCGGAGGGGCGCATTGGCAAGCTTGCAATCGCCTCCCTCCCGTGTCATTGCGAGGAGGGCGCAAGCCCGACGCGGCAATCTCGGGAAGGCAGTAACGAATTCGCCGGAGGCCTTTCTGCGTTTCGGCTGCATCCTGCGAGATTGCCGCGCCTTGCTCCGCAAGGCTCGCAATGACAAACTTGGGTGCCTTTCCCATTCGGAGGGGCGCAGCGCCGAGCTTGCGAGTGCCGCCCTCCCGTGTCATTCCGTGGAGCGAAGCGACGTGGGAATCTCTAGCAGGCACCTGCGGATTCGCCGAGGTCCGGCTGTCCCCGCCCTTACGGCAGTATATCGCATAACAAAACCGGGGCACGTCTTGCGGCGTGTCCCGGTGCTGTGCGCTTACTGCAGCGCGTACTTCTTTGTATAGGCGTGGTAGAGGTCGGTATAGTCCTTGCTGCCGCCCTCCTTGACCTCGGTGAGGTACTCGTGCGTGTCGAAGCTGCCCGCGCTCGTCTCGATGAGAGAGACGGCGATGTTCGAGCAGTGGTCGGACACGCGCTCGTAGTTTGTCAGCAGGTCATTGAGCACGAAGCCGTTCTGGATCGTGCACTTGCCGCTCTGCAGGCGCTCGACGTGCGTCGACTTGGCGGCGGAGATCAGGCAGTCGATGACCTGCTCCAGCGGCTCAACGTGGCGCGCCATTTCGAGGTTGTGCTCGCGGAAGGCATCGATGGTCAGCTCCAGAATCTCCGTCAGGGCGTTTGTCAGGTTCTGCAGCTCCGCAGCGGCATCCTCGGAGAAGACGATGTGCTTGTCGTGGATCTCCTCGGCCGTCTTGCGCAGGTTGACGGCGTGGTCGCCCAGACGCTCGAAGTCGCCGATGGTGTGCAGCATGTTCGAGACCTTCCGCGAGTCCGCAATGGACAGCGAGCGGCTCGAGAGCTTGACGAGGAAGGTGCCGAGCTTGTCCTCATAGAGGTCCAGCTCGTCCTCGTGCTTCAGAATTTCGTCTGCCACCTTGACGTCGTAGCTCTGGCAGATACTGATGGCCGAGAGAATCGTCGTGCGGGCAAGGGTCGCCATTTTGACCGTCATGTCGCTGGCCTCGCCGACGGCGATAGACGGCGTGCCGAGCAGGCGCTCGTCGAGGAAGGCGTAGGTTTCCTCCTTCTTGGAGGGGCGGATGACAAAATTGGCGAAGCGCTCGAGCTGCTTCGTGAACGGGCACAGCAGCGCCGTGGTGAAGACATTGAAAATCGTGTGCACGGCTGAGATGCCGACGGCATTGATCGGCGTGGCCACAAAGGCAAAGCGGAAGATGGCGTGCAGCCCGTAGAACAGGCACAGGCACACCACCGTGCCGATGAGGTTGAACGTGATGTGCACGACGGCGACCTTGCGGGCGTTCTTGTTGACACCGATGGACGAGATGAGCGCCGTGACGCAGGTGCCGATATTCTGGCCCATGATGATCGGGATGGCGACGCCATAGGAGATCTGGCCCGTGGCGGCCAGCGTCTGCAGGATGCCGACGGAGGCGGCGGAGGACTGGATCACACCCGTGACGACCGCGCCGACGAGCACGCCGAGCAGCGGGTTCTCAAACGCCGTCAGGATGCTCGTAAAGGCCGCGGAATCCTCCAGGCCGGAAACGGAGCTTCCCATGAGCGTCATGCCGTACATCAGAACGGCGAAGCCGACCAAGATCTTGCCGATGTCGCGCTTGCGGGGCTTTTTGCACATCATGATGAGCACAACGCCGATGAACGCGATGATCGGAGAGAAATTCTCCGGCTTGAGCAGCTGGATCCAGCCCGTGCCGTTCACGCCGGACAACGACAGGATCCACGGCGTGAGCGTCGTGCCGATGTTCGAGCCCATGATGACGCCGATTGTCTGCCCGAGCTGCATGATACCCGAGTTGACCAGGCCGACGAGCATGACCGTCATAGCGGACGAGGATTGGATGGCGATGGTGATGACCGCACCGAGCGCCATGCCCGCGAAGCGGTTCTTCGTCATCGTTTTGAGGGAGCGCTCCAGCGAGCCGCCTGCCAGCTTTCCCAGTCCGCCGGACATCACGTTCATGCCATAGAGGAAGAACGCAAGCCCGCCGAGCAGAGTGAAGACCTTCAGAAGCACTGTCATAGGGAAACTCTCTACTTTCTATCTGTATTCGGAAAGGTACGGCCCTACCGCACCAACTACACTATATCGCAGAAAACGGAGCACGTCAAGGCCCATTTTCCGGAATTCCGGATTCAGAGCTTCCTTAGAGCACAAAGCCGCCGTTCACCGGCAGGTTCTGCCCCGTGACAAACTCCGCCTCCGCAAGATAGACCATGGCCCGTGCCACGTCCTCCGGCGTGCCGTTTTTACCGAGCGGTGCCTCCTGTGCCAGCTCCGCGAGCACCTCCGGCGCGACGTTTGCGACCATGTCCGTCAGGATGACGCCGGGGGAAACGCAGTTGACGCGGATGCCGGACGGGCCGAGCTCCTGTGCCAGCGCCTTCGTCAGGGCGAGCACCGCGCCCTTCGTGGCGGAGTAGCACGCCTCGCACGATGCGCCGACCTGCCCCCACATGGACGAGACGTTGAGGATGCAGCCGCTCTGCCTGTGCAGCATGGCGGGCAGGACGGCGTTCACGCAGTGGTAGATGCCGCCGACGTTCACGGCGAACAGCCGGTCCCACTGTGCCTGTGTGATCTGCGAGATCAGGCCGTAGTGGCAGATGCCCGCGTTGTTCACGAGCACGTCCGTCTCCGGCAGGTGCGAAACGGCGTCCAGCACGGCCTGCGCGTCGGCCACGTCGCAGCGGACGGCCTCTGCGCCTGTCTCGGCGGAGACAGCGGCTGCCGCCGCGTCGTTTTTTTCATAGAAAAAGCTCACGGCGTAGCC
>OGYF01002810.1_pt1 | contig 12579 bp, 5 predicted proteins | sample 1576451 | NCBI WGS metagenome assembly OGYF01 (sample SAMEA3541505, study PRJEB24748) | human gut metagenome | biome: human gut; feature: human-associated habitat; material: faeces | place: China | collected 2012 | reverse complement strand
ATCATCAAACTAAGTCCGATCGATACAAGCTTCTTAAACATCTTTTTCTCCTTTCTCCCATTTTTTCTATATCTTATTTCTCGTCGTCCTTTATTCACACATCACCTCTTTGTCTCATCGTACATCTGATTACGGGAAATCACTGCCACTCACACTAAACTGTTATCCTTCATCAAATTACGATTTTAATAGGCTGCAATAGTATTTTTGCACCTATGTTGTATAAATCGTATCATATCTTGATACCCCTTTCAATACAATTGCCGTATTTTACCACAAAAGCATATGCGGTTGCCTTAGATATTAAAAGAGCGGAACCATCAGGTCCCGCCCTCATCAGAAGACTAGCTTCTCTTTCTTCTGTATCCGATCACCATCGCTCCTGCAGCTGCCATGAGCATCAATGCGCCCATTGCTCCTGCGGTGTTCACGGTTCCCGTATTGCTCTGATCCGCATTCGTGCTTCCTGCCGGAGCCTTCACCAGGCTGTCGACTGCCGCATTGACCTCTTCCAATGCTTTATCGACTTCCTCTTGCGTCGCCAGCTCATTCGCCAGCACGCTCTTGGCATTGTTCACGGCTGCTTCTACCGCTGCACGGCTTTCTGCCGTATACAGGCTCAGATCCAGCTTGTTCGCGGCATTGACTGCTTCCTGCAGCGCTTCCTTGTCCGCGTATGTTCTGGCATTCAGACGTGCCTCTCTCAGCGCTTCTGTCGCTTCATCGATCTCCGCCTGGGTCGTGGCGTTCGTCAGCGTTTCCTTCGCTTCGTTCAGCTTGTCTTCCAGTCCCTCTACGGTGCTCGGAATATAGTCATCGATGTTCTTCAGCATCTCGCTCACGAGCTCGATCTCGTGTTCAAGCGCGGAAGTATCCAGCGTGACTCTCTCCAGTCCGGCAATCGCGTCGGCGATCGCACTGATCGCTCCGCTTACCTCTGCCACGGTCGCGTCTTCATTCGCTGCCACGTTCTTGGCCGCGTCGATCGCGCTCTGCAGGGCATCCTTGCTTTCCTGCGTGTATTCGCCTTCCAGATAACCTTCACCTGCTGTGATCATCGCGTTCAGCTCATCCTTCGTCACGATCTCCCACAGCTCGTGTACGGCCTTCGTCATCGCTTCATTGGCTGCCTTGAGCTCATCTGCGCTCGCGTCTGCCTTTTCAAGCACTGTTTTCGCAGCTTCTACAGCTTCCCTCAGCTCTGTCACCTTGCCCGGACGGATGCCTTCCACATCAGTGAGGATATGCTCATTGATGAAGTCGATCGTGGCCTGTACGTCCGCTCTCAGCGCATCTACGCTCTCTTCTGCGTTCAGGTCTCGGATCGCCTCGGACAGCTTCAGCGTAGCACTGACCATCTGGCCCGGTGTCGTATTGCCGCGATCATCCAGCAATGCCTGTGCTTCATTGATCGCTGCCAGCACATCGGCGAATTCTTCCTCGCTGTAGTCATCTCTCATGGCGTTGGCGTTGTCCACCAGCAGCTGCAATGCGTTCATTGCCGCATCGCTTGCCTTGGCGACCATGTTAGCAACGGCCTCATCCAGTGCGCTGACTGCTGCGTCGACTGCATCCTGCGATGCGTTCTCATCATCGAGCAGGGCATTTGCCGCTGCCAGTGCTTCCTTCAGCGTTGCTACGCTGTTATCCGTGCAGTTTTCCGTATCTACCGCATTGGCCGCCGTGATCGCTCTGTTCAGCTCACTCTTGTCTGCACGCTCAACCAGTCCGGCCTTCGCTGCCGCAAGATCGTTCACTGCCTGATCGATCTGTTCCTGAGTAGCCTCTGCATCTTCATTTACAGCCTTTGCCGCGTTCAGCGCTTCGGTGAACGCCTCAGCGCTCTCTGGCGTATACAGTGCGGTATCTACCTGCTCAGCTTCTGCGATCGCTGCTTCCAGCACGCTCTTGTCCGGTGTGTCTTCTCCCATGACCTTGCGTCCGTTCGCGGTGATCTCTGCCAGCGTGAGCATGTTCAGACGTGTCTCATGCGTATGCGTTGCATTGAGGAAGGTGACATCGATGCGTTCGACCGTCTTATCGCTGTTGAACGTAAAGGTGTATGCTTCCTGTTCGCTGTCGATCACGATCTCATCGCTCGTCGTGCCATCTGTGTAGACCAGCTGTGCCTTGGCACTGGTCAGATAACCATTGGCCTTGTTCGCATTATAGACCGTCACATCATCGACATATGCCGGCTCGTTGAGCGTCATATGCAGCGTGATCGGCAGTTCTACATAATCCGGCAGCTCGCCGTCTTCATCATGGTTGCTGCTGACATCCCAAAGCAGTTCGAAGTCACGGCCATATGCGCCGTCAAACAGCTTGCCATAAGATGCCGCCGATCCACCCTGGATCAGCTTATTGACATTCGTGCCGTCATCGCTCGGCAGGAACGCGTTGGTCATCGTGAAGGTGAAGTCGTCATATTCGAAGGCAAACGCGCCATCCTTGCGCTCCAATGCCTCCTGGGCTGCCAGCAGCTTCTCGACTGCGGCATCTACGACATCCTGCTTCACATCGACATTGGCCAATACTGCCTTGGCCTCATTCAGCGCTTCTTCAAAGGCTGCGACTGTCTCATCCGTATAGATGGACGTATCGATCTGCTCGGCCGCAGTGACTGCTGCCTGCAGGGCTGCCTTATCCGAATCCGCCGGAACATGACCGGTGATCTCCAGCTCGGCCAGCGTCAACATGTTGCTTCTGGTCGCGTGCGTATGGGTCGCGTCTACAAAGGTGATGTCGATGCGATCCACCAGCTTGGTCGGTTCAAAGTTGAATTCATAGATCGACTGTTCTTCATCGATCGCGATCTCATCGCTCGTCGTGCCGTCAGTGTAGACCAGCTGTGCTTTCGCACTGAGCAGGTAACCGTTCGCGCGGTTTGCATTGTAGACCTTGACCTGATCGACCAGCGATGCTTCCTTCAGATCAAGATGCATCGTGATCGGCAACTCGACATACTCCGGCAGCTCTTTGTTCTCATCCCAGTTGGACTCGATATCATACAGCAGCTCGAAATCACGGCTGATGTTGCCATCGAACAGTCTCTGGTATGCAGCCTGTGATCCGCCCTGGATCAACTTTTCTACATTCGTGCCATCATCTGTTGGCAAGAACTCATTGGTCATCGTGATATCAAAATCATCATAGCCGAAATCGATCATCTGCACGATGTCTTCATTGGTGCTTTCGATCGTACTGTAGTCCGGCCCCATCATGGTCACGGTAGACAGATCAATGATGAAGTTCTCGTCATTGACATCGCTGATGCCATTGAGCGTGATGTCTTCTTTTGCCCGCATCGTGATCGTGGACAATACCATCGATCCATTGAGCAGGTCCTTATCACCCATATTGATCGCGTTGTGGTTGACATAAGCCGTGCCATCATCATAGACGATGTTGCCCGTCATGCCCTGCGTGTACATATCGCCTGTGTTCAGATACTGCTCAGCGACGAACTCGACCTTCTCCGGATCATAGTTGATGATCGTTCCATACGCGTTCAGATTGCGTACGTTATCAGCAGTCACGCTGATGGTGAACTCTTCATCAGCTGCGATGACATCCTTGTCGCTCTGCAGCGTGATCTTTCCCGATACGCTTCCGGTCTTCGTCGTTCCGCCATCTGCTCTGAATGCAGTGTACGCATAGTCATAGACATCAGAGATGCCATTGAAATTGATATCGCCATACAGACCCTGTACTTCTGCGATCCATGTTGGGTTCTTGTAAGATTCATGCGCAGAAGATGCTCTCTGATAGATCTGCTGGAATGTTGTCTGCGTAGCTTCAGCTGTTCCCATAGAAGGCGTGTTTCCTACTGTGAACGGATTGAACGCGCTTCCCGGCGTCTTCTCGCCTTCGATGGCATACGGCTTGATCTCGCTTGCGGAGAAGAAGGTGCCTACGGATGCCAGCGCCGTGAATCGGATATAACGCGCGCCGATCGTTTCGCTTCCTGTGTTCGGATCGCTCAGATCGATCGTCTTCATCGTGTTGTCCGCCGCAAAGTTGTTCACCTTTCTGCCATCTGTGTCGGTATCCGGTCCATGCTGGATCCAATGCACGCCGTCCAGGCTGGTCTCGACCAGCATCTTGGTCACCGTACCATTGCCGGCATCATCTCGCGGATAATACTCGATCTTATCAAACAGATAAGCATTGCCATAATCTACGGTCAGCTTCTCATTGATGCCGCCGTAGTTAGAATGGAATCCGCCATCTCCGATCTGGAAGATGTGGTCAAACGCAAGATCAGCAGTATGGCTGCCCCAGATATAGCCGGTCCAGCTGATGTTCTGCGGATCTGGAATATTCAAGAACGGATCATCCTTCGTCGTCGCACTGACCACGTTGCTCCATTCGGAATATCCATCCTCATTCACTGCGCGTACGCGGTACGTATGCGTAGAAGTGTATTCCAAACCAGCATGCGTGAAGCTCGTGCCGCCTGCCAGGACGCTCTGCAGCTTATCAGCCGGAATGTCATCGCTTGGCATTCCGTCTACGAGCACCTGATAGGAATCCGCATTCTCGACTGCATCCCACTGTACCGTGATGCTCGTCGCCGTCTTCGCTTCCTCGTTCTCGCTCAGCACCGGTGCCTCAAGATCCGGATTGAGCTCTGTGGAACTGAGCTTGCCGTCGTTGACAAAGCCGCTGATGACCAGCTTCTGCGCGTTCGCCTGTGAATCCGCATTCGCAAACTTCACATACAGCTTTCCGGTAGAGCGCACATCTTTCACCATCTCCGCAAGGTTCGTCTCCTCTGCGGATGCATAGGTATCGATCGCCGGTGATGCGTCATAGTAAGATACGAATGTGCCTTCGGCCGGTTCTGCCGCATCGAACGCTTCCTTGCTTTCTGCCACGACTTCTTCCAGCTCCGCATCGCCATTGTACGCTGCCAATGCCGCCGGCTTCTCGCTTGCGTGTACGATGAAGGTCGTATCCTTATTCTGATCATAACCTTCATAGCTTCCCGTCGACTTCTCTGCCGTCAGGGTAGCTGTCGTGCCATCCACGCTGGATGTATACTTCGTCTCTACATGCGGTCCATAGCTGATGTTGTCGATCACGCCATATTCCTTATCGGAATCATCTGTGTTGTTCTCGATGTACTCACCGTCATCTTCGATCGTATTGAAATACGTATCGCCTGCCGGCCAGAACTCGATCAGGCGCTGCGTCTTGTCCACGCCATCTTCCGCGTCCATGTCCGCCGAATTGTGCTCAGCGTACATCGGGATGATCGCGCCGTTCTTCACGAACAGCGGCAGCTTCCAGATCGGCGCGTCGAAGTTGTTCAGCGTCTGTCCGCCGCGGTACTGTTCGCCGGTGAAGTAATCGATCCAGATCTGATCTTCTCCGCCCGGCAGATAGATGCCGTCACGTACATCATTGCCCATCTCATCGATCGCCGTATCTTCATATACCGGCGCAACGAGCAGGTTCTCGCCCCACATGTACTGATACATGGAAGCTGCTGTATATGCTGCCGCTTCTTCCGGATACTCCAGCAGCATCGCGCGCACCATCGGCAGGCCCTGATCGCCATTGCCTGTATCGATGTTCGCTGCCGCATACGCGTTCGTGTACGTATAAGGCATCATCTGTGCCTTCAGCTTCAGATACATGCGGCTGATGCCAGTGTATGGATCTCCGTGAACATACGGCCCCTTGGCATAGCTGCCCCAGCCATCCATGTCGAGCATCTGCGGCGCAAAGCTCTTCCACTGATAATCACGGGTCGCGATGATCGGCGCACCGCCATGGATACCATCCATGTCACTGCCGATGTTCGGGTTTCCGCTCATCGACTGTCCGATGAATGTCGGAATATGGAAACGGATGTACTCCCAGTTTCCGCCCGTCTGATCTCCGGTCCATACTGAGTTGTAACGCTGTGAGCCGGCCCAGCCATCCAGCGAGATGATGTTCGGACGGGTGTTGTTTCGGCCATCCTCATACGCCATCGTCGTGATGATGTCATAAGCCTGCTTCACGCCGCTCAGCTGGAAGGAATAACCATAACCTACCCACATGACATCGGTCTTCAGCGTCGTCACACCTGCTTTTACCTCTGCATTGAAGTCTCGCAGGATATGCCAGTACGTGTTATTGTTGGAATCTGGTGTCAGGTTGCTCTGTGTCCACAGACCGGTGGCCACGCCGTTCTCATCAGCGAACTCGACGAAGTCCTTCAGGTTGGCGACGTTGGCCGCTACCGCTGCCAGACGCGCTTCACTGCTGGTGCCATCCGGATTTACGCCGCCGGTCATGTTGTAGCCATTCTGACCATAGCCTGCGCCATAACCATCGTTGGGCAGGAAGAATCCGAGCGGAATGTCATAGTTCTTATATTCATCCAATACCGCGCGTGCGGAATACTTATACGGATACGTCACGCCATCCGGCACATTGTCGGTCGAAACGCTCGGGCCATAGCCGTTCAGTGTCTCAGCCTGTTGATTGGCCTGGATGACATAACCGGTTCCGCCGTTCTCATATGTCACATCGCCTGGTTCATCATAAGCGCCATTGCCTTTGATTTCCCATTTTGTTCCGCCGTCAGCGCTGGAATCAGACCATGCGTCACGGTTATACGCGTTCAGATGGCCAAGATAGAATCCATACATCGGCAGCAGCGCAGGATTTCCGGTTACCTTGAAGTATCCCTGCAGCAGATCCTGAGATACGCTGCTTCCATTGTCCGCATCTGACACGAAATAATACGCGTCAAACTCATTCTCATTGTGTCTTGCCGTCACGGTGCTGGCATCCGTGGATCCGAAGTCATAGCTTCCATCCATGTACGTATTGCGCAATACACCATAGCCGTTGGTCGTGTAATAGAACGGGCTCGGTGATGCGACACCGCCATCCACCCAGTTGCTTTCATTACTGATGTTGATCACATTGCCGGTGTGCACGAAGCGTCCGTTCTGCGTTCCGCCGCCAAAATAGTTCTCAGGCAGTGAGGAATTATAATTGGTCGCGTCGTGCTTGACCAGCGTCTGCACGGTGCGTGATCCCTGGAAATCCAGTGATTCCTTTTCCTCCATGACTGTTTTATCTCCTGCCTTGATGCTCATTCTGGCAGCTTCATCAAAGCTGATGGTCACATTGCCCGCTTTGATTTCATAACTGTTTCCGTTCTGTTGAACACTTGCCTCAGGATGTGAGTAAGCATCGGATGAATCCGGATACTGCTGGATCTTCGCCGTGTCCGGATAACCGTTATGCACCTGTGCGTATTCATTGAACTGTCCGCTCGGATCGACATTGTAACGGAAGATATCGTTATCGAGGAAAGTGATCTTTCCCTGATATCCGTTATCGAAGGTCACCCACACGATGTTCTTATCGTCCGCGTCGACTTCTACTGACGTCACGCTTCCCAGATGTCCATCGTCAGCGGCCTGCACGCTCACTGGTGCGTAACCTGTCACTCCAAGCATCATCATCAAACTAAGTCCGATCGATACAAGCTTCTTAAACATCCTTTTCTCCTTTCTCTATCTATTTCTTCTCCCATTGATCATGTCGTTCGCTGTTTTCCCGCATTCCTCCTTCTTCCCTTCTTCGCAGCTACCGGCATCATTCTAAATGAAAGTTGGCTGATCGTTACTCACTGCGCTCATCCCCGTCACCGCGAATTTTCAAGGTCTTCATTGGAAACACTGAAATCGTTCAGCTGTTATCCACCAAAGACATTGTAACACAACAAGAAAGCCCTTTCACACATTTCCCCACAAAAAAAGTAAAAATTTATCAGTATTTTTTCACTATTATGATATATGTTTATAAACGCCTAAATTATAGTCTGCACTGTTGTATTTTTATAATTTATCTGTATATTTTTGTCAACGGTATATCCGCCTTTTTCGATGCGCTGCCCGGCGCATTAGAAAAGGAGCGCCTCCTGATCGCAGTCAGGTACAGCGCTCCCTGTTGTTCAAGCTTCATTGTTATTTTTGATGCCGCGCTGTCTGCTGCGCCGCTCTGTTTTTGGTTTCGGTTTCTTAGGCTGATCGCGATAGATACGGAAGATCACGCCGTCGGCGGTATTTTCCCCGCGCACCTCATAGTGATTTGCCCGAACGACCTTGGCCACGATCGACAGCCCTAGGCCGAAGCGGCCTCCCTCACCTTTCTCAAACGGCTTGAACAGCGTCTCGATGCGGCTCTCATCCATGCTCGGGCCATCGTTGGCGATCGTCAGCCCCTCCTGCTCATTCAGGTGGATGGTGATGACAGACTGCGCATAGCGCTGCGCGTTTTCCAGGATGTTTTCCACCACCACGCGCCAGCTTTCTTCCAGGCCCTCGAAGGTGATCTCCTCCAGCTCGGTCTCGATGCGGATGTCTGGCTTGATGACCGCGATGTTGAGCAGCACCTTCTCCACGACATCCTTCATATTCGTGACCGCGCCGTTGTTATCCTGCGAGATGAGATATTCCACCCGGTTCATATAAAGCAGGCTGTGCACCTTGGCCTCCAGACGGTCCGCGTTTTCGATGATGACGTCCACGCTCTTCTCCAGCGTCTCATACGGATAGATGCCGTCCTTGATGCTTTCGCCATAAGATTTGATCGTCGCGATCGGCGTCTTCAGGTCATGAGAGATGTTATGGATCATCTCCTCTTTGGTCTTCTCCTGCTTCTGCAGTTCTTCGCGCATGCTCACCAGCGCGTCTGCCAGCTCGCCGATCTCATCCTTGCGATTGAGCTTCAGCGTCGCTTCCTTGCCCGCCTTGATCTTCTCGATGTAATTGCGGATCTGGTTGAGCGGATGGATGAGCGTGATCACCCACAGCATCAGGATCAGGAAGATGAAGCAGAACGCCATCACCGTGATGTAGAGGATGCTGTTGATCATCATGTCCTTGGCCCCCTGGGCATACTCCTCATCCATATACGACATGAGGACATTGCTCGAACCGTCGTTCATCAGCCGCACGCTGTAACAATACTCTTGTCCATTGATCTTCATATGACCATGGGTGGCGCTGGTCAGTCCGTTCTGATAGATCGTCACGCCCTGTGAGATCATCTTCTCCACCAGCATGCTGTTTTCGCTGAGCTCCTCCCTGACCAATGCAGCATCGGTCTCGCTGCTCATATAATGGAGCTGAGGCTCCCTCCCGGCAATGACCTCTTCCATGTCGACGATGAGGTGCATCTGGGAATTGGTGAGCGCCCGGCGCAGCTGGCTCTGCGTGAAGTTGCTGCTGTCCTGCCCGCTGTACAGGCCGACGATCATATCCTGAGAAGTATCCAGCGTCGTGTACATCTGTTCCCGGATGACATTTTCCACGCTTCCGGTCAGATAGATGAAGAAGAATGCCGTAAAAAACGAGATCAGAAAAAAGATGATCGCTGCCAGCTGCTGTGACAGCGAAAGCTGCTTGATAAATTCAGAAAACCGCTTCATGGCCTAGCCCAGACGATAGCCATAGCCGTAGATCGTATGGATGTTGAGATTAGGCAGCTTCTTGCGCAGGCGGCGCAGCGTGTCATCCACCACACGGTCGCTGCCGTAGTAATTTTCTTCCCATACGTTTTCCAGGATCTTGTCCCGCGAAAAGGCAATGCCCTTGTTCTTGATGAACATCATGAGCAGATCGAATTCCTTGGTCGTCAGATCGATCTCATCGCTGCCCGCGAACACCTTGCGCTGTTCCTCATCCAGCTCATAGCCGTCGATCTGAATGCGGTTGTTGTCATTCTTATAGACGCGCTTGATCACGTTGTTCACGCGCAGCACGAGCTCCTTGGGAGAAAAGGGCTTCGTGATATAGTCGTCGCTTCCCTTTTCCAGACCGATGATGCGGTCGAATTCCTTGTCTCTGGCAGACATGAAAATGACAGGGATATCCCTTCCCTGCAGGCGGATCTCCTCGATCAGATCGAATCCGCTCTTATCATCCAGCATGATATCGAGGATCCACAGATGCACATCGTCGTCCTGCACATGCGCGATCGCCTCTTCATACGTATAATAGGATCTTACCTCATATCCTTCTTTCTTCAGATACTGTGCGACCAAATCGTTGATCGCCTTCTCATCTTCTACAACACAGATTACTTTTTTCATCGTCATCACCTGAATTTCCTTCTTGCTGTATCATGTCAGACTTCGTTTCTATTGTAGCAAAAAGTCAGAGAAAAATCAGTGTTATTTTATGTTTCTTCATCGCAAATGATGTGATGAAAAAAAAGGGCCATGCGCGGCATGGTCCCCCTTTGTTCACAGCTGATTGTCCCGGATGAAATCGATGATCTGATACACATAGTCATGGCACAGCTCATCGCTGCGAGCCTCCGCCATCAGATACCCGTAAGTGTCGAGTATGTGTTCGAGAGCCTCCCCGCCGCAGGAAACATGATCCACTTCGGCGATCTTCGCCTTCAGCCCTTCGTCCGCCATCGTCCGGTTCTTGTCCTGGACCTCGACATTGACGAGCAGCTGCGGATAGATGAACAGCTCGCTGCCCAGCTCCTTCAGCGACTTGTGCTCATCGCACATGATCTCCAGCAGCTTCAGCGCCGTCAACAGACCGTCTCCGGTCACCGCATGCTCCAGGAAGATGATGTGGCCGCTTTGTTCTCCGCCGACGCTGTAGCCGTTGCTCTGCATGCACTCAAAGACATATTTGTCTCCGACCGCCGTCTGCGCATAGTCGATCTGCAGATCGCGCAAGGCGTGATACAGGCCCAGGTTGGCCATGACAGTGGTCACCACCATATTGTGCGCCAGCCGCCGCTTCTTCTTCATATACCGCCCACAGGCATAAAGGATATAGTCGCCGTTGAACAGGCTGCCTTCCTCATCGACGGCGATCAGCCTGTCCGCGTCTCCGTCAAAGGCAAAGCCGACGTCATAGCCGCCCTCGCGCACCATGCGCTGCAGGCTTTCCGGATGAGTGGATCCGCAGTCTGTATTGATGTTCACGCCATTTGGCTCGCCGTGGATGACATCCACCTGCGCACCCATCGCCCGCAGGGTCTGCGCAGCGGTTGCCGTCGCGCTGCCGTTGGCCAGATCGAGGGCGATCCGCATCCCGTTCAGGTCCACGTCCACGATGCCCATGAGCCATTCCTCATAGATCTTCAGCCCCTCGCTCCAGCTGACCACGCGCCCCACATGGTCATTCAGCGCAGAAGGCACGTCGATCTCGCCATCGATATATTTCTCGATCTCTGCTTCGATCTCTGGATTCATCTTGCAGCCTTCGCTGTTGAAGAGCTTGATGCCGTTGTCATGATACGGATTATGCGACGCGCTGACCATGATGCCGCAGTCAAATGATTCGCTGCGCACCAGGAAAGACACGCTCGGTGTCGGGCAGACGCCAAGCAGGTATACATCTGCGCCCGTCGAAGTCGCGCCGGCAGCCAGTCCCATTTCGAACATGTCGCCGGAAAGGCGGGTATCTTTTCCGATGACGATACGGGCGCGTTTTTCCTTGCCGTAATGCCATCCCAGATAACGGCCGATGCGCACTGCCATGTCCAGCGTCAGCGTCTCATTCACGCGTCCGCGCGCACCGTCCGTCCCGAAGTATTTTCCCATTTCATTCATCCTTTCATCAACCGCTCACGGTGACCGTGATCCCGGATGTTTCCAGCTGATATTCCACCAGGCGGTTCGGCCCGCTCACGCTCAGCGTCAGCTGCCGTTCGCCCGCCGCGGTGATCCCTTTCAGATCAGCTGTCACCATGATATCTTCTTTCGTGATATTTTGCAACATCTCCTCGCTGCCGCTCACGGTGACGCTCACCGTCCGCGGATCCAGCGTGACCTGCATGCCGTCGATCTCTGCCTCCTGATTGATCAGGCGCACCTGGACGTCACTGAAGGTCGCCGAGGTCCGCTCGCCTACCGTGACCGAGACGCTGACCGAGCTCAGGCTCGCCTGCGTCACGCCCTGCGGCAGCGTGATCGGCATCGCCAGCGTGCGATCGCTGGTGATGTTCGATACCGGCAGCGAGATCTCGATGTGATCGATCTGATCCAATACGCTTTGCTTGGCATACAGCGTGATCTCCTCATCGGAGAGCGTGCAGGTGGAGATGGCCAGGCCTTCCTCCATCGTCCCGACCTGGACGACCTCGATCGGCACGGCCTTCTTCGGCTGCGTCACGCTGATCGAGACGTGCATGGTGGAAGGGATGATGTCCACCTCCAGCCGGTCCCCGTTCTCATCATATGCGGCCAAGGGCGCATCCGTCTCAAAATCGCTCGTCACCCCGCTCACATCGATCAGCGCCTTCACATAAGAGACGCGGTTCAGCGTATCCTCGCTCGCGCGCACGGTGACGGTGTCTTCATCGAATTCCGGCGTGCCCAGATCATATGTCGCGTCCATCTCGGACTGATTGACGAAATCATAGCCGAGCGCATAAGTCTGCGTCTGCTTTTTCTTGAGCTCCACGCTCACCGTGCCCGGCTCGATGATGACCTCCAGCCGGGAAGGGATGTTCTGCACCTCCAGCTCGACGTCGCTCCTGCCCTCGCCCAGCTGCCGCAGATCGGCCACCACGCTCAGCGAGTTCTGCTGGCGG
>OGYF01002809.1_pt1 | contig 12582 bp, 7 predicted proteins | sample 1576451 | NCBI WGS metagenome assembly OGYF01 (sample SAMEA3541505, study PRJEB24748) | human gut metagenome | biome: human gut; feature: human-associated habitat; material: faeces | place: China | collected 2012 | reverse complement strand
TAATAAAAAAGCGTCAGCAGGCATATGAACCTTACTGACGCTTTTGATGATATATTATCCAAAGTATAGTCCTTGTTGTATTCCGTTGCTTACCAATATCTGCCCGTTTTTACGTTGTATGTAAATTTTGTTTTCTCTGGCCAGCCATCCGATTGCTAAGGTGGTATCTTCGTGGCTCAGGTCAATCCGTCTGCTCAGTTCTGGTATTGTCAACTCTCTTCCTTCATTCAGCACATGCCAGACTTTGCCGGCATTTTCTCCGATCTTCTCTAGTTCCATAATTATAATTTTATTAGATAATACATGTCCTCTTTCTAGAATAAAACAAAAGAGAACTCTTTCGGTTCATTTTTTCTTTCTTTGTTTAAACTTTTGCAAAGTACATAGATTTGAACGGAACGATCAATACCTATTATTGGGTTTCTATGTCCTGTTTTTGCGATTATTGGTGTAGAAAACTCAAATATGCTATCTTTGAAAATCATTTATCAGGACAATATGGAGGCAAACATACAAATATTTGACATTCCCACGGATTTTATTGCAGGCGACAATATCACCGGAGACATGCTGAATCGCTACGTGCGCTTTTCATGTAAAATGAAAGCAGTGCTTTTTGCATTTTGTGTAGAAGGTTCTGTCCATGCTACAATCAACCTGTCTGAATACACAATCAAAAAAGATGATTTTATCACATTAACGCCGGACAGTTTCGTCCAGCTCAATGACGTTTCTCCGGATGCTCATTTCTTCTACGCCTGCTTTTCGCAGGATTTCATGGAGAATAATAACCTGGTCTTAACAACCGTACGGTTACTTCCTATACTGGCTGAGAATCCGGTCATCTGTTTATCGGAAGATCTTTCACAGTTATATCAGGATATCTTCAAACCGTTGATCCATGCTTATTCATTGCCTTGTACGCTGGAGAATAAGGAGATCATTAAATCCGTTTTCACTATTTTTATGCAAGGTACGGCCGAATTGTATAAGAATCACGGCAAGTGGAAAAGCGCATTGCATTCACGCAGTAAAGTGATGTGCCGTGAGTTTATCAAACTGGTCATGTCGAATTATACGAAACAACGGAGCGTTGCTTTTTATGCGGAACATCTGGGTGTTACCGTTTCCCATTTTTGTTCGACCATAAAAAAGGAAACAGGAAAGACGGCGCTCGAAATAATAACCGCCATTGTTATGATGGACATTAAAGCACAGCTGAAATCAACGGAACTTCCGATCAAGGAGATTGCCTTTTCACTGGGATTCAACAATATGTCGTTCTTCAATAGATATTTCAAAAGGCATACCGGCATGACACCACAGGAGTACCGCAACAGTTAAACTGTAACTTTTTTCACTGCGATTTCAGTAACCGGAGAAAATCATCTTTATAGCTGGAGGATATTTCTATCTCCGTATTATCTTCCAGGACGATGTAACCGCCGGAGTTTTTGTGGTATGACCTGACACAATGAAGATTGATTATATGTGATTTGTGTACACGGACAAACGGGAACGGCAATATCTCGCTGAAATATTTCAGAAAACGGCAGACCATCTTCTTGCTTTTATCTTTCAAATAGATGTCGGTGAAATTTCCGTTTCCCTGCAACCGGATGATATCTTCCATCTTTATCACTTCAAATCCTTCGAGAGTAGGGAGGATCACCTGGCGCTTCTCCGGTTTCGGCTCGCGCATGTTTTCAATCAGAATCTGATTGCGATTGAATATCTCCCGGTTGACGATGTGTTGCTGTACCTTATTTACGGCAAGGATCAGTTCTTCGATGCTGACCGGTTTCAGCAGATAGTAAGCTGCACTCTGGTTCAACGCCCGGAGTGAATATTCAGAAAAGGCGGTGACAAATATGGTTTCGAAATACAAGTCTTTACATCCTTCCAATACGTCGAATGCATTGCCGTAGGGCATTTCCACATCCAGAAACACCAATTGCGGTTCCAGTTCATGGAGTAAAGGGACGGCCGATTTACAGTCGTGGGCTTCTCCGACCACTTCGATGACCGGACAGTATTTTGCCAGATAATTCTTCAATGCCTCACGGGCAGCCGATTCATCTTCAACGATGACGCTTCTTATTTTCTGTAGCATTTCCATATTCAGAGTCTTCTGTTTTTATATATCGTTCAGACAAAGATACTATTTTAAGCCATAAAAAAAATCCCCTGTTCCGGACAATTATACCGAAACAGGGGATTCTGAATTTTATCTATGGCAAGTTCTTAGAACTTAGACATATTCAGGTCTTTATCAACCAGTATGCCATCGATGGCCTTCAGGTTGAACTTGACTTTGCGTTTTGCTTTCAGCTTCAGGATGAACAGGTCGGTTGTACCTTCCAATACTTCCTTGTCACCGAGATTAACGAAAGTAGGATACAAGGCCTTCTGACCATTTGTATGCAGACGGTCGTAAGTAAGGTTCTCCATGACTTTCAGGTTTAACGGCTCTATGCCGACAAATTCGTAATCCTGCTGGTCGTACGGCAAAGCGAAACTCAATGCGTTAACCGCTTTGAGGTCTGTACCTGTTACCTTGACTTCCACGATCTCGTCTTTGTTGTAGGACTGTTTAGGTGCGCTGATCCCGATCGTTCCGGCTACTTTTGCAGTATCCTGTTCTTCGATGCCGCCATCCAGTTGAGTGGCAACGACGGATATATCGTAAGCATCGATCAGGTCGTTCTGGTTGATATCGCCGGCACTTACATAATCGAAGTCGCTGTCACCTTTACGCAGACCTGTGTAGTTCATGTAAGAAGTCAGGTCATTGCTGTCGATCTTCTTGTCGTTGTTGATATCGCCCGGCAGGTAGCTTTCTGTTCCCGGTACCTTGAAGACGTACAATTCGCGGCCTGAACCGTAATTGCCGACACCTTCCGTTACATTCAGTTTGATGTAGCGGGCTTTCGGTTTATCCTTGAATTCGAATATCTTCACATCACCGTTGCGTTCGAACTTGAAGGAATCGACCGGTATCCAGTTTTCTTTATCCATACTGTAAGAGACGAAACCTCTCAGCATTGTTCCGTTACCGCCGTCCTGACGTGACAGATAATGGAATTTATCCAGCTGGTTAACCGTGCGCAGGTCGATGATCATATCGAACGGTATAGCATTCTTGCGGTATTTCGTATGGAACATGTCTCCCAGTTCAGCAAAGTCGAACAAACGGAAGATTTCGAAACCACCCTGCTCTTCGGCAGTTACTTCACCCCGGATTCCCTTGATGGCAAATTCGAGCGGGTTCGATTTCGTCTTCACATTGAAGGAAGACCAATCGGAATAACCGTCTTTGTTTACAGAACGGATCTTGAAGGCATAATCAGTTTCAGCTTCCAGCCCGTCGAACAACAATTCTGTATTTCTGATAGTCGTGTACAGCATATTGTTGAATTCAATTTCGTAGAAGTCAGCACCTGCCACTTTATTCCAGGTCGGTTTCAATGAATAGGCTTCCAGGTTTTCATCTATAACCTGTGCAACAGGAGCGGCCAGTGTACCGGTCGAAACACGGTGGCTGTTACCCATATCGAATTTGTAACCCTCAAAGCTGATGCTTGTTTCGTTCGCTGTGATATCCGCAGAAGCGAGCTTTACCAATAACTGCGGGTTCTTAGTGATCGTTACCTTTTCAAACTCGCTTCCTTTCGTTGCAAACTTGTTCAGGTTGGGCGTTGCATCATAGAAATAAACGTTTTCACCTTTCAGGAATTCGTCCATCGAACGGGCTTCCGTCAGCTTTACCTTGTTTTTACCAACTTTGGCAGCCACTTTTTTCGGCATTTCGGAAACATTGATACGGAGTTCGGTTGCTTTATCTTTGACGAAACCGTCAAAGCTGCCTACTGCCGGCCGGATTGTAATCGTTACATTATTCTTACTGCCTACTTCCGATTCGATCCGGGTCGTTACACCTTCACCTTTCAAATAGGCTTGTGTCGTGCCATCGTCGTCATATTCAGTAAACGAACTGTTACCGTCCGGATAAATTTCATAAACGCGCAGGTTCTTATTGATCTCGGTAACATTATTATTAGGGTTAGTCATCGGAATGATGGCGCCGCTCTTTACAAATACCGGCAACTTCCATAACGGAGAAGCAAAATTGTTGACAACACAGTTGCCTTCATATTTTTCTCCGGTAAAATAGTCTACCCAGGTTCCTTCCGGTAGATAAATGCCGTCGCGTATATCGTTACCTTTTTCATCTGCCTGTGTTTCCTGATAGATAGGGGCAACCAGGAAATACGGTCCGTACATGAACTGATATTCGGTTGCTTTACCATAAGTATACTGATTCGGGTATTCCAGGAACATGGCACGGATCATCGGCTTACCGTCTACTGCTTCCTTTGCAATGCTGTAGGCATAAGGCATCAACTCCGATTTCATTTTCAGATACCAGCGGTTGATAGATGTTGCCGGTTCGCCAAGGGCATGCGGATATTTCTCATTGGCACCCCAACCGTCCATATTCAACTGCATCGGCGTCCAGGTCTTCCACTGAAAATCGCGTGTGTTCATTGCCAGGTTCTTTCCGCCGAAGATACCATCCATGTCGGAAGTGATATTCGGTTGTCCGGATAATCCCGAACCGATATAAGTCGGGATATGGAAACGGATATATTCCCACTGGCCGCCTGTCTGGTCGCCCGACCAGATACCGGTATAACGTTGCGTACCGGCCCAACCGTCAAGGGAGATAATGAAAGGACGCGCATCGTTACCATAATAAGGCATGATATGACCTACGTCAGCCACACCGTTCAGTCCGAATGAATAACCGGCACCTACCCAAGCCACGTCGGTCTTCAAAACACGGACACCGGCATCGCGCACTTCTTTTACGATATCACGCTGTAACAAGGCACTGATTTCGGGTTTCGGATGCAAATCCGACTGTGTCCAAAGTCCGATTTCGACACCATTTTTATGAGCATAATCAGCCAGACTTTTCAGGTTCTGGATATTTCCGTCCAATGTTTCGGTCTGTCCGTATCCGGCACCGTAACCGTCGTTTGGCAATAACCAGCCGAACGGCATATCGTGGTTCTTGTAGCGGTCGATCACGGCACGGGCGGAGAACTGGTAATTGTTCTTTTCGCCGTTCAGGGATTCTTTTACACCACCGTTGTCTTTCTGGCTTTCCTTGTAACGTTTGCCGTCTTCAAAAAGGATACCTTTCTCGTCTTCCACCCAGTAGTCGCGGTTATAAGCATTCAGGTGTCCCTGATAGAAACCGAACTTCGGTAATAAAACCGGATTACCTGTCAGCTGATAGAAATCGTTCAACAGGGATACGGCACCGTCATTGACCATATAGAACGCATCCAGGTAATCGGTATCATGTGACAATATTACTGTCCCTTTTTCGGCTGCACCGAAATCATATTTACCTTGTTTGAAGGTGTACCACATAAAGCCGTAGCCATTGGTAGACCAATAATAAGGGGCAGGCGAGGCAACGCCGCCATCGGTCCAGCTGTTCTGGTTTTCGATAGCGATCGCTTTTCCTTTATGCGAGAAGCGCCCGTTCTGTACACCACCGCCATAGAAGTATTCGCCGGGATTTTCCTTTAAGGTAAGGATTGTTTTTCCCTTATCATAAAGAACAGGTTTTACCTCCTCCAGGACAACTTTGTCTGTTGCCAGATTGGTCACCTTCAACAGGGAAGTGCTTTTATCCAGTTCCAGTCTGATCTCTTTGGTGCTGATAGAAATAGTCTTATTATCTTCTTTCAGCGTTAACGGAGATACCGGTTTTCTTGGGTTATCGACCAGGATCTGTGCTTCCGGTTTGGCCTCCGGGTCACGGATGATCCCTCCGTTGACGTCCTGAAATACTCTGAAGATGTTCTCTCCATAAAAGTCAAAGGCCATTCTCTGATTATCGGAGAACAGGAGTTCAACAGTCGTAGGATTGATCTGTTTCACACCGACAATTTTCTTATCCTGCTGTATTTCCATACATACATTGTCGGCTCTTTGTATGGCTTGCATGGATAAGGGTGAAAACAAGGGGAAGGCCAAAGCGAGTATGAGCACTTTCCTTTGTTTCATTTTTCTAATAGTGTCATTCATGTTGATGTTGTTTTAACGAATAAATGATTTAAGCAACAAACTTACAGGATATAATTATCATTAGCAAAAAATAATAAATATATCCTATAACAAAATTTCATGCGCAATCAGACAATAAGGGGGAATCTGAGCAGAACGATCACGCCTGTATCTTCATCATCTCCTTCCTTCTCAGTAATTTCGATCGTGATATGCATACCGTACAAGCTGTTCAATAGGTTGATACGCTCACGGGTATTAGTCAGGCCGCGTGAATGATGCTCTTTCTGGTGCCGGGTTTTAAGCTCGTTGCTTTTTTTCAGTCCGATCCCATTGTCTTCGATTTTAACACAAAGACTATTGCCTTCCGGCTTTACGGACAGTTTCAGCAGGCCACCGGACTCTTTATACCGTAAGCCATGCCAGATCGCATTTTCCAACTGGGGTTGTATCAGCATGTTAGGCACAGATATATGGTCGGTGTCAAGCGATTCATCCACATCTGTCTCGTAAACAAACTTATCGCTGAAACGCATGTGTTCCAGATCGAGGTATTCTTTCAATTGTTCGAGCTCCGTCGAGAGCGGCGTAAAGTCTTTATTGGAGTTTTCCATTATATTTCGCATCAGGCGGGAATAGGAGGAAAGATACTTATTCGCCTCCAACTCATTATTCTGGGCAATAAACTGATTCACACTATTCAGGCTGTTGAAGATGAAATGAGGATTCATCTCACGGCGCAACGACTGGAGGGCTATCTTTTTATTCTTCCGTCTGATGGAATACCAGGCTTTGACGATAAACACGAGAAAAATAAGGATCAGGACAATCGAGCCGATCAGTACATAGTTGAAGGTGTTTTTCTTTCTGATCAGTTCGTCTTTCAGGATACGTTCTTTCTCCAACTGGGCGATACGGGCTTCATGTGCCTGAAAGAATTTCTGGTCTATCAGTGTGCTGTCCGATTTAACCAGCGGTTCCAGTTTTTCCATAAAGTCTGCATATAAGTACAAGGCTTTCCGTTGCTGGTTCTCTTTCCTGTATTGCTCGACCAGCTGTTCCAGGCTTTTCTTCGCCTCTATCGTATGGCCCTCCTTCAACGCCATATCATAGGATTGCTGAAGGGAGGCGAGAGCTTTTACCTGTTGGCTATCGGCGGCATATACTTTGGCAATTTCTCTTTGTACCTTGATGGTTTCTACCGGTTTGTCCTTCACTTCAGACAATATGCTGTTCAGGTTACCTATGGCGGCTTCCTTATTATCCATGACCAGGTTGACATTTGCCATCTGATGGAAGGCGGCGACCCGATCCTCCTGTTGTTCCGGTTTGTAGGAGGTGTTCAGTAATTCAATATTTCGCTGTATATAAGGAGATTGTGCAACTGGGTTTGAGATATTCTTTAACCGGTTCACATCATTCGTATTCAGTTCAATAAAATTTGTGTCCTGTGACAGGTGGGCGGCATTGCCATAACTTAAAATAGCCTCTTGTATCTTCCCTTGTATCTCCTGTATCCTTGCCATTTCACGGTCAACCCGTGCTATCTTTTCATTGTTTTTGATTTTGTAAAACAACTGGCGGGCACTGATAAGATAATTCATTGCTTTCTCGTATTCCCCCTGTATCATGAGTGTTTTTGCCAGTGCTTCATAATCCGTCGCAACCGAATAATCCGACTTTCCGCTTTCCAGTGACGTGGAGAGTTTCATCACTGCTTTTCTGGCACTGTTTTGATAGACAGGAGGAACGGAATCCTGTGCTGTCATTGTTATGCAGGGACCTGTTAGCAGCCATATTGTCAAATATATAATCAGTCTGTTCATATCATGTTTTATTGAGATTGTAAAGTAAATATAAGTAAAACATTTATATCCTATATTTCACCAACTCAAAACGCCGGTTCACACATTCTTCCCGGAATCTTAATTATTAACATTCTATTTTTGAGCCATAAACCTATTAAAAAAATTCCGAATATGAAAAGAATTATTCTACTATGTGTCTTATTCACAGCATTAACAACATCAATAGGCTGCATACTGGAAGCCAGAAACGTAACGGCGAATGCAGAGCCTGCCAGTACACCGGTCACAAATGCCGTAACTGCCAAAAAGACGAAAATACAGGTTGCTATCCTGCTGGATACTTCCGGCAGCATGCAGGGACTGATCGAACAGGCTAAATCCCGTCTGTGGAATATAGTCAATACACTCACGACGCTGAAATATAAGGGAGAGACACCGGAAATAGAGATTGCCTTATACGAATATGGCAGTTATATGCTGTATAAAGGTGATTATATCCGGCAAATAACCCCTTTGACAGTCGATCTCGACCTGATCTCGAAAGAATTATTCGCCCTGACAACCAGCGGAAGCGAAGAGTATTGCGGTACAGTCATCCAGCGGGCAGTAAAAGAGTTGGAATGGGGGCAAAACGAAGCGGATATGAAACTGGTCTATATTGCCGGCAATGAAGAGTTTACGCAGGGTTCTGTCTCTTACAAAACGGCTATTGCCGATGCCTTGAAGAAGAATATATTTGTCAATACAATCCATTGCGGTGATGAAGAAATCGGTGTCCGTGACTATTGGAAGGATGCCGCTTTGAGAGGAAACGGCAAATTCTTCAATATAAATGCCGATGCGACTGTCCGTGCCATCAAAACACCTTTTGACCCGCAGATCATCCTATGCAACAATAAGTTGAACGATACTTATATCAGTTATGGCTCTACCGGGAGAGAACGTAAAATGAATCAGATTGCCCAGGACAAAAATGCCGGCACAATATCGTCGGCCAATTATGCCGAACGTGCCGTAAGCAAATCCGGATCAGCTTACAAAAATACGTCATGGGATTTGGTAGATAAGATGAAAGAAGACCAAAACGTCTTGTCGAGCATCAAAAAGGATGAACTGCCCCAAGAACTGCAAAACAAGTCTACAGAAGAAATAAAGAGCATCATCACCCAAAAGGAAAAGGAGAGAACTGCTATCCAAAAAGAAATAGCCGAACTGGCAATCAAACGCCAGGCTTATATCGAAGAGCAACTTAAAAAGGAAGGAGATGACAGCGGAGACGATCTGGGTAAAGCAATCACCAGCTCCATCCTGACATTTGCCAACCTGAAAGGGTATACGGTGGAAGCAGAATGATGACTAGTCTCTACATGTTCCAATTACATAGTTTTTCTGTAAAAGACCGTTCACCCTTCACCTTTACAATAGTAACAAACTGTCATATAGATTACTATAAAGGTAAATAGTAGATGAATGAATAAAGAAAAAGGTGAACGGTTACTTTAAACCATTCACCTTTTGAAATATAAATGAATACATACCGAGGAAGTAAGTTCAGAGTTATTGGAAGATAAGGCGTGAAAAGGTAGTTGTTTGCTTATTGACGTAGGTCATTAAGCTTGCCGATATACGTCGCAATGCTTACCGAACCACGTCGACAAGCTTAACGACGTAGGTCGGTAAGTCAATAGTTTATTGTGCCAGAGATAAAAGTAAAAGACTTTTGAGTTAATACATAATAGCCAGGCTATTACAGCACAGTAATATAGAAAAAAAGGTGAAGGGTTTAAAGCAACCCTTCACCTTTTCGATCAATCATTCACCTATCATTCACCTCTATAGCAATCTGTATAATAACATATTAATGCCAAGCAGGCGAAGGGTGAACGGTTTATATGATATTTTATACATAGTGAGTAACTCACTTATTTATCCGATCAGCTGAACACTGCGTTTAATGAATTTGCTCAATGCTTCACCCTTCAGCATACCGTTGGCAAGCAGTGCCAGGTCGATTAACTGGCTGACCAGCTTATTGCTACCTGCATATTCTGCCAGGATTGCATTACGTTGCGAAGTCAGTTCGTCGATCTTATGGTTCGTGTTTGTCATATCTTCTTTTTCAGCAGAAGTAATCTCTTCTTCCTTTTTCTTGTTCTGCGCTTCACGAAGGTCTTCCTGACGTGCTTTCCAACCTTTCAGGTCCGCTAGGATCGGTTTCAGTTTTTCTTCGCAGTTCTGTTCTTCCTCAGAAAGTACCTTCTTAACCAATTCGTGATCGGTATTCAACACGAGATTGTAATTGTCAGGCATTTCTCCGTAGAATGACATTCCCGGCTGCATAGCAGACATTTCACGCATACGACGCATATATTCGCTCTGGGTCAGCATAACCGGATTAGAGTTTTCACCCAATGCTTCGAATGTAACGATGAAATCGGTCTTTTCGATCTTCGGCAGTTGGCTTTTGAACATTTCCTGCAAAGCATTCTTCTGGTCTTCATTCAGTGTAACCTGACCAACGTTATCCTTACGGATCAGATTGTCGATCGTATCGCTGTCCACACGAACAAAACGGGTTTTGTCGAATTTCTGTTCCATCTGGCTGATAGCATGGACATCCAGCTGGCCGTCCATGATCAATACACTGTATGCTTTATCTTTAGCGGCCTGGATATAGCTGTACTGGTCGTTTACATTCGTAGTGTACAGATAGATCAGGTTTCCTTCCTTATCTGTCTGGTTGGCTTCCACCAATGCTTTATATTCTTCAAATGTATAATATTTACCGTCTACGTCTTTCAGAAGGGCGAACTTGGCACCACGATCATAGAACTTTTCGTCGCTCAGCATACCGTACTGGATAAACAGTTTCAGGCTATCCCATTTTTCTTCGAACTGAGGACGGTCGTTTTTAAACATTTCTTCCAGGCGGTCGGCCACTTTCTTTGTGATATGATTGGAGATTTTTTTCACGTTCTGGTCGCTCTGCAAATAAGAACGGGAAACGTTCAATGGAATATCCGGAGAATCGAGTACGCCGTGCAACAATGTCAGGAATTCAGGAACGATACCTTCTACGGAATCGGTTACAAATACCTGGTTGCTGTATAACTGAATCTTGTTACGATGCAGGTCGAGGTTACTCTTGATGCGCGGGAAGTAGAGGATACCGGTCAGGTTGAACGGATAATCCACATTCAAGTGAATCCAGAACAATGGTTCTTCCGACATTGGATACAGGTCGCGATAGAATTTCTTATAGTCTTCATCAGTCATATCGGCCGGTTTGCGAACCCATGCCGGAGTGATATCGTTGATGATGTTATCTTCGTCGGTATCGACATATTTACCGTCTTTCCATTCCTGCTTTTTACCGAATGCGATAGGAACGGGGAGGAAACGGCAGTATTTTGTCAGCAGGCCGCTGATCTTGTCTTTATTCAGGAAGTCCTTGTTTTCGTCGTCGATATACAGGATAATATCTGTACCACGGTCGTCTTTCTGTGTTTCTTCCAACGTATATTCGGGAGTTCCGTCGCAACTCCATTTCATAGGAACAGCACCTTCTTTATAAGATTTGGTTACAATTTCCACTTTCTTTGAAACCATGAAAGAAGAATAGAAACCAAGACCGAAATGTCCGATGATAGCAGCTGCATCGTTCTTATATTTTTCTACGAACTCTTCAGCACCGGAAAATGCGATCTGGTTAATGTATTTGTCAATTTCTTCGGCTGTCATACCGATACCACGGTCAGAAATCTTGATGATCTTGTCGTCGAAACTAACCTGAACGGTCAGGTCGCCCAGCTCTCCTTTGAATTCACCGACAGATGCCAGGGTTTTCAATTTCTGTGTAGCATCCACAGCATTCGACACTAATTCACGAAGGAAGATTTCGTGATCACTATACAAAAACTTCTTGATGATAGGGAAGATGTTCTCACTTGTAACACCTATGTTTCCTTGTTTAGCCATTTTGTTTATATTTTTAATGTTATAATAATTCGTTTGACGTTACGATATAAACAAAAAAAATGCCAGATAGGTTCTATCTGACATTTTGACTTTATTACCGGAAGAAACGACTTATTCCTGTCCTTTCTTTTGTACGGATGTTACTATTTTCTGTTCATCTTTATTGAAGTCTACAACGATCTTGTCGCCTTCGCCAACGGATGCACGGATTATCAACTCGGCCATTTCATCTTCCAGATATTTCTGGATGGCACGCTTCAGCGGACGGGCGCCAAACTGCACATCGTAGCCTTTCGTTGCAATGAAATCTTTTGCCTCGTCGGTAAGTACCAGTTCGTAGCCCAGACCACAAACACGTTTGTAAAGTCCTTGTAACTCAATATCAATGATCTTGTGGATCGCATCTTTATCAAGCTGGTCGAACATGATGATATCGTCGACACGGTTCAGAAATTCAGGAGCGAATGCTTTATTCAGTGCTTTCTGAATCACACCACGAGAGAAGTCCTTATCCATTTCACCGGCTGCCTGCGAACTGAATCCGACGCCACGGCCGAAGTCTTTCAGCTGACGTGTTCCGATATTGGAAGTCATGATCAGGATCGTATTCTTGAAGTCGATCCGTCTGCCAAGACTGTCAGTCAGGCGACCTTCGTCCAATACCTGCAACAGCAAGTTGAATACATCCGGATGCGCTTTTTCGATCTCGTCG
>OGYF01002797.1_pt1 | contig 12631 bp, 13 predicted proteins | sample 1576451 | NCBI WGS metagenome assembly OGYF01 (sample SAMEA3541505, study PRJEB24748) | human gut metagenome | biome: human gut; feature: human-associated habitat; material: faeces | place: China | collected 2012 | reverse complement strand
AGGTCACAGGGAGGGTTACAGCATGAATATTGAGGCCGCGGCCAGCATTTTAGCGGCAACCAGACCCGCACGCCGAAAGCGTGACCGCTACCGTCAGCGCGACGAGTTGCAACATCTGCTTATCCCGCACCTGCCCGTTGATGACCGTGATAAATTCGAACGGGCGCTAAACAATCATTTCAGACTTTAATACTGAGAAAGGACAAGAACCATGAACGAAGACAAGATCATCCAGATCATCCCTGCCCCTGCAAATATGCTTTACGCATTCGAGGACGGCAAGACGTACCCTGTCGCCTGCCTCGCGCTCGTCGAGCTGAGTAACGGCGACCGTGAAGTCCACGCGATGGCCACGATCAACAGCGGCCCCATCGAGGATGTGAGCGATAGCGGCGCGGTTCTCGTGCACGTATGAAAAAAGCCCTCCCCAAATCGGGGAGGACCGCTCTTGTGGTGAATACGAATTGTCAATTCTGATTTTACCACAGGAGATAATGATATGCAAGGAAGAACGCTTGTCACACAAAAAAGGGAACAGAGGCAGAATGACGCGAACGCGAGGTGCAACATGAGCGGTTACCGCGGCGGAATTTTCGTATGCCCGTATTATTCGCGGGACTACCGCGACTATCTCAACTGCGAGGGTGCGCAAGTCAAGTTGCCGAAGGAAGAGCTGGACGAATATACGCGGCGCTACTGCGCCAACGAAGAATGGCGACACTGCCCGATCGCTCGGGCGCTGACGCTGCACTACGAAAGGACGGAGAACCCATGAGTAAAAGAAAAACAATTAAATGCCTTGTATCTGAGCTGGGCAGAAGCCAGAAAAAAATCAGAGAATTGCAGGAATTAAATTTGCGTCTCTTGCAGGATGCGGCAGATTTTAGGGGAATCAGCACAGCGCTTGGAGCGATCATTGTGCAGACGGCTCTAAAATATGGTGATGATGTCTCCGGCACCAGTACAAAACCAAGAGCTGGAAAGCGATTGACCTTGTCAGAGTTCAACGTGCAGCAGACGTTCCGCAAGCACAAAGTTTACGCCTGCCGAGATGAAAAGACAGGGGGGTGCATCATCGAGGTTGAGTTGCAGGGCAGTGAAGAGGACGATGCGCCGAACAAACCAAATGCGGAAAGTAGGGGCTTAAATGATGAGTGACTTCCAACACAAGAATACGGACAAAACTCTAATCACGGATGAAAGCGATCTCGACTTCATTAGAAAGTATACCGAGGCCTACAACAAGGCATATGCCGAGGGAGACAAGGCGGGACAGCAGGCGGCGCACGACGCGGCGGAGAAAATCCGTGCGAAGTACGACTATTCCGGCGGCGTGGACGGCAGCGAGTACATCAAACTCGGCACGGGTGCGAGCCCTGCGAAGGCCGATACAAGCTGGCTCGATAAGCTGGGCGACAGCAACTACAACTACGATCAGAGCGGACAGATCAGCGCAAAGCTCGACGCGCTGCTGAATCGCACGCCGTTTTCCTACGACGCGGCGAGTGACCCGCTCTATCAGCAGTATCGCAAGCAGTACACGCGCGAGGCAGACCGCAGCGCGGAGGATGTGCTCGGCAAGACGGCAGTGATGACGGGCGGGATGCCGTCCACGGCGGCGGTGGCAGCGAGCCAACAGGCGGGCGACTACCAGATGAGCCAGATGACGGACAAGATTCCCGAGCTTCAGCAGCTTGCCTATAGCATGTATCAGGATAAATTGAGTGGCGACCGCGCCGACCTGAATACGCTCATCGGCCTTGAGGACAACAACTACAACCGCTGGTTGGCCGACCGAAATTACCTCTATCAGCTCGCGCGCGATCAGGTGGGCGACCAGCAGACGGCGGATGCGCTGGCGTATCAGAAGCAGCAGGACAAGATGAACTACGACTACCAGAAGGAGCGCGACGCTATCGAGGACGCGCGCTACGACGCGGAATGGCAGTATAAATTGCAGCAGGCCGCGCAGGCAGCGGCGGGGAAGGCAAGCGGCGGCGGATCTCGCCGGACTTCCGGTGGCGGGACACGTAGCGGAGCTACCGGCGGATCGATGGACTACGAAGGTCTGTTTGCTGCAGCACAGGCGAGCGGGAACCCCAAGAGCTGGCTTGCGCAGAAGGCTAACTACCAGAAGTACGGCTTTACATCTTCGAGCGGCCTCTATTCCGACTATGAAAACTGGCTGGAAGGTCAGAACGGTGGGAATGACGGTGGGGGGCTCAGCAGTAGCGCTTCGAGGATATTATCGAGCTTAGAGAAGATGAAGACGCAGACCGGTAGCAATACAGGCATTGCAAACACGATTGCGGTGTATGCAGATCAGGGCAAGTTGACGGATGCGGAGGCGCGATATCTGTTCAGCCACTTTGGCTATGACCCGGACGAATGGCTTGAATAAGCGGAGGTAAATTATGCCGATCAAAAAGGAAAAGCTGGATTCTATCAAGGGATATCGTGAGTATCAGAAAAGAAGTGGGGCGGCTGCTGCGGTCAGCAGCCCCGCTCCCGCTTCCTACGCACCCGCGCAAAAGCCTGCGAGAGTAAAGCAAGACAAGCGGGAGCAGATTTACACTTATTATCGGCCTGTTTCTACGCCAAAGATAACAGAACAGGAGAAGAAGGCAACGTCTCCGATATTCCGCCAGCATCCGACCGTGCAGCAGAATGTCGTGATGCCGAAGAACCAGAATGCGCTTGCGCAGGGCCTCGGCAAGGGCGCTTTGCAGCAGCAAGAGGCGAAGAACTACCAGAGCGAAAAAGCCTTCAATCAGCATGTGAAGGACGTGAAGCCGCAGACGGTCACACAGCGCGTCGGGAATACGCTCAAGGGCGCAACGAAGACCTACGGCGCGGGTGTCACGAACGCCGTCGGTTTGGCGCAGACTGGAAGCGGCTTGCAGCGCCGCGACGAGGCAGAGAAGGAAATCGCGCTGTGGGATCAGGATATCAAGGCGCAGCGCGACGTGCTGGTAGACCCCAGCAGCACCGAGAGTGAGCGCGAAACGGCACGCACCGTCATCACGAATCTGGAAGCGCGTAAGGCTGCGTATCAGCAGGCTTACGGCGTCGGCGGCGAGGTCGAGCGCACGGCTGGCGCAATCTACAAGGCTGCCGACAGGCTGGCAGACAGCGGCGCAAAGGATATCAATAAGGCGAAAAGCGGGCTGGGAAAAGTCGGGCAGATTGCCGTTGATGTGGGTGTTTCCGGCACGCAAATGGCAGAAGACATTGCATTATCGCCCTTTATGTTTGGAACAGCGCTTTTCCCGATGGCCATTCGTGGCGTGGGCAGTGGCGCGCAGGAGGCGCGCAGAGCGGGCGCAACGCACGAGCAGCAGGTCAACTATGGCTTTGCAAGCGGCGCACTTAGCGTGGCAACCGAGAAGATCGGCAACGCGGCAGCGCCGTTCAAGAAGATGTTCGGCAAGGGCTTCTTAGATGGCGTCATCGAGCGCACGATGTCGGGGCTCAATAACAGCGCGGCGGGCAAGATCGCGCTGTCGTTCCTCGAAGAGGGCGGCGAGGAAGCCATTGAAGACCTCATCCAGCCTGCTTTGCAGATGATCTATAACGGGAAGACGCTCGGCGGGAGCTATAGCGAGCTGGAAGCATCGGAAATTCTGAACGACTTCCTCGTCGGCGGCATCCTCGGTGGTCTTGGCGGCGGAGGGGAAGCCATCGGCAACCGAGGTGGGCGCTATTATGACAGCCGTACCGAGCTGCCGAAGACGCAGACAGAGACGCGCAGCGACGCGGAGATCGTGAACGGTATTGCTGACCGGCTCTTCGCCCGCTACGACAGCATGATCGGTGAGAGCGGGCGCAAGGCGATTCGCGGCTCGTATCAGGAGGGCAAGGACACAGCGGAGCACGTGAAGGACTTTATCCCTGCCTACAATGCGGGCGTGGAGGGCAAGGCGAACCCGAACCCGACGAATGAGACGGCCTATGCGGGCTATGTCGCAGGGCAGAACGACGCGAAGAAAGAGGCAGGAACGGGCGAGCATATTGACAGCCGCACGAAGGAAAATGTATCGAGCAGAAATGTAAACGCTTTCCAGTTTGACCACCCCGAGCTGCACGGTTATTACAGTAAGGCGGCAGAGCAGATCGCCGGTATCGCTGATATAAGCCTTTCGCGCGGACAGCAGAAGGGCGCGCGGCATCGGACGGCAAACGGATACCAGAGAAACAATCAGATATTCGAGACCCCCGCCATGCGCAAGGCGATGAACGAGGGCCTGACGCGCACGCAAATCATTGATGCAGCGCAGCGCATCATCAACGATAATGGACAGGAGAATGTCAAAGCGGCGAAAACGCTCGAGATCGTTCTTGACGACATGCTGACGAATGGGTACACTGCTGTTGATGGAACGGCGGTTGCCCCCAATACGGATTATATTGCAGCAAAGCAGCAGATCGCAGGCGCAGAGGTGCAGGCGACCGGCTTTGACAAGTATGTAACTGACAACCGCCTTGCCCTCGAGACAGGAGATGTGACAATGGATGAGCTGCGCACGGAATATGCGCAGCAGGAAGGAGCCGAACATGGAGAAGCAGTACATTTACGCAACGGCAGCGAACGGGATAACGGTGCGGATCCCCGCGGAGAAGTACGAGGCGTGGAAGAAGGCGCAGGACGAAATCCGGGCCGGAAGGAAGGGCGACACTTCGCAGACAGCGAAGCAGCTTCGCTCGATTATGGAGAAAAAGTAAGCACTGCGAGCTTCGGCATCGGCAGAGGCGCATTCAATGACAGCGTCTATCTTGTGAAGAACGAGACGGCGGAAATGCGCAAGGCGAAGGACCTCGCCAAAGAGCGCGGCCTGCGCGTGACGTTTTTTGCCGGGAATAATCTGACGTTCCGTGACAAGAGCGGGAAAACGTTCCAGGTGCGCGGCTACGTTTCGGGCGACCGCGTATTTATCCGTGCGGATCACCCGGAATTTACGTCGTACCAGATCATGCGGCATGAGGCCGGACATGATATGATCGCAAAGGGCGAAGTTGATTTGGACGAGGTACGCACGCGCATCGATAAGACCTTTACCAGCGGAGAAGCTGACTCCCTCTGTGCGGCATACGCAGATGCTTATGCCGGCACCGAAATGACGGCGCAGGAGATTTGGGAAGAGGTGGTTTGCGACAGCCTCGGCGATATGAACATTTTCGCCGACAGTGAGATCAGCGATGCGGCAGCATTCCTTCTTGCACATATCAAGGTGGAGAGTGAAACCGTTGCGCAGGAAAGCACGCGCGCACCGCCAAGCGGAACAAATGGCATGGCGAGCATTGAAGAGGCTGCCGATGGCAAAAAATATGTCCGCGCCGATCGGCAGGTCATTTTTGGGAATGACCCACAAAGTTGGAGCGAACAGCTGGAAGACTATATTAACGGGAAAATCCGCCGTGGTCAAGACGTTAAGCTTATCGGTGCGGATGGTGATGAATTGGTTCTGACTGCTACCTCTGCGGGGAAACTGAGCGATAACCACACCAGCGATGGGCGTACTATGAGCGAGGCGGCATTTGAGCGAAAAGTAAATGCAGCATCGCATATTGACGAGTTGGCGCAGATTTCTGTCAAGGGGGATAGAAACGTTGTAGATCATAACAGCCGCCACGGGGGCATGGCAAGTGGCGGGTGGAATTATCGCACGGCGTTTTTCAAAGATTTTGATGGGAAGTATTACAAGATCACAATCTCGACAGCGCAGAGCGCAGACGGCAGAATGATCTACAATATTGGGCAGATGCAAGAAAGAAGCACCCCCCAAATTGACGGCTCTTCCACTGCGAACAGCGGCGCTCTGCGGGGGGGTGCTTCTGTAGATAGTCTATCTCGCAGCGTGCAAAATGTCAAGCCAAAGTTCAGTGGGGCCAACACGGCGGAATATATCGCCGGAGACGATGCAGCTCGGCTTGCAAAGGCCAACACCGTGGATGATGCGAAGTTTTCCCGTGAGATTCCCGAGGAGAACTACGAAGCGCTGAAAGAGAAGTACGGATATATCCCGGCGGGCGAGCGTGCATACCGCGAAGTGCAGGTACCGAAGAAGACGGCGGATGACAAATACGTTAGCCGCACGATCCGCACGGTGCTGGAAGCAAAGGCAACGCCGGACGCAATGGTGCCGACGTTGGAACGAATGGTGGCAAAAGGAGAGTTCTCCTACGACCGCTATACGGACAAGCAGGCCATTAGTGACGCAGAAAGCCGCATAAAAACCGAGGGTTGGCAAAAGACCCTGAACAAGTGGAAAAGTTCCACCAAAGAGGGAATCAGCAAGGAGAATGCGGCGATTGGCTGGGCGCTCTACAACAATGCAGCAAACAGCGGTGATGTGGAGACGGCTATCGATGTGCTCGACACCATCGTAAAGCGCCAGAGAAATGCGGCACAGGCGTTGCAGGCAACGCGTCTGCTCAAGCAGCAGGACCCCAGTACGCAGCTTTATGCGGCGCAGCGCAGCGTGGAGAACTTGACAGAAGATCTCAAAAAGCAGTACGGGGAAAAGGCCCCTAATCTGAAGATTGACCGCGACCTCGCTGAGAAGTTCCTGAACGCAAAGGACGACGATGCGCGCACCGAGGCGATGAAGGAAATCTATCGCGATATCGGCAGACAGATGCCGAGCCGCTTCATTGACAAATGGAACGCTTGGCGCTACTTTTCGATGCTTGGTAACCCACGCACGCATGTGCGCAACATCGTTGGCAACGTAGGATTTGTTCCTGCTGTCACGGTAAAGAACGTCATCGGCGCAGGCATTGAGAGCGCTGCGAATGCTGTGAGCGGCGGCAAAGTCGGACGCACGAAGGCTATCCTGACGACGAAGGACGCAGGGCTTATCAAGGCGGCGTGGAGCGACTATGCCAACATTCGCGAGCAGGCGCTTGGCAGCGGCAAGTACAATGATAATGTCAATGTGCGACAGGAAATCGAGGAAGGGCGCACGATCTTCAAACCGAAGCTGCTGGAAGCGATGCGCAAATTCAACAGCACGGCGCTGGATGCGGAAGACGCATGGTTCTCCAAGCCACATTACGCGGCGGCGCTAGCGCAATTCTGCAAAGCAAATGGCATTACCGCGGAGCAGGTCGCTGGCGGGAAAGGCATTGAAGCGGCACGCGAATACGCGATCAGAGAGGCGCAGAAAGCAACCTATCGAGACACCAATGCGTTTTCACAGATGATCTCCGATCTCGGCAGATACCGCGGGGATAACAAGATGAAACGCCTCGGAAGCACCCTCGCCGAAGGAATCCTGCCGTTCCGCAAGACACCAGCCAACATTCTGGTGCGCGGCGTGGAATACAGCCCTATTGGTTTCCTCAAAAGCATAAGCTATGACCTTGTGCAGGTGCAGAAGGGTAATATGCAGGCGACCGAAATGATTGACCGGGCCGCCGCCGGTCTGACCGGCACGGGGCTGATGATGCTCGGCCTTTATATGGCGAAAGAGGGCATTCTTCGCGGCAGCGGCGGTGATGACGAGAAGAAGAAAAAGTTCGACGAGCTGCAAGGGCATCAGGAATATGCGATGGAGCTGCCAAATGGCACGAGTATTACGCTGGATTGGCTTGCGCCGGAAGCGCTTCCGTTTTTCGTCGGGGCAAACCTTTACGAGCAGATGCAGGCGAACAACGGGTATCTCACTATGAGTGATATGCTTCAGGCAGCAAGCAACGTGACGGACCCGCTTCTTTCCATGAGTTGTCTGCAAAGCCTGAACGACGTTTTTGACGCGGTGGGGTATGCGTCCTCCGGGGACACAAACGCACTAACCAGTGCGGTAGCAAGCGCGGCGACGAGTTATTTGACGCAGGGTATCCCGACGGTCTTCGGGCAGGCGGAGCGCACGGGCGAAAGCGAGCGCATGACGACCTATACGGATAAGAACAAATTCCTGACGCCGGATATGCAATATGCGCTCGGCAAGGCCAGCGCGCGTATTCCGGGCGTTGACTACGGGCAGATTCCCTTTATCGACGCATGGGGACGCATGGAAAACTCCGGAGGCGTGGTCGCGCGGGCATTTAACAATTTTGCGAATCCCGCGTATACCTCGAAGGTAAGCGGCAGCAAAATGGAAGATGAATTGAGCCGCCTGTATGAGGCGACCGGTGAGTCCAAAGTCCTGCCGCAGCGCGCGCCAAAATCTTTTACCGTGAATAAGGAAAACAAACAGTTGACCGGCGAGGAATACGTCAAGTACGCCACAAAGCGCGGGCAGACTTCCTATAAGATCGTCAGCGAGCTCACGGGACTTGCGAGCTATAAGTCCATGAGCGACGGCGATAAGGCAGATGCCGTTGCGAAAGCCTACGAATATGCCAACATCGTTGGGAAAATGAGCGTGAGCAATTACCAAACGGACGGATGGGCGGCAAAGGCCATAGATACCGTCAAAAAAACGGGCGTTTCAGAAGCCCAGTATATTGCGCTCTATCTGGCGAAAGGCGGGATCGAAAGCCTGAAGGACAAAAACGGTGATACCATCAGCAACAGCGAAGGCTTACAGATCATGGAGCTTGTTTATCAGCAGAAGGGGCTTTCCGATAAACAGCGCGCGGCCCTATTTGAGGACTTCGGCGTCGGGAAGAGCATTCGCCATTGGAACCGCGCGCGGGTGGACGAGCAGCTTGCAATCATGCGGAAGAAAGCGGCATGAGAGAAGTCAGGAAGACGGACTAAAGTTGAAAAGGAGGTGACTGCATGGCGAAAACGGGGAGACCTCCCAAATATGAGACGGCGGAACAGATGCAGGCCGCCATTGACCAATATTTTGAGAGCTGCAAAGGCGAGCCGATCATCGGCGATGACGGCATGCCGATCCTCGACAAATACGGGCAGCCGTTTATCATCCATCAGCGACCGCCGACGGTGACGGGGCTGGCGCTGGCGCTGGGGTTTACGAGCCGTCAAGCGTTGCTGGACTATCAGGCGAAGAAAGGATTCGTTGACACGGTGACGCGCGCGAAGTCTCATATTGAGGCTTACGCAGAAGAACGGCTCTTCGATCGAGACGGTCAGCGGGGCGCGGAATTCAGCCTGAAATACAACTTCCGATGGAGCGACGAGAAGAAAGGCAACGAGGATGAGGGACACGGCGTGGCAGAGTTGCCCGCGGTGCTGCCGACGCCGCCTCCACCGGGGGCAGGGGAGACAGTAGGGTAATAAAGAGCAGCGCTGCTTGGCCGTCATAACCCAAAAGGTGCCTGCTTCCGATTAAAAGAAGCAGGCACCTTTGCATATTATCGAAGAGGGCTATTCGTGGATGGGTTCCCCTGTCCGCCAATCGAGACCTTTCTTTTGACAATATTCCCCGTAGGTCAGATCGCTCCCCTTCACAGGAAGATCGGTGATTTTCGGCATAACGGCTTCACGCAGCGCGTCAAAGGCCGCGTCGTGTTCGCATTCCGGCAGCGCGGCGATCCGTTCTACCTCTTTTCGCAAAAACTCCTTTTTCTGCGCGTCTGGCATGACCAAATATTCTTCTCGCTGTTTGTCATTCATCTTTTTTGCCCCTCCAGCAGCTCAATGACCGCTCTCCGTTTTTCTTCATTCTGAATGGCTTCGAGAAATGCAAGATCTTCCGTCATGGTAGGGGCTAAGAAGGCACGAATTACGTCAATAGCTACATCCGCGGCGGTTTTCGGGTCCTTTGAGCCTTTAATCATGTGCAGCAGCCTTTTTTCGTTGGTACTAATATCAAATTTTTCCGTATGCATCATTAAGCCTCCTCCTTCGGAGAGGAAGATTTGATCGAGCAGTTACCTTTGCGCAGCCATTCACGGCGAATGAAGGTGATCGTATTTTCGACGATTTGATAGTTGTCCCAGTCAGCCTGGATTTCGGCGTTGTGCTGTAAGATGCGGCCTAAACGAATTGCTCGCTTCATATCGCCGCGGCTGGCGGTACAAGGCATAACGGCTCCGACCATCGTACAGATGACAGCCTCCATATAAAGACGTTTGTAACCGCTGGATCGGTGAATTATGGAAATGATCTTATCTGTTGTATTCATAATTTCTCCTTGTTTTCTTGATGGGCGGCCGGTATAATGGATCTACCGACCGCCGCTATGGTGGTTGGTGGTTAGGGCTCTCTGCGCTTTGCTTTGGACGGCTTGGGCGCAGGGGGCTTTTCTATTGCTTCAATCGGGAACATAAGCCAGTTTGCGAGTTGAATTGCTCCGGCGATAGCTACGATGGACTCCATCATGCGATGCAGAAGCGGCGCGCGGCGGTGGTTTTGGTGAACTGCTGTGCCAGATCGGGAAGAGCCTTTTTCAATGCGTTGGTGTCCAAGCGAGAAGAAGTCACGGCCTTATAGGTCACCTTCCAATCTGTGCCATTGATGGTGTCCACGCCCTCGGTGTCCATGTGGGCTTTGATGCTGTCCTGAATGGCCTCCATTTCCGCGGCCAGCTCGTCGGCCATGCGGCGAAGCTCGCGCAGCTCCTTGATCTTGCTGTCCATTTCATTGATGCTCATTGTTTTATCCTCCTTAAGTTGTGGGTGAGATCGGCGGCTGGTGGCTCTGAGTATCTATCCCTTTGGGAGTTTCTATCAATCTTCTCCGTTCCAGCTCTTACGGTGTCGCGTCGGCTATCGACCTTCGCTCGATCTCTTGTCCCTTGCTATGGCTACATTCTACTACTGTTAACCGTATATGTCCATTGACAAACTGCATAAAGTTAACCGTATATCTTTAGTAATTATTATACTGTTAACCTATGCGCTTTTGTGCTATAATGGGCAAAAAGCAAGGGGGGTGATATATTGGCGCCGAGCGATGCACAGAAAAGAGCAGCTATTAAGTGGGACAAAGAGAATATGGCGGTTGTTGGTTGCAAGGTCAAAAAGGAGCAAGCCGACAGATTCAAGGCGTATTGCTCAGAGATTGGAAAGACTTCAAATGCAGTCCTGCGTGATTACGTTCTCGACTGCATTGGAGAAAAGCAGAATGCAGAGTGATTTTCGGAATTACTTTACACGATAACGCGCGGGAAGAAATCAGGCCGGAATGCTTTGATTGTTGAGCCCACGCAGAAGCCCACAGCGAGAGCGTAAACGGCTTTATCAACCGAGCCATAGACGAAGCCATAGAGCGCGACGAAAGCGCTCCTGCGGCCTCTGAGGGGCAAGGAGAGGCATAATAGAAGAGCGGAGGGTGATTCCTCCGCTCTTGCTGCATATATGTAGGGATGTTTTAAAGGTCGGATTTGAAATCCGAGCCTTTCGGTGCATTGAGGGCCTCATCTGAAATGAGACCTTTGCGACTGTCCAGATCAGGCGGCCACTGCGCCGATTTGAAATCCGAGCAGTGAAGTGCAGAGACCAAGTGTGCCGGTTCTGTCACTAATGGATAATTGGAGAAACAAGACAAGGAGAGCGGAACCTCGGGGCTTCGCTCTCCTTTTTGGCGCAAAAGTTAATTTTCTCCGTTGTGTTTCTCAAAAAGTTCCTGAATTGTTGAAACAAGGCCTTTGGCTAAGTCTCCACTTACTACGATGGAAGATACAATTTCCTGTTCCACGCCAGTTGACGTACCTGAACCAGAGGCATCCCCGTACGCAGGAGAATTCTGTACGAAACGAATCAGAACCTCACTTTGGTCATCCTTTACAGAAACATGAAATCCATTCGCATAGATAAACATAATAAAACTCCTTTACATTTCTTTCAGTTCAGACGAACGATATTTGGAAGAGCCTGTGCTGATTGTGTTCCACTTGATAGGGAGTAATGTAATGCACGGGGAATCAGTATAGTGCGGTTCGGAAGGGGTGAGTGGAGATTGCATACGCAGCCCAAGTTTGGAGGCAATGCGGACGAGGGAAGATAGAGTGAAATTGCATTCACCTTTCTCCCATTTAGAAACCAGTCCTTGAGAAACGCCCATGAATTCGGCGAACTCTTTCTGAGTCATATTACGTTTGATGCGCTGGGATATAATTTCAGAGCAGATAGAGGCCTCCAGACCGGCAAGCATCATGTCCTCTGCGCAGAACGAGTCAGAGAGGCCAACAAGTAAATCATTCATACCTTGAGACATTTAAAATTCCTCCTTAAATCTCTCCAGCCGGGAGAGTGCGGACCCTTTATAAGGTGTATAATCTGTCTTACGTTTGCCGCCTCGCTCGTAGAACGCACAGAGTAAGATAGGACTACGATCTGGCAGAAAAGAATATAGAATTCTGATATTAAATCCTTTTCCAGTGAGGTGCATGCTATACAGGCCATTGCCGATTGCTTCAAATTCCTTATGTTGGACAGCTTTTGCACCGAGATTTTGCAAAAAGCTAAGACGCATAAGGAGTAAATTGAAAATCGAGTTTTCACTACCAGTTCCGGCAAGGAGTGCGATGAGCTCGGGAATCAGTTCATCGGCAACTTGAATTGATGAAAGGGCAGACATTAGAAAGCGCAAGACATCGTCTTTATTCATTTCTCTCTCCAATCAACACGGATATTATATAACAGTAATATCTTGCTTAAATAGTATTACCATTTCGACATATTGTCAAGCATCCGGCAAAAACTTTTATTAACGGACAATAAAGGGGCGTATTTGGCTACATTTGGCAGCAACGGTGTATAATACGATACAACTATA
>OGYF01002796.1_pt1 | contig 12632 bp, 10 predicted proteins | sample 1576451 | NCBI WGS metagenome assembly OGYF01 (sample SAMEA3541505, study PRJEB24748) | human gut metagenome | biome: human gut; feature: human-associated habitat; material: faeces | place: China | collected 2012 | reverse complement strand
GAAATCCGCGTCCGCCGCGGGCGGAACCTTCCACGGCTACCCCGACAGCAAGGGTGTGCTTCACGACACCACGCTGTGCATCGGTTGCCGCAGGTGCGAACAGGCCTGCAACAAGGTCAACGATCTCCCCAAACCGGAGAAGCCCTTCACCGATCTCAACGTGCTTAACGAAAAGCGCCGCACGTCCGCCAAAGAGTGGACCGTGGTGAACAAGTACCGTCCCGCGAGCCTCGACAAGGACGTGTTCCGCAAGAGCCAGTGCATGCACTGCGAGGAACCCGCCTGCGCCAGTGCGTGCTTCGTGAAGGCGTTTACCAAGAACCCCGACGGTTCCGTGACCTACGATCCCACCCTCTGCGTGGGCTGCCGTTACTGCATGGTCGCGTGCCCGTTCAATATCCCCGGCTACACCTACGACCGCGCCCTCAATCCGCTGGTCCAGAAGTGCACGCTGTGCCACCCCCGCCTGCAGGAAGGCAAGCTTCCCGGCTGCGTGGAAGCCTGCCCCACCGGAGCGCTGGTGTTCGGCAAGCGCAAGGATCTGGTCAAGATCGCGTGGGATCGCATCACCGCTCATCCCGAACGCTACCAGAACCATGTGTACGGCGAGCACGAAATGGGCGGCACCGCGTGGATGACCATTTCCGGCGCTGAGTTCAAGGAAGTGGGCCTCAACGAGGATCTCGGCACCAAGGCCGCCGGCGAATATACGGCTGGAGCGCTCGGAGCCGTGCCCATGGTTGTGGGCATCTGGCCTGTCCTGCTTGGCGGCGCGTACGCGATCACCAAGCGTAAGGAACAGATCGCCAAGGAAGAGCAGAACGATGCCGTAAACGCCGCCGTCGCCCGTACCGAGGAAGAAGCCGCGAAGAAGCTGCAGGCCAGCCTCGATAAGGCCGCGAAGGAAGCCGCCAAGGAAAAGGATCGCGCCGTCGCTGATGAAGTGAAGAAGGCCGTGGCCGAAGCCGAAGAGGCTCTCCGGGCGCAGCTTGAGGCCGAAAAGGCCGAAGCCGTGGCGAAGGCTGCGGAAGAGGCTGCCGCGAAGGCCGCCGAAGAAGCCGCTGCCAAGGCTGCCGCCAAGCCTTCCAAGCCTGAAAAGGGCAAGAAGGGCAAGCACGACACCAACGGCGGGGAGGCGTAAGCAATGAAACTCTGGAAGAACCTCTCGAATCGTCTTGATGCCGTGGCTGACGTCATGGCCGCCAAGCCTTGTATGCAGGGTTGCGTTGGCAAGACGCTGCTGTCCATCCCCCGCACGCCCGGCAACCTGATCACGGCTGTGATCCTTGCCATCGGGCTGCTGATCACCATCGGGCGCTTCGGCTTCGGCCTCGGCGCGGTGACCAACCTGGACGACAACAACCCCTGGGGCATCTGGATCGCCTTTGACCTGCTGTGCGGCGTCGCACTGGCGGCGGGCGGCTATGTGACCTCTTCGGCCTGCTATCTCTTCGGCATGAAGCGGTATCATTCGGCCGTGCGCCCCGCCATCCTGACCGCCTTCCTCGGCTACGCCTTCGTGGTCGTCGCCCTGTTGTACGACGTGGGCCAGCCGTGGCGTCTGCCGTATCCTCTGCTCGTATCGCAGGGCACCACGTCCCTGCTGTTCGAAGTGGGCCTGTGCGTGGGCATCTACCTGACCGTGCTGTTCATCGAATGGTCCCCCGTGGGCCTCGAATGGCTCCTCGGCATGAAGGACGCCCCCTGTTGGCTCGTCCGCCTGCGTCCCCGAATGCATACCATCCGCAAGGCCGTGCTGTGCTTCACCATCCCGCTGACCATCCTCGGCGTGGTGCTGTCCACGATGCACCAGTCCTCGCTGGGCGCGCTGTTCCTCATCGCCCCGAGCAAGATGCACCCCCTGTGGTACTCGCCGTTCATGCCGGTGTTCTTCTTCATCTCCTCGATGGTGGCCGGTCTTTCGATGGTCATCTTCGAAGGCACGCTGTCCCACAAGGCACTGCACAACAAGATGGATGAAACCCACCTGCGTGAAGCCGACGGCGTTGTGTTCGGCTTCGGCCGCGCGGCTTCCTTCGTGCTGATCGGCTACTTCATCATCAAGGTGCTGGACACCACCATGGACAACGACTGGCACTATCTCGCTTCCGGTTACGGTGCGTGGTTCGCCGTTGAAATGGTCGGCTTCGTGCTCCTGCCCGCCTTCCTGTACGCCCTCGGCGTGCGCGAAAAGAACATCACGCTCATTCGTGTGGCGTCGGTGTTCGGCGTGCTCGGCATCGTCGTCAACCGCTTCAACGTGTGCCTCGTGGCCTTCAACTGGCAGCTGGACAGCGCGGATCGCTACTTCCCGAGCATCTCGGAAGTGTTCCTGTCCATCTTTATCGTAACCCTGATCGTGACGGCGTACCGCTTCGTGTGCTCGAAGATGCCGGTCCTGTACGAACACCCTGATTTCAAGGACGCCCACTAGGGCGCCGGGAGCGAAACATGGAAGATTTCCCCACGCTCTACTCGTTTATGATTTTCACCAAGGGCTGGACGTATGTCCTCATGGGCGTCGCGCTCGTGGGGTTCCTCGGATACTGGCGCTTCCTTTTTGGTCGCGACGAGCGAACCGGCAGACCCGAGTAATCCGCAAGGAGCTGTTGTATGTACGAATTCCTCACTGGTCCCATGTTGTGGGCTGCCTTTCTCATCTTCGTGATTGGCCTTGCCCGCCGTGTGGTCCTGTATATCCGGGGGTTGGATTGGCGGCTTGAACGTGTCGCCTACGGCCCCGGCCGTAAAATCGGTATGAAGGGCGCGATTTCTTCCGTCCTTCAGTGGCTGGTTCCTTTTGGGACGCACAGCTGGCGCAGGCAGCCGTATTTCACCATCGCCTTCTTCCTGTTCCATATCGGCGTGGTGATTGTGCCTCTGTTCCTTGCCGGTCACATGGTCATCATGCAGGAACGCTTCGGCTTCAGCCTGCCTTCGCTGCCCATGTGGTTCTCCGACGCCTTTACGGTGCTCGCCATCGTCGGTGCGTTTATGATGATCCTACGCCGCGTCGCGTTGCCGGAAGTCCGCTTCCTGACGACGCTGGGCGACTGGGGTATCCTGTTGCTGGTGCTGTTCGTGCTCGTCGCCGGATTCCTCGCCCGTATGCAGGCCCCCGGTTATGAAAGCTGGCTCCTGTGGCATATCTTCGCGGCCGAGCTGGTGCTCATTCTGGCGCCGTTCACCAAGCTTTCCCACATCGTGCTGTACTTCATGTCGCGCGGTCAGCTTGGCATGGACTACGCCATCAAGCGTGGCGGCGCGTCGCGCGGCCCCGCTTTCCCCTGGTAATCCCCCGGGATTGCCAGCATATTGGAGGACAACATGCCTGAAGGCAAGTTTTGCAACAGACGGCCCATCAACACCGAGGAAGATCTGAAAGCGCTCCTCGGCGACAAGGGTGGGCAGCAGTATTATAAAGAAATGGAAATGCTGGAAGTGGACACGGTCGCTCTGTGGGAGACCCTGCAGAAGACCTGCAAGTCCCGCACCCGCACGTGGCTCGAGATTTGCGCCCACTGCGGCCTGTGCGCGAACAGCTGCTTCCTGTATACGGCGAACAACCGCGATCCCAAGCAGGTTCCGTCCTACAAGATCCAGTCCACGCTCGGCGAAATGCTTCGCCGCAAGGGGCAGGTCGACACGAAGTTCATGATCGATACGATGGAAGTGGCATGGGCGAAATGCACCTGCTGCAACCGTTGCGGCACGTACTGCCCGCACGGCATCGACATGGGCGTCATGTTCAGCTATCTGCGTGGCGTGCTGTATTCTCAGGGCTTCGTGCCGTGGGAACTCAAGATCGGTGCGGGTATGCACCGCGTATACGGCGCCCAGATGGACGTGACCACCGAAGACTGGGTGGACACCTGCGAATGGATGGCCGAGGAAAACGCGGAAGAGTGGCCGGGCCTCGAGATCCCGATCGACAAGGAAGACTGCGATGTCATGTACATCCTGAACGCCCGCGAACCCAAGCACTATCCTGAAGACGTGGCGCAGGCCGCCATCCTCTTCCATGTGGCCGGGGAAAAGTGGACCGTTCCTTCCGTGGGTTGGGAAAACACGTCCCTGTCCCTGTTTGCCGGTGACTGGGAAGCGTGCGCCAACAACGTGAAGCGTATCTACGGCGCGGTTGATCGTCTGCGCCCCAAGATGGTCGTAGGCACGGAATGCGGGCACGCGCACCGCGCCACGGTCGTGGAAGGCCCCTATTGGGCCGGACGCGAAGACGGCAAGCCGCCGGTCCCGTTCCTGCACTATGTGGAATGGCTGGCCGATGCGCTGCGCAAGGGCAAGATCAAGATCGATCCCGCCAAGCGCCTCAAGATGCCCGTGACCCTGCAAGACTCGTGCAACTACATCCGTAACCACGGCCTCGCCGAGCACACCCGCTACATCATGAGCCAGATCGCGGAAGACTTCCGCGAAATGAAGTGCAACCGCGAAGACAACTTCTGCTGCGGTGGCGGCGGCGGCTTCAACGGCATCGGCAAGTTCCGCCCGCAGCGTGACAAGGGCCTGTACATGAAGTTGCAGCAGATCCGCGAAACCGGTGCCAAGATGGTCATTTCGCCCTGCCACAACTGCTGGGACGCCATCCGCGACATGATGGAAGTGTACCATGTGCACGACATCAAGTGGAGCTTCCTCAAGCCCATCATCATCGACATGATGATCGTCCCCGATCACCTGAAGCCGCAGGATGATGAATAAGGAAGGAATAGAACGCGGGGAGGAGGGAACACCTTTTCAGGATTTCTTTCCTTCCCACGTCTCCCGTATTCACAATGGCTCGTGGTCCCAACCAGGCTTACCTGGGTAACCGGGCCAATATTACGAGTATAAAAACCGCCCTGAATCGTTGATTCGGGGCGGTTTTTTATGCCGGGAGGAGGGGAGGGCCGATATGTACAGGCCGGGTTCTCTTACATCGGAGAAATCTTTTCCTCTTGGGTAAGACTGGATTGAGGTTAACCCGCTCAGGTCATTTTCGTATCAGCCGATAGAATCGCAAGAGGTTTGTAGAAGAGTCGTCACCCTGTAAGGCTCTCCTCCGTTTTTTCTCCGGTTGCTTACGCATCCATCTTCTTCAACGATCTTCTGTAAATCTTTTCAATACGCTCAGGAGTTGCCGGGACAGGGGCGACGGAGAGAAGCAGCCCGAGGGACGGCGTGGTCCGGGTCAGTTCGCACAGGCGGGGGATGTCGTTCTCGGTGAACCCCTCGTCCTCCAGCTTCTGCGGTACGCCCATGTCGGCGAGCCACGTTTCAACGCCTCTGGCGGCCTTGTGAGCCTCGTCCGGGGTTCCTTTGAGGTCAGGCGTCAGCGGTCGTAAAATCGTGCCTAGCGTAGCGGAACAGGCGGGATAGCACTCTTCGATGATGGCGGGCAGGATCATGGAAAGGCCGAGGCCGTGCGCGAGTTCTGGCTTGATGCCGCTGAGGGGATGTTCCAGTGCGTGTGTGAAGTGGAGCAATCCGTTGTCGAATGCGGTCCCTGCGATCATGGAAGCGTAAGACAGGCAGTAACGGGCCTTGAGGTCTTCGGGGTTGGCGAGCGCCTTGGGCAGATATTCCGCCACAAGGCGGATAGTCTCTCCAGCCAGCAGGATGGACAGCGGGTTGGCTGTAACGGCAGTGGCCGCTTCGATGACGTGGTTTACAGAGTCGATGGACACATAGCGGGTCTGCTTAGGCGAGAGTTTGATCATCAAGCCCGGATCGTCGATGGAGAACAAGGGATAGAGGCAGTCATAGGCGATGGCTGGCTTGTGGTTGTGCTTCGTGATGCTGGCCACGGCGAAGCGGTTGACTTCGCTGCCCGTGCCGTGGGTCAGGTTGACGACAACAATGGGGACAGCCTTTGTCGGCGTGAACGCGAAGGTATACAGCTCTTCCGCCGTCTTGCCTGGATTGGCAAGGATAATGGCCGCGCTTTTGCCCGCATCGATGGGGCTGCCGCCGCCAATGCAGAGTACGGCCTTGGCATCGGCGGATCTGCCGAGGGCCGCCGCCTCGTCTATGGAGTCGGTTGTGGGGTTGGGAGTCACCTTGTCGTACAGGGAGATGCGTATGCCGTGCTTGGCGCAGGCTGCGGTGACGTAATCCCATGCGCCGGTAAGCTTGTAGGAATGCCCGCCGGTCACGCAAAGGATGGAGTCGATGCCTCTGGCCTTCAAATCGGCGGCGATGTCATCAATCTTGGCGATGGCTCCGACTCCAAGATAGGTCGTTGTCTTTGTGCGGATTTCCTTAACATCACGCTCATCGAATCGAGTATCCCACATGGCGATCTCCTTTATGGAAAACAGATTAGATTGAGTAATCAAACAAATTGTTCTTTTATTCACAATTAAACCCGAATACAATGCCTGTCAAGAGGGATACTGTATTCTCAGCTCGAAAATCATGAAAAAGGCAACAACCGAGAATTCGCTCATGAGGAAACTGTCATATACTCAATATGTTGGAGAGTGTATTGCGGCTGGAAAGAGGCGCTGAAAGACTCCTTTTCTGGTTAAAGGATTCCCTTCCACTCCCGATCCAGCCGATCGAGCCAGCGTCTTAGGCCCGTTACGCGCAAGAGCCACTTGATGATCATCTTTATTCCTCAATAAAACGGAACGATCGGCAAGGTGTATTGTACGGCCAGTATAGGGGGATAATTGGAGGATGCTCTTATAATTTCACTATATTAAAAACGATATGTGAATCCAAGTGATAAAACAGGGTACCAAGTGTATTTATGTACTTTGCTTTTAATATTGTCTTCCTCTGCTTGTATTCTCCCAACGTAACGCTTGGGGATGGGGACATCCGGAAGCTGGAAAGAGACACGAGCTTTCCCCATATATAAGGCCCCAAGCGAGGCATGCCATCCTAAAGACGATTCGGATTGTTGAGTACTTTCCAAACCAAGGCCAATATAAGGTACGAGCCTTTCCCATGTCGCCTTTCCACTCGTCTGATTGATCAGCTCTTCATAAATGGGATTGATCGCATCTACCGACGTGGAAAGCGCGGTATCCAGCTTGAAATAGTAAGCGCCAGCGGATATCCGGAAAGCATTTTTAAAGGGGAAGATGTCCAACAGTAAACCGACGCTGTGGCTGGAGTCTTCAGTCTTATACTGAATGCCTTTGAGTTTTATTTTTGTATCGAATGGTTGAGTAAAAGCACTTAACCTGTAGGCTATGAAACTGTTTTGTCGATAGCTGATGTCAACTCCAACCCCAAGTGTGCTCACAGAAGGTTGGATGGAAAGCGGAGATGCCGAAGCGACACATGGAAATAAAAGGACACAGCATAAGAGAAGAGAACGAATGGACATGATACACCTCACGAGAACGCCTTTCTCGCCATATAGGCATATCAAGAAATGAGTTGGCAACTATGAATTGTTTGAGCCGAGTGAGTATTTTGCGATGCCAGTGTAGATACGCGGGTATATGCTGATATTGTGTAGAGTCCATAAGAATAAGTGCGTATGATTAACGAGTGATGAAAGGCTGTTGTGCCTTAGCGGGCTGCACAGGGGGATAATTCCGTTAGGAATGAACGGAAAAGGTAAATATGGTAGAGGGAATCTATTGCCAAGTATGGGGCGCAGGACTTTCAGAACCATGCCATCGCACAGAAAAAGGTAGTTTTCCATCTGGGTGGGTGGTGGGCCCTCTCCAAAGACAAGGTTTTAGATTGTAAAATCAATAAAAGCAGTACATAGGTGCTGGGAGGGTTGTCATTGCCCAATGTGAAGCGGCTTCCAAGAGGGAAAAGGTGTGGTGAGGCATCTTTGCATCAGAGGAAACGGCAAGATTTGAAACAAGAGGTACGCGCCTATGGCGTTCTCCCTCTTTTCCCTCATGCTGAAACCGGGGCAGACAGGTACGGCGGTATGGGGGAGGGGGGAATTGTTTTCCCTCGGAGTGTTCTATGCCGCAGCGTGTAGGGGATTGGGGAAACGGATTTATGCCTTGTGGGGAGGACGAAGGGGAGTCTGCGCTCGCCTCCTATCGCTGCGCTGAAGCAGTTTTCCCTGTTGCCGGCATGGTCCGGCGGATACCCTACACGAAAGGAGGGCTTTCTATGGTGAGGAGTCTTGCGCGTCGGCTTCCGGCCTAATATGGTGGGCGTCTGACTGGCTATGGGCCTTATGGGCGGAACATGAAACCGCTCTTGAGCGGAGAGGGAGACAGTGGGCGGCTGTGTTGGCTTGGGTCATCGTGTTGATTGGTTCGTGGACGTGGAACCGGTGGGAGGCGAAGAGGGGCCCGCTGCCCCATGATATTTCGAGGACTACCCGAGCAGACGTATGTGTTTTGGGAGCCAACGCCCTTTTTCCGGACAACGTTACCCATATTCAGAACGCCAGGCGTAATACGCTTGGTGCCTCGCCGTCAGCCAAAGGCGGGCGGTTCTCCCTTCAATGCCGTTTCAACTGTTCCGGTGGGCCGTCAGGCGATGCCCGGTGATGCTCGAAAAGGTGGTACTCCTATGAACGTAATCGCATCTATCCGTAATGACTTTCAGGAAAAATTTGGTATTCCCCGGCAAAGCGGCGTCGTGGAGACGGCTCTGTCTGAGATTATTTTTGAACCGGACTATCGGAGTGCGGAGGCGTTGCGGGGGTTGGAAGGTTTTTCCCATATCTGGCTGATCTGGGCGTTTTCCGCATCCGCAGGCAAAGGCTGGTCGCCCACGGTCCGGCCTCCGCGTTTAGGCGGCAATGCGCGGGTGGGCGTTTTTGCCTCGCGCTCGCCGTTCCGTCCAAATCCGCTGGGGCTGTCGGCGGTGAAGCTGGAAAATATTGTGCTTCAGTCCCCGGAAGGCCCGTTGTTACGGGTTTCTGGGGCCGACCTGCTGCACGGAACGCCGATTTTGGATATAAAACCCTACCTTCCCTACGCCGACTGTATCCCTCAGGCGACAGGCGGTTTTGCGGGAACGAAGCCGGAACCCCGGCTTGAGGTGAGTGCCGCGCGGGAAGTCCTGCAAGGGCTTCCCGCAGACAAATGGAAGACATTGCGTGAGGTTCTGGCCCTTGATCCGCGCCCGTCCTATCAGGATGATCCCGAACGGATTTACGGATTTGCCTTTGCCGGACGCAATGTCAGGTTCCGGGTGAACGGTTCGACGCTTGAAGTCCTTTCCATTGATGCGGCAGGAGAAAAATTTCGTGATGGGGAAATCCCGACGGGAAGTTGCACAACCGTAACTAAAAGCCCCCGTCCATGAAGACCGGGAGCAATGGAACCGGTGGAAAGTGAAGAGGTCATGACGGTCGGGGGCGGCTGTACGGCGGGCAGTCTTGCCATGAGGAGAAGGACTGTACATTGTACCAGGCGTGGACCGGCGCTTCCAGGAGGAGATTACGATTTCAGTGGGCACTTCACTCTCCATATGGAAAAAGCAGGACAGGAGTGGAGCTGAACGGCCATGACGAAAAAGCCCTTCCGGTTGTTCACCGAAAGGGCTTGATTTCTTATGGAGCCTTTGTCCAGAATTGAACTGGAGACCTCATCCTTACCAAGGATGCGCTCTACCAACTGAGCTACAAAGGCATCTCTATGTGTCGAGCTTGTCGCTGTCGACGAAGAAGCTTTTAGCTTTATACAGCGTCGTCGTCAAGTTTTTTTTCAACATTTTTTTCGGCGGGACAGAGCCCGCGTTCGCTGCTGCGGACAAAATCCACAAACTCCATCACTTGAGGCAGATTTGCGTAGTCGTTCGCAAGCAGATCCAAGGCTTCGGAGCGGGGCATCTCACTGCGCCAAATGAGGCGGAAGGCCTGTTTGAAAGCGGAGATCGTCTCGCGGGAAGCCCCGGCGCGGCGCAGTCCCACAAGATTGGGGCCATGCACAAGCGCACGGCTGCCCGCTGCCAGCATCCACGGGGGAAGATCCTGCGCAACGCCCGTCATGCCGCCCACGAAAGCGTGGGTACCGACATGGCCGAACTGGTGCACTGCGGAAAGGCCGCCGATGATCGCAAAGTCGTCCACGCGTACATGCCCGCCGAGAGTGGCTCCGTTGGACATGACGATGTCATTGCCGAGCTGGCAGTCATGGGCGATGTGCGTGTAGGCCATGCACAGGTTGCGGCTGCCGATACGGGTAATGCCGCCTCCGCCTTCCGTGCCCCGGTGGAGCGTGGCGAATTCACGGATACGGTTATCGTCGCCGAGCTCCAGCCACGTCACTTCGCCCTGGAACTTGAGATCCTGCGGTTCGCCGCCGACCAGCGCGTGGGAATGGATATGGTTGCCCACGCCCATCCTCGTGTAATCTTTGATGACGGCGTGGGCGTCGATGCGGCAGCGATCCCCGATGACGACATGCTCTTCGATGATCGCATAGGGGCCTATTTCCACATCCTTGCCGATCTGCGCATTGGCGTGCACGATAGCAGTGGGGTGGACTTGTTGAGAAGCCATACTGCAACCCATATTACATGTCTCCACGATCGGTCACGGCAGCGGTGATTTCCGCTTCGGCGGCGAGCACGCCGTCAACGTAAGCCCGACCTTCCATCTTCCACAGTTTCAGCTTGTGGCGGATGAGGCGGCATTCCAGATCCAGACGGTCGCCGGGGAAGACCGGACGCCGGAAGCGGACCTTTTCGAGCCCGGAGAAGAGGAAGAGCTTCCCGGCGGTCTCGCTCGGATCGAAACCATGCAGCACCAGCAGGCCGCCAGCCCTAACAGAAAGTAAAGAATCAGTCCGGCTTTGGCACCCAGGCGTACTACAATGGTTTTCTTGCCGCTGATAGCATCCTGTTCACGGTCGCGGAAGTTATTAATCATCAGCAGGGTATCGATGATGAGGCCGCAGGCCAGTGAAGTCATGGTGACAGACATGTTCCAGTCGTGTGCCATGACATAGTAGGTACATCCCACGGGTACGAAACCGAAGAAAACAAGTACCAGCAAGTCACCCCATCCGTGATAAGCCAGCGGATACGGTCCGGCGGTATAGAGGAAGGCAAAAATCATGCAGGCAATACCAACCGGAATCATTTCCAGTCCTCCGTAGTAAAGCAGGCAAAGTCCGGTGATTCCTGCTAACAGGGTGGTACAGGCAATTCCGGCTTTCATGGCCTTGGCGCTGATCCATCCTTGTGCACAGGCACGTTCCGGGCCCAGCCGGTCTTCGCGGTCGCTGCCTTTCAGAAAATCAAACAAGTCGTTGATGAAATTGGCGTCAATTTGCATCAGAAACGCAAACAGAAAGCAAAGCAAGGCAGGCGTTAATTGAAAGTGACCGTAAATAAAGGCCAGCGCACAGCCCAGCATGACGGGTATGGCAGCACCGGTCAATGTCTTGGGGCGGGCAGCCAACAACCAGGCTTTTATGGAATTGGTTTTGACGTTTGTCATTGTGGATTGATTTTTAGTTTTTCGTCCGGCAAAGTTAGGTATTTTTTTACGACCTTTGTCACGACCGGATAGTTATATGTATTTTAAAATGATGAAACGATTGAACTTGCTGGCAGGTTGCCTGGTGGTGCTATGTGTCCTGCTTTCTTCTTGTGCTACGGCTTCTTTTTCCAAATATAAAGGCGTGGGGCGTGTAAAGCGCTATGATTTCTACAGTGCCCAGTTGCCCGATTCTTTCGATGGTTTCCGTGTGGCTTTTGCTTCCGATTTTCATTACGAGAGTCGGTTTACCGCCCGTCGTTTGCCAGGCATGTGCCAGGCACTTCGTTCGCTGGATGCGGATGTGTTGCTACTGGGAGGTGACTATCGGGGGCGTAACGGAGGAGATGTGACGCAACTCTTTCAGGCGCTGAAGACGGTGGAGACACCCTGCGGAACGTATGCCGTGATGGGAAACCACGAGCGTGGGCAGGCTGACTCGCTGGCACGGAAGGCCATGCAGGAAACTGGGGTACACTTACTGGAGCACAAGGTGGATACCTTGTGGAGGGGAAAGGAGTACATTTTGCTGTGTGGCATTCGTAACCCGTTTGACCTGAAACAGAACGGGGTGTCACCTACCTTGGCATTGCAGGAAGAAGATTTCGTGCTGATGTTGGTGCATACACCCGATTATGTGGAGGATGTGAATGTGGCGCACACCGATTTGGCACTGGCCGGACATACGCACGGGGGACAAGTCAGTTTGTTCCGCCGATGGACGCCGGCACATTTTTCCAAATACGGCAACCGTTTCCTGACGGGGTTGAAGTATAACAGTGCGGGTATTCCGGTTATTGTTACCAATGGACTGGGCACTTCCCGCAAGGATGTGCGCTTGTTTACACCGAGCGAGGTGGTGCTGGTGGTACTGCACAAAAAGAAATGATTACCGGTACAATCCTTTTTCCTGAATAATTCTGAATACTTCCGGATGCAGGAAATAGCGCAGGTCTTTTCCTTCCCGGATACCTTTGCGGATAAAGGTCGAACTGATCTCGATAAGGGGAGTTTGTACGACTCTGACATGAGGAGGCAGACTGGCTGTATCCTCCAAGGGATAACCCTGGCGAGGATAGACCAGAATGTGGTGGCGGCGGATGATTTCTTCGGGCGACCGCCAGCGGTCGAAAGCCTGCCAGTTGTCGGCACCGATAATCAGGTGAAACTCCCGGTCAGGATAACACTCGGCCAGTTTATCAAGGGGATGGAT
>OGYF01002794.1_pt1 | contig 12640 bp, 8 predicted proteins | sample 1576451 | NCBI WGS metagenome assembly OGYF01 (sample SAMEA3541505, study PRJEB24748) | human gut metagenome | biome: human gut; feature: human-associated habitat; material: faeces | place: China | collected 2012 | reverse complement strand
GGGGGTTTTTGAAAGCCGCAAGTGCGGATTTTTTGTTAAATAATTATATGCCTTTCGGCAGCAGGCAACCTGCTTGTTTTCTAATAATTGGTCTTACCTTCGTGAGACTTCAAAACAGGTTCTCAAATAGTTCCGTTTTGTTCCAACATCAACGTTTTGGTAGGCTGGTCGCAAACCTCGGTAGGACCGAAATATTGTATAGGACCGGGATAAACATAGCACGTGTTCATAGCCCACTCGTCACGATGTGCGGCGAAATATTTGAAAGGAGCCCCATCGAGGCGAACCAATGCTTTTTGTATAACAGGTTTCATTTCTCCGTGACGGCGTTCCATATTCATCATCATAGTCACAGGCACGCCCCCGGCAATCCACTCGCTGGCCGGTTTGGTCGTGTTGCGAACCGACGACATATAACCCGTTTTACCCTCGCCTACCAACAGTGCTGCGGTATAACCGAGCGAATAACAATAGTCGGCATCGAAATTGGAAGGATCGGCACAACGGCCTTCGTAACCGAAGAAGTGGAATTGCGTAGCGAATTTACCCACGAATTTCCCTTCGGCTTTCATTTCGGCCAAACGACGTCCAACCATCTCGCCCAACAGTTTTTCGGTTTCGATAAGCGATACCTGAACATTTCCGTGGGGGTCGCGGTCGAGCGTGAGCTGACGGGCGACACCTTCGGGCAGGCTGGCATAGATAGCCGAATTTTCGGGAGAAAGGTGTTTGATGATATAATTGATTTGTTCCGATTTCTTAATCATTGCGAATTCCGAACCGTTCGCAGCCAGATAGTCGTTCAACTCGGCGATAAGGCGCTTCATGGCAGGGATAAATTCGATAAGTCCTTCGGGAATCAACACCGTTCCGAAGTTGTTACCTTTGGCGGCACGGGCAGCCACGATTTCGGCGATATAGTTTACTACATCGTCGAGAGTCATCTGCTTGGCCTCGATTTCCTCCGAAATCAAACAAATATTGGGCTGAGTCTGCAAAGCGCATTCCAAAGCGATATGCGAAGCCGAACGTCCCATCAGCTTGATAAAGTGCCAATATTTCTTAGCCGAGTTACAGTCACGTTGTATGTTACCGATTACTTCGGAATATACTTTACAAGCCGTATCGAAACCGAAAGAAGACTCTATCATCTCGTTCTTCAAGTCTCCGTCGATAGTTTTCGGGCAACCGATTACCTGAACTCCGGCTCCGATTTGTTTATAATATTCGGCGAGTACGCAAGCGTTGGTATTGGAATCGTCGCCACCGATAATAACGACAGCTTTGATTCCCAACTCTTTAATAATTTCGAGACCACTGTCGAATTGATCCTTCGTTTCCAGTTTGGTACGTCCCGAACCGATAATGTCGAATCCGCCCGTATTGCGGTAGTCATCGATAATATCGGCCGTAAGTTCCATATATTTATGTTCGATCAATCCGCCGGGGCCTAAAAGGAAACCGAACAAACGGCTCTCTTTATTCAGAGCTTTAAGACCGTCGAAAAGACCAGAAATTACATTATGTCCACCGGGAGCTTGACCGCCGGAAAGGATAACACCCACATTGATAGCCGGATATTCTTTCTTTGCAGCTGCTTCGAAACGGAGAACAGGCATGCCGTATGTGTTAGGAAATAACTTAGCGATAGCCTCCTGATCGGCAACCGATTGCGTGGCCTTACCTTCGACGATGGTAACGCCGTTTTTAATAGCTTCGGGCAACTTAGGCTGATACGAAGCACGAGCGGTTTGAAGTGCACTTTTCTTCATTGTAATCTCTTTTGTTTATGTAAGTTTTATATTTCTTTCGGATTTGCAAATTTCGTATTTTTTTTTCAAAGAGCCAAATACAGAAATATTAAAATCATATCGGACAAAACGGTCGATAAACATTACCCCACGCTTCACTCTTCGTCATACCCGAAAGATTTCCCGGAAAAGAAATCTCCGGTAATCATCAAACGAGAAATATCCCACGCCTGCGTCTGTCTCGAATACAAAGGAGACCGGCGGTTTCCCAAAGAACTTCCGTCCCAATAAACGGCACTCTCGACCGGAGTACGGAACAAACTATATCCCAAACCTTTCCAACCGTATTCGTTACACCCCATGACATCGAGCAATGTCGGATATACATCGATTTGCCCCGCCGTCTCCTCATAAGAAATCGTATACGGAGTATTCAATAAAACAAACGCTACCTCACGGTCGGCAAGTGTCCTATGCTCGCGCCCGTCCAACACATTTTTACCCAACTCGTCATGATCCGAAACAACAGCGATTACCGAGCGTTCGTACAGCCCGCACGCTTTCAGCGAATCGAGAAAACTGCCCAACTGTCTGTCGAGGCTATGAAAAGCCTCCATCGTGTTGACCAACTCCCTCGACTCGGTCGGGTATCGGGAAAGAGCCGTGGGATTGGACGGAGCCTTGTTCGGAGCATGTGTCGAGATAGTCACTATCTGAGAAAAAAACGGCTCTTGTGTCCGTTTCAAAATAGAAAGACTTTCGGCAAACAGAACCGAATCGCTCAAAGTCTCGCTCGCTCCGAACGATGTTTTATCATATAAAGTTTCAAAACCGTATGCCGGAGAAGTTTCCGCCTGATTCCAATCCTGTGCCCGATCGCATACGATATTCAAGGTCCGATAACCTTTATCTCTCAACGCATGCCCCAAAGCCGGATAGGTGTTTTCGCCGTACAGCACGGCGGTCGCCCCTACCTTCGCAGGTAAAAGCCCGGTATTGAATATCAGGTGGCCGTCGCTAGACCGACCGTCTTTTACTTGCGGGATTAAATGGAGGGCCGAAAATGTGCCTTCTTCGGACAGTAGACGATTGAGCCGGGGCATAATCTCCACCCCGTTCACTGTCCGGTTCAATAACCACGAATTCATCGATTCCACGACGATAAGAATAAGATTCCTTCCCGGTTCTACGGCATATCTATTATCACCATAATGCGGCATATCGTCAAGATAAGATTCAACGGTTTTCCGTTCCTCGGCATTCAGCTCTCCACCCTGCAAAAGCGAAGAGACAAACGCATAGCACGTATAAGGTACGACACCGTTAAACACCACGTACTCACGATAATTATAAGGCGTAATGAAAGCCGTCCACGGAGACTCTTGATCGGAAGGCGCACGATGATAAATATGATGAGCTCTGACCGCATAGGAAGACAAAGCTATCGACAACGATACGAAGGCGGCAACCGCTCTGGTACGTGAAGACGGATAATGACGCTGTTTCCTGAAATAGAAAATATACCCCGCCAAAAGTAACAGAGTGGGAAAGAACACAAATATATCGCGTAACCGGATCAATCCCCTCACGCTGTTAAGCAGCACATCGTTGACGTTGTTCACGAGAAGGAACGACGAATATGGCATAATATCCTCATAGACACGAGCATATAAAGTCTGGATAAGACAAAAAACGTCGAACAGGAAAAGCGGAATAAACACGACCCACCGCCTGTTCGTAAAAAAGAAAAGAGGCAACGACAATAAAAAAGCATCGCCCACAGTCGGCGCAAAAGCCGAAAGCGTATCGCCCACAGGCTTTCCCTGTGGAAGAAGAATACGCAAATCGAAAATAGTCGAATATTTCAACCCGATATGTAAATATTCGATAGGAAACATAAAGCAACAGACAGTAAGCAGATAAAACAACAGATACTGTCCCTCGCGGTTCCAAGAAAAAACTCGTGCCGAAAATTTATCCAACCACATTTGCCTTCGATAACATTCGATGCAAATGTAATGAAATAAAAATTTATAGTATTATTTTAAACTGAAATATCCTTTGGTAATTATCTTTTCCGAAATATCCCATGCTTCTATCTGCCGGGAGGCCAAAGAATCGCCTTCGTTACCGTAAACTGTCCCATTCCAACCGGCCGCACTTCCGACCGGAGTGCGCAAAATACTGTAACCTAAACCCTTCCATGCATAATCATTACAATTCATTACATCGAGCAAGGTAGGATAAATATCGATTTGTCCCATAACCGAAGTGTGCGTATATTTCACACCGGCGTTCGCCACGATGAACGCAGCCTCCGTATCGTTATAACCGGGTACTCCGCAAGGAGAAAGTAATTGGTTATGGTCCGAGGCTATCGCAATAACTGTATTATTGTACAATCCGTTACTACGAAGCGAATCGACGAACGCTCCGATACAACGGTCGGTATAATGAATAACCTCCATATAATTTCTCACCTCCTCCGGAAACTCAGTAGCACCCGACAACTTCGTCTTCCGATACGGCTCATTATAAGGCTTGTGAGACGTCCCTGTTATCAATTGATAGAAAAACGGCGTTTTCTGCACTTTTATTTTTTCAATAGCCCGTTCCATCAGCACACTATCCGTAACACTTGTTCCACCACCCAATCTATCGATATTCTGGTCATACCCGTAAGCGACGCTTATCTCGGCCTGATTCCAATAATTATTCCCATCGACCGTCATGTTTACCGCCGTGTAATTCCGTCGCTTCAACGCTTTGGCGATAGAATAGTAATCCACATCGTCATATCGGGTAGCGACGGCTCCGCTCTTTAAGGGAAGCAATCCGGTATTGAACATGAATTGCCCGTCGCTCGATCTACCGTCCTTCACTTGTGGCAAAACATGAACTGCTGTAATCGAGTTGCTGTCGTTTACGATCCGGTTCAAGCATGGTGTTATCTCTTCTCCGCAAAAGCTCTTGCCGATCACCCATGAGTTAAGCGACTCTACGATAATAAGTATCAAATTTTTGTTTTCATTAACCGAATAGATGTTATCTGCATAACGGGGATAAGCGTCGAGATAATCTTGGATTCGAATCGTTTCTTCTTCCGTCAATTCAGGTTGGGGCAAAAGCGAAGTAGCGGCATGATACAGAATATATCCGCACATTCCATTCAGATCGAAATACAATATATTATTGGGGAAAGTGACAAATCTATCGGTAAGAGAATCATACTGTTTCGATTTTATATCCCGCACCGAAAGAAAAATATGAAAACAGACAAAAACCGATAAGATAACGATCACCGGCCACCATAACCTCCTCCGCTCTTTTTGCACTCTTTTCTGTAAAACAAATTTGTAAAAAACCCCGGTCATCAAAGTAGGAACGATTGCCAGACAATCGATCCATCGCGCCGAAGCAAAAGCACTTTCCAACAACAAAGGAGTAAGGTTTTCATACAAAAGGAAAGAAGAAAACGGTATTATATCCAAATAGTTTCGGTAATACCATACGGCCGATAAGCAAAATACATCGAGCAAAATCAACGGTATAAAAACGAATCCCCGTCTTTTGACGACAAAAAAAGGAGACATCAAAACCATTGCATCGAACAGAGTCTTAACAATATGAGCCGGTATCGACGAAAGCGGATTCGTGTCTTTCACTATTTCAAAATAGAAAAGCCATATACTGGAAAATGCAGATATAAGAACCAACGCAAAAAGAATGAGTGTATAAAAGTTTTTCGAAAAAAATCGAATGACAGAACTCCCTATATCCAAACTTTTACCAATCATTGAAACTACTCTTTCATTTTAGAACAAAATATTTATCCGCTTCCCTAAACGGGTTTGCAAAAATAATTCTTTTAATGAGGCGAAACAACCTCATTTGCTCGATTTCTTTCAATCCGCTCTCGATAAAACATTTATTAAAAGACAAAACAAAATAAAATTAAATTCATAGTTTTGTTTAATATTATATGATTATCGAATAAAAAAGAGAATTACAATCATTTTTTTCTCTTTCGTATCGAACAGAAAATAAACATCTCGAACATGAAAAAAAAGTATATATTGCTCGTTCCGGTAGGCGGCCTTGCCAATCGCATGAAAGCGATCGACTCGGCAATTAAACTAAGCCGAAAAACAAATAGCGAGTTACATATTATTTGGTTCAAAGACCGAGGATTAAATTGCCGTTTCGACCAATTATTCGAACCGATCGATTTACCGAATGTAAAAATAACGGAGGCTACATGGAGCGATTACCTACTTTACGACAGGCCCCGGCAGAAAAATATTTTCATTCCCCATCTTTTTCAAAAGGCAACCTTCGATAACTGTATCTATGAAAAACAGGCCTTGCACCTTTTTTACGAGAACTTCGATTTTTACGACTGGGCAAAGAATAGGAAAGTATATATAGCCTCTTTCGTATATTTTTATTCTCCCGAAGATGAAAATGACCGCTTCTCCGTTTTTCGTCCTCTCGCTTCCATCTTGCAAGAAATAGATACCCGTTGTTCCCTCTTCGGAACAAATACAGTGGGTGTCCACATTCGCCGGACCGACAATGCTCTATCTATCGCACAAAGTCCTACCCGTTTATTTATCGAGCGTATGAAAAAAGAAATAGAACAGAACGGCAACACGACATTTTACCTTGCCTCCGACTCCGAGGAGGACAAACGATCGATTGTAAATCGGTTCGGAAATAGAGTGTTCACCTCTGTCCACAAAGCCGACCGTAACAGCTTGGAGGGTATGCAAGAAGCGCTAGTAGAGCTATACCTCCTATCGCGCACCCGGCATGTATTAGGATCGGTACACAGCTCTTTTTCCGAAACAGCAGCTCAAATCGGCAAGATATCCTACGAATTGTTGCGCGACGTTCGCCCCGATAAATAATTCCGGCCATACACGGGAACAAAATAGATTCGGGAAGATTTGAAACTGTCCCGAATCTATAACCTCTATCGCACGATACAGCGCATCATGGCCGCAGCTTGTTCCGGACGACCCAATATCTCATACACAAGAGCCGCACAAGTATAACAAACGACCGGTATCAACGAAGGAAGTAACTCATAATTCTCGGCATCACGGGCAGGATAAGCGACATAACGAGCCGACCTCACCCGATGAGAAACGACATGTGCAGGAAGCGAATAATAATCGATACGTTTTTGTCCTTCTTCGTTCGATAAAACACATACGGGTGTCGAACAGCCTCCCCGAGTATAAAAATTGAACTGCAACTCATATTCGGGAGACGTTTTATCGATAAATTCCGTAACAGGTTGCCTCCACCCGTCCATACAAAACTCAGCCATACGCCACACATCATCGGGCAAAAGTACATATCCGCTACCGTCGGACGAACGCTGTGGCCGCAACAACGAAGCGCAATCTGTCAAAGGCAACGACGATACCGGTTCCGTTGCCCATACGGCAAGCAAAGCATCCGGCATTTTCTCCCGCATATAACGCTCTACTCCTATCCCTGCGGTCATCACGATATCGGCATCGAAAGAATCGGTTAGCTCCTCCATGTTCGCTTTAACCCGGTCTACCAACTCATCTACACTTACTTTCATCACGCGCCTTTCTTCTGTCTCACAAAATTATTCTCGTCCACATAAATATCACCCTCCGAAAGAATATCGGTCCATTTTTTTAATGCACAATTCAACCCGTCGGCAGTAAACGAACTGCGGTAAACCGGTAATCCGGTCCCATCGAGACGAGAAATTTCGATTTGCCGAGGAGAAATCGACACCTCGCACGAACCGTTTTCAATGGGCCGAGTCATTTTTAACAAAGCCTCTCCAGCTGCATCCAACCCTATTTGAAAGACTTTATCGCCATCACCCGAATAAACGACAATTCCCTTTTGTAAAGGACTTATCACGACTTCTCCATCTCCAATGGGCACACGCAACTCCCCGGCCTGCGACAAAAAAGTTCCTGTTTCTTTATGACTGATTTCACCATTGCACAACTCCCACGAAGAAAGCTCGCTCGACACCCGAATAGTTTGCTGCCCATCGAGCAAAACCAATCCGTTGGGCTTCAATTTTATCTCGTCGGCTATGGCACAAAAACGAGAAAGTTCTTCCCAATCATTCGAAGATGCCGGCGAAGCTGTCGTGCTACCTACCGAAAACTTCACCTGATAGTACTTACTCATAAAATAAACCACATCGGCGACTCCACCGGTACATCGATAAGTGAAAGATGGATTCCACGTCCCTCGGTAGAGATAAACAGGACGCACGGCATCGTCGAACGTCAATGGAGTCACATAATTCCGCCATGTAGTTCCGTCCCACACAAGGGTGATAATTGCCGACGAATCTGTCGTCACGGTCATTGCCGACGATCCTTTCAAGGCAGGGAAAACATAAGCCCCTTTACCTCCGGCCACATAGATGAAACAAGCCTGCACACCGCTTTCGACTGCCGGGCTGAAAGTCGCCGGTTCGGTGATAATACCCATGAACGGAGAAGGAGCCGCATGATTCGTATCGTACCACGAACGACCGGTAGAATCCCATATCCAAATGGATTGAGTTTCCCCATTAATAAAAAACTCTCCCGGCAAACCGCCCTCGGGATATGCCGAGAGAAGAGATGCCAACCCATAATAAAATCCCAAGCACCCGTTTTGCCCTCGCAAATGATTGTGTATAGTCGTTCTCATCGCTTATTCCTCTTTTTTAATTGTGAAAAAATCAAATTCAACCGTTCGGCCGCTTGCTCGATAAGAGCAGGAGAGGAGACTTCCTCGTCAGAAAGCCCGTACGGTTCTTTTCTCAAATAATCCCTTGCGTCCTGCCAAGAGCGAACCTCCGGCACTAACGTATAAATTTTCTCTTCCGATGCCGGCTGTGCGACGTCCGACAATTTGAATCGTCTCCCATACCCCCGACTGTTTTCCATAGCCCGCTGCAACTGTTCGTCGGCCGTAGAAAAAATTCCGTTTACACCGTCTCTGGCAAGAAATTGTACCCGACGAAGTACACCGTTCACATCGACCGAGGTAGATAGGTTTCCCAACCGGGTCTGATAAATCTTCATCATATCATTATATTTAATTAAAAAACTATATAGCCCCTCACCGAAACAACCATATCTCTCTCGCAAGAACGGCTGTATAAAAATTTTTCCCGCGCCATGTAACGCAACAGTTTCAAACAACCATATAAGAGAGTGACACGAAAAAACACAGTTTCGAGGAGAGGCCGAATTTTAGAAAAAGGGGAGCCGGGCACGATGTCCCGGTCGCCCCTCAGTCCCCTTGAATCATATCACTTATTCCTCGTCGGGTATGACCGGCTCGATACGCATGTGTGCAGCCGGATAGCGCAATGTCAAACAACTAGCCTCGGTCAGTACCAACGCATCGGTATTGCGTACCCCCGATTTTTTCAAATCGAGTTCCTGCGAGTCGAACGGGACATGAGACCATTTCTGGATAAATTCCGGGTCGAAAATAAATCCGTAGTCGCTCATGCCGCAATCGTCGAATACCTCCGAATAAAGCACATACAGCTTCCCGAACTTCGATTTGATTTCCGAGAAGTCGATGCCCCATTGTACCTTATCTTCGCGGGCCATCACCACTTTGGTCATCTCTATCTTATTGATACGGCCGATAAACGAAGAACCGCCAATCAACACCTTTCGTTTATTCCCTCCGTTCCCGGTAAAAGCCTGTCGCATCATATCGATCAAATCGTTCTGTGTCATCTCCACAGTAGGATTGTAGGTATAATGATTTCCGGCCTGCCACCAGATACCGCCCGTCAGCATCACATTCTCCTTTTTACGAGGGTCGAAAATCGTGTTCTTCACACCGAACATAAAACTCTTTTCCATACCCAATCGCATATCGTAAATAGCGGCTTCCTCGGCATCCGAGAAATCCCATTCGACCTCTTTATTCGCTATTTTTTGGAAAGTCGATTGCTCGATCTGCATTTTGAATATCTGGCAAAAATTCTGACTCTTGATAGGCAAAGCGGCGAATTGTGCCGTCTGCACATCGAGTTCCGTTGCCGCACGCCCCATACGGATAAGCGGCGTATTCACGGGAATAGACGGCACGCAGTTGGTCACCGAACCTATTTTGGAACCATTGATGGGATAGACGGTCAATGCCCCCGTATCTTCGTCTTTTGCGGCGATATAAAGCACCAAGTCGGCATTCGACATCTCCCCGTCGGGATCATACCCTTTTACCCCTTGAACCAACAAAGTTTCCGACACCTCGAATATGCTGTTGTCCACGGCATTGATAGTCGCCTTTTTATGCGAGTCGTTAACGGTCGATGCCCCGGGAGCCACATACGAGGCCTTCATATATGACTTGGTAGGTTTCACATCGACCGAATAATAATCGACAATCATCGACGAAGCCTTCCGCGAACCGTTCCACCGTGACAACTGATCGATAGGCGTGGACATCGGACGTATTTTCACGATGCGTTTATCCACTTCGCTACGCAACAGAGAGGGACTCCCTTCACGAACAATATCGGTCGTCAACGGTTCGTTGGATACGATTTTTCCGCCCGACATACCCGGCAGGATCGCCGCCAATGCCAACCCGGCATCGAACAGTCCGTCCCAAACTTGCCAACACAGTACCAACAATACGAAACCGGTCAACCAAAGAAGCGGCTTTTTCCATTTCAATAAAAAATTTTTCATCTCTCTTTTCATTTTAGAATACAATAAAAACATAAGAATTAGAATAATTTAGAAGCTGTTTCAATCCCCTTTTCAAAAATCTACAAGTCCCACACGCTACGGCGGCGACGGTTCCCGAATACAGGCGAAAGATCGGCATCGGGCTCGAAACTGCCGCCGTTTCGTAAAGGAGGTAACGAATCGCCGTTACGTTCCCGTTTTTCGAAAACGATACGCTCGTTACGTCCACGCACCTCGGCTTCCCGCTCGGCACAAGACAGGTCACGGTCGTAATACAACCCCTTGAAAAGCAACCCGAGAACTTCGTCGTTCAATTCTCCCATAAACACATGGTTGCACAAATGATACACCCGGTCGAGAAAACCCTCGAACTCCTCGTCGCTCATTCCTTTCTCCGACTTGAAACGCTCCATACAACGAGTGCTGTTTTTCAAGTTCTCCCGCATTTGGTTTTCCAATTCGCCGAATCGTGCCATGCGTGACAGGTACTCGTCGTTCGCCTTACGAACCTCTGCCATGCGACCCTCGTCCTCGGCACAATCGAGCATATCCTTCCCGAAGTAACGCACACAAGCGATAAGAGCATCCTCCCCGCCGATAACGTCCGAGATAAACGCTCCCATTTTCGGGTTCGACATAAACAATTTGCACAACTTGCTCTGGTCGTCGGCAAGACGCTCATACCGTTCGTTCCGATACGAGTCGTATTCCTCCAAAGCATCGAACAAATCGTCGTCGCTATCGACCCTACGGGCAGGATACCGGTGTAAGATTCGTTCCACGAGCAAATCGCGTGATTTTCGCAGATTGCGATTTTCTTTTTGATAATTCTTTTCCATAAATTCAATGATTAGTTTAGCCATATATGGTACGGCAAAGTAAACCCCGGTCGAGGCCCTTTTTATGGCAGCTTCATACATTGTACCTCTTTCTCGAAAGATTTCACGACAAAAGATGAATTACCGAAAAAATTCTTTATTTTTGTCCTGCGAGCGAAAAGAAGAGCCGGCTGGGCATAAAAAACAAATGAATTTGTTTTATTCTGCACCCGCCTTTCATTATTTTTGCAACACGATCGCCGGAGCCTATCCACACCTCGTTCGGTCTCCCCATCGTCAGACAAAACATACTAAATAACATATAACTATGGCTATCACACCGTTTAAGTATCAACCCATGTTCCCGCTCGGCGAAGACACGACCGAGTATTATTTGCTCACGAAAGACTATGTTTCTGTAAGCGAGTTTGAAGGAAAACCCATCTTGAAAATCGAAAAGGAAGGTCTTACCGCTATGGCGAACGCCGCCTTCCGCGATGTATCGTTTATGCTTCGCCGTTCGCACAACGAACAGGTAGCTAAGATTTTGAGCGATCCCGAAGCCAGCGAAAACGATAAATACGTAGCACTCACCTTCCTCCGCAATGCCGAAGTGGCCGCCAAAGGAATACTTCCTTTCTGTCAAGACACCGGTACGGCAATCATTCACGGAGAGAAAGGCCAGCAAGTCTGGACGGGATATTGCGATGAAGAAGCTCTCTCCCTCGGCGTTTACAAAACCTATACCGAGGAAAACTTGCGCTACTCCCAAAACGCGCCCCTTACCATGTACGACGAGGTAAATACCAAATGTAATCTTCCCGCGCAAATCGACTTGGAAGCTACCGAAGGCATGGAGTATAAATTCCTCTGCGTCACCAAAGGCGGTGGATCGGCGAATAAGACATACCTCTACCAAGAAACGAAAGCCATTCTCAACCCCGGGACACTCGTTCCTTTCTTGGTGGAAAAAATGAAAACATTGGGTACGGCAGCCTGTCCGCCCTATCACATTGCATTCGTCATCGGCGGGACTTCGGCCGAGAAAAACTTGCTCACCGTGAAACTGGCATCCACCCACTACTACGATAGTCTGCCCACGACCGGAAACGAATTCGGACGAGCTTTCCGTGACATCGAGTTGGAAAAACAAGTCTTGGAAGAAGCGCACCGTATCGGACTCGGCGCACAATTCGGCGGTAAATATCTGGCACACGACGTACGCATTATCCGTCTGCCCCGCCACGGAGCCTCCTGCCCGGTAGGATTGGGAGTGAGCTGCTCGGCCGACCGAAACATCAAATGTAAAATCAACAAGGACGGTATTTGGATCGAGAAACTCGACAGTCACCCC
>OGYF01002788.1_pt1 | contig 12661 bp, 12 predicted proteins | sample 1576451 | NCBI WGS metagenome assembly OGYF01 (sample SAMEA3541505, study PRJEB24748) | human gut metagenome | biome: human gut; feature: human-associated habitat; material: faeces | place: China | collected 2012 | reverse complement strand
GGCTCTGGCCTGGGCCTTGTTTTATCTATCTGAACGCCGCCCGGTGCACTCTGGCGGCGGTATGTATCCGGTATTCTCCTACAGATAAAGCCCGGCATCGCTGCCGGGCTTTCCACTTACTTTTTTATACCTCAATTTCTGTATCTTCCATATCCTGTTGTTGTTAAATAGAAATTGCCCAACCAGCGAACTGATCGGGCAATTTTTTTGGCTCCCCTTGTTGGACTCGAACCAACGACCCTGCGGTTAACAGCCGCATGCTCTACCACTCGGTTTTTGGTAACCCCAAAACCATAATATTGGGATATAATTATACCGCAATCCTTGTTTGCGGCAAAGCATTTTCTAAAAATTGCTTGTAGTTCAATGCAACTTCGATTTTGACTTCATACCCACGGTCAACTTCTATGCGCGAAAAAAGTTCCGACATAATCATACGTTTTCGTTCCATGGGAGCTGCTTCAAATTCCTCCGCCCAGCTTGTAAAGCGGTCATAATATCCCACTTAGGTTTTCCATGATTTTCTGCTGGTCACGTGCCTCTGCAACGATTTCTTGTTGCTGTTTTTTTAATTGGGTAAGTTCCTGTTTTTTTCTGTCAATCGTTTGGCTCAGCATCTCATCGGTAAACCTGCTCTCGCCCAAAAGGCATTTGCTGATTTCTTCTCCCAAGACATCCAATTCGCGTTTTGATTTTTCGATTTTTCCTTTTATATCTTTCTTGGCCATATCCAATTGTACAACCTTGGTCTTCATTCTCAAGTCGATTGCAGCTTCACGCGGTGATGTTTCGATCCGTCTGAAAATCATTCGTGCCGTCTGGAGAATAATTCGGTCGATTCGTTCGGCCTGATATCCAAACCATGTATTTTCTGTCATAAATTTTGCTGCATAACAGACTATTTTTCGATGATACGATTTACATCACAACACTTTGAGCTGCTTCGCTTCTTCACACTCTTTCCTCTTGAATTCCTACAAATCTTTTCAGCGAAACATTCCATCTCTGCATATAAAAATCTGCAATCCATCCGGTAAGAAATATCGCTACAATCGTTCCAAGTCCCCATGCACCGTGAAACAACAGCCCCAAAGCAAAGATGCTTCCGCTAACCACAGAAAAACTGATGCGATACGGCCAACCACTTTTGCGACCCACACTGAGAACTATCATATCCAAAGGTGCTGCCCCGCATTCGCAAGGGAGGTACAAAGCACGCCCAAATGCTATTGCTGCTGAGCCTAAAATCGGCAACAGCAACCGAACCGGTAAAGAGAGTCCGTTATCCGGAAGAAAAACATCAAACACTTTTTCAAATAATGTAATGAACGGACCAACACCGAACGCCGCAAAAACAGAGCCCAAACTAATAAATCTCCGGTCAATCCAAAGAAATACAAAAAAGATTCCGCCATTGATAATCATAGATGCCGTTCCCCGCGCAATTCCTAATGTCCTGTACAGTCCGTCACACAATGTCGAAACTGGATCAGATCCGAGTCCGGCCTGAAAATACAGCGCTGCACCAAATGCCATCATCAGAACCGCGATACACAGTATACAAATCTTACGAAGCATGTAGTGAGAACTTTTCATCATTTAACCTTCACCTCTTCCACACAGTCTCCAGCGCCATCTATCTTTTCACAAAATCAGATGTAGCGGGAGCGTGCATTTTGTGCTATGATTATAAAAACAATCGATTTTCCATTTCGCATTTATCAAATTGCAATGAAAGGACTGTACCGGAATCGCCATGAAGCACTCGCAGCACCGCTATTACTGCATTTATCAGGACCTGAAAACTCAAATACTGTCTGGCGGGTATCAGGATGGAGACAAACTTCCGACAGAGTTTTCTTTTATGCAGCAATACAATGTAAGCCGTGATACGGTGCGACGAGCCATGGGATTGCTCGTGGAAGAACATCTGGTGATTCGCCTGCCCGCTAAGGGCACTTTTGCTCACTTTAACCGCGCTGAGCGTACTAACACGCGCCTGAGAAGTTTTTCTGAAATCATGCGTGATGAGAATTCCGCTTCCATATCTAAAAACATTGAAGTTTGCTTATTGCCTGAGGTAGATTCAAGCATTCAGTTGGCTCTTGAAATTTCACCGTTGCATCGTGTATATCGTGTAAACCGAATTCGCTACGCCAATGATGCTCCTCTTTCGCTTGAAACCGCATACATTCCTTATTATTTGTGTCCTGATCTTGATAAATATGTCAAACCGCATTCTTCACTTTTCCGGTTATATGAATCTGTTTACCAGCATCAATTGAGCGAGAGCTCTATTTCGATTCGAGCGGAACTTCCACAGTCCGATGTTGCGATTACGCTTGGTATCACACCCTCTACTCCCATCTTAAAAACAATCAGTCTTGGCCGACTTGCTGACGGAACCCCTCTCTATTATGCAATTAGCCAATATGAAGGATCCAAATATATTTACCGGACTACGATGAAACGTTACTGAGTTTTTTTTGCGTCTGAAAAGAAGGACCGGAATCGGTCCTTCTTTTTTTTTAGTTCCGACCAATCGAAATCATATTGCTCTTCTGGTTCAAACTGAGGCGGTTCTGTATGAAAAATTGAACAGGCTGTAAAGTATCCTTCCCCCACTTTCTTACTACGCGGACGGAGAGCTTCCGACAAATTCTCCCCGAATTGTGCGAAAAGGACAATATAAAGCCCTGCAAGCAAATCAATGGCTTTGTCCAGCCGTGCATCTGCACAGGTCTTCTTGTCGGGAAAGAAAAGCGGATATTTTCCCGAATACCATACAGATGGTCCGCTTTTCCAATTTTCAAAAGGAATAAGAGGTGTTCCGCGTCCGCTGCATGATGGCAGATATACTTTATATTCGGACAAACGCATCAACGGCTCCAGCTTGACGTAATCACTCCATCGGTATTGACGTTCTGTGCCGCAATAACCGTTAGCCTTCAGGATTCTGCTCAGATTGTAATCAAGCTCATAACGACCTTCACGCAACAGCGCATAAACTGCCTTTCCTTCCACATATCGCGACTCTTCATAAGACCCGATGCGATCTAACATCGTTCGCAGACGATTTTCCAAACCAGCATATTGATGACACAGATCATGAAAATCTCCTGCGTACTTCCAATCCATGCAGTATTGAGCCGATATACCCGGCCTCCAAACTCGATAATAAGGTCGATCCAACATACCGTCCTCCTTACGGAGCGGGCTCATCAGAGCCGGCTCCATTTTCTTTACTGGCAAAACACTGCGTTTTCCACATCATGAGCCAATTGTGCAAGATCAAACTGGTTTGCCTTATCAAGTAATGGTAAGTAATGCTCGGGATACACCTTCCACCCATACCAAGCACCTGTAATCGCACCTACAACCGTCGCAATCGAATCAGTATCATTTCCGACATTCACACCGCCGAACAGGCTCTCCATGGGATCTCCTCCATACAAAAGCAGTACTCCGAATGCTGTTGGAACCGCTTCGCTGATCTGAAGTCCACTGCCTACAACTTCGGACAAATCCCTCAAACCTTGCTCTTTTGTCCTTGCTCTCATAACGAGTTCAATGGCCAAATTCATTCTGCGCAGGACGTTTGCACCTGCAATACAGCGTGAAGCTTTTGCTCCGCGTTTTTCCCCTTCTTCTGCTCCATACAGCCCTGCCTGAATAATATCGCGTAGCGTCGCGTTTTCGGTCATTGCAACACTGACAGCAGCTGCTACCGCCGCTGCTCCAGAAATAGCAATATCGTTGTCGTGTGTTGGCATACATGAGATCACAGCATCGTCAATTGCTCCATCCGGGTCACCAGGATGGATTACCCCGCAGGGAAAAACTTTCATTGATGCACCGTTGGTTGCACGATTCGTGTGAAGCACAACGGTACCAGGCATCAATTTCGGAGGATTTCCCATCAAAGTCTCAATACTTGCACGCGTTGTTGGTCCGGCAAACTTATTGTAATACACGCCAGGCTGATACCACTCGATTAAAGCATCCTCCACTACCTTTTTCGTAATTCGCCCCTCTTTCGCAATTTCCTTCAAAAAATAGTATGCGATACTGAAGTCATCCGTAACCTGACCGCATTCATTCGTTTGCGCGTTATTATCCATCGGCGGTTTTCGGAATTCGCGGATTGGTCCTCCGTAAACTTCATTAATTTTGTCAATACTGTACGTTTCGGTGATCGCACCCAGTGCATCGCCTGCCGCAGCTCCAATAAAGCTCCCCAGAATTTTGTCATAATAGATACCCATAAAATTATTCCCCCTTCAAAGAATATCTGTACTTTTTATTAAAATTGTGTTATAATAATAATTTTATTTACTTTTTATTATTTTTCTGATAGAATGGATTCAACAACACAAAGGAGGGACTCGCTTATGAATCCTGTTCAAGTCGTCGGTATCGGCCATCCTGTGATTAACCTCGGGATCGCGATTGATCGTCTTCCTGAAAGTAATTTACCGGCTAACCGGCTAGGAATGACATGGCAAGTTGGCGGAAAAATCGCTACCGCAATGTCCTGTATTTCCCGACTGGGCTTTTCTTCTGCAATCATCGGCCATGTTTCCAGAGATGCCGCTGTATATGTGCATCGTGATCTTGCAGTTGACGGAGTAGACACTTCTCACTTGTCAGAAGATCCTGACGCTGAACCGTATTTTACAGTCAGCCTTGCTGAGAGTGAGACTGGAGGACGGAGTTTTCTTTCCGCACCTCAGCCAGTCCGCGATCTCGAAGCATCCGAACTTGACCGGGAATTGATTGCTCGAGCTGAATTTCTATACCTGTGGAGTGCGGGGGCTGCAGAGCGTGCGGCGGCACAAATCATTCTTGCGCACGGCGGTCAGATTGTATTCGACGCGGATACATTCAGTCCCGAGATTGAGGGGCTTCTGCCCTTCATTCAGCATTTTATCGCCAGCGAGTTCTACTATCGTTCGCTCTTCGGAGACAGTGATGCCTTTGAAAAGAATCTGCATACCATCTGGGAAAAGCAAGCAAGGAACGGTGTTGTAATTGTCACTCTCGGAGCACAGGGCCTTGTTGGCATTGATGAATGCGGAATTTTTTTCCGTCAAGAAACATTTTCCGTCCCGGTCGTAGACACCACTGGCGCAGGAGATGTTTTCCATGGCGCATACACAGCTGGACGCCTTGCCGGAATGAATGCACAGCAAGCTGCACGTCTGGGCTGCGCAGTCTCATCAATCAAATGCACACGTCTGGGCTGCCGAGCCGGTCTTCCCACCATGGAAAGCGCAGTATCCCTAATTCAGAACGGCACTTGGAATGAAACTGAACTGGATGAACGATGCCGGCGATGGTCAAAACTCCCTTTCTGAACAATATCAGGGGCGGACCGCATCAGCGGGCCGCCCCGCTTTTTGAATGCATCATTTTGCGACATTTACAGCACGCATTGCTTTCACTTTATGACGTTTCTGAGCACGTTTTGTTTGCGCCGCATACAAGACCAGACCGAGTATGGTTGTTGCGTAAGGAATGCAAAGAACCAATTCCGCCGGAATTGACATTGTTTGCAATGTATTGGCACACGCATCTGCTACGCCGAACAGCAGCGATGCCGCAAGCGCTCCGAAGGGGTTTCCGCCTCCCATATAATCTGCAGCAACACCAATGAAACCTCGTCCGGCAGCCATGTTTTTCACAAAGAAATTCATGTAGCCCATCGACAGGAAAATCCCACCGAACGCAGCCAAAAATCCTGACAGTGCCAATGCAAAGAGTTTGATTTTCGTTGAATTCCGTCCTACCGATTCAATGGCTTCTGGATATTCGCCCACTGCCCGGATGCGAAGTCCAATGGGTGTTTTGAACATAAAGAACCAGATTACAACAACGCTCAAAAAAGCAACGTACGTCAGCACATTATGACCGGAAAGAATCTCTCCCAAAACCGGAATGTCTCGAATCAGAGGGATATCTACAGTAGGAAGCATCTGGCTTGTCAAACGTTCCGACGAACCTTTATCGCCCGCAAAGACATACAGCAGGAAAACCGTTCCTCCGTTTGCAACCATATTGATAGCAATGCCCGACAAAAGGATATCGGTGTCAAGCTTAAGATGGAAATACGCAAGCAAAAAGCCCATCAGAACCCCCACCAGAAGAGCACAGAATACCGCGAAGATGAGACTTCCTGTGTAAGCGCTGACCAGAACACCTGTCAGCGCCGTCATCAGCATGGTTCCTTCTATCGTGATGTTCCGAATTCCCGCCGCTCTTGCGACTAATGCGGACATTGCTGCAAAAATCAGAGGTGTTGTCAAACGAAGCACTGTAAACAAAAAATGCGGAGTAAAAATCAATTGCAGCATATCAATCATACTTTTTTCGCCTCCTTTGCTTTCTGTCGCACCTTCGACTGCTTTACACGAAGCTTCTGCTGAGTTCCTTTCAAAAACGCGTTGGCTGCAATGAACAGAACCATGAAACTCTGAACCACAGGGGCCAGTTCGGCCGCAACATCCGACTGGCGGCTCATCAGATCCGCTCCGGTTCTCAGATAGGAAAGAAACAAAGCCGCCAGCGGGACATACTGCGGTTTAAATGAAGCCAACGTAGCAATCAGAATTCCGTCCCAGCCGTATCCCGGCAGAGCATACCAATTGAATCTGTCGTAGCGGGAAAAGAGTTCACATGCACTGCCAACACCGATCACGGCACCGCACAGCGTCTGACCGATCAGCAGAGTCGATACAATTCCAATGCCGGAATATCTTGCAAAGCTTGGATTGGAACCGACCAGACGAATATTGTATCCCCACTTGGTATGATAGAAGAAAACATACAGAAGAATTACAAACGCAATGCCGATAAACACCACCGTTGTAACATAAGTTCCCCGAATCAATACAGTTGGTTTCATCTCAGCCGGAAAAAGATAGGAAGCCGGATATCCGAAATCTGGATCAAGAAGATGGTAATTGAGGATATAGGTACCTACATTCAGCAGAATATAATTGAGCATCATACCCACAACAAACAAGTTTGCATCCCAGCGGATATAAAATAACATCGGAACTAGGCAGACAGCCGCAGCCGCAATTGCCGCAACCAGACAGGCAGCTGCAAACAGAACAGGGCCCGGAAGAGGAAGGCCACTGATGGCAACCATTGTTGCTGCAACAGCTGCAAAATAGAAAGCACCTTCCGTAATGATCTGGCCACATCCCATCGCAAAGATCAGACAGCACCCCAAGCCCGTGAACAGAAGCGGCATGGCATTTTCAAAAATCAGACCGAACCGTCTGACGGATGTAAACGGTCCGCCGATGAAGCCCTTGATTGCGTCCCATGGTTGATCGCTGACAAGCAGGATTACAACAAAGGCCATTGTAAGTGCAATCAGAACGGACATCATCGTTTTGATAACCTTAAACAGCAGATTCAGTTGTCGATTCGACATGGAACTCCCTCCCGATTTCTTCTTTGCTTTGTTTTTTCAATCCAAGCATATAGCTGCCCAGTTCGCGCTCTTCCACTTGAGACGCGTCCGGGAAATAGGCGACAATCTCACCGTCGTACATAACCATCAGACTGTCGCTGAGTTCCATAACTTCATTTAAATCTGCTGACACAAGCAGGACTGCCGTCCCCTTGTCACGCAGCGCGAGAATTTTCTGATGGATAAATTTAGTCGCGCCAACGTCAATTCCTCGTGATGGCTGATCCGCAATAAGAAAATCCACTTCGCCCGAAAGTTCCCGCGCCGCTACAACTTTCTGCATGTTGCCCCCGGACAACATGCCAAGTGTATTGTGTTTGTCTTCACATTTCACGCTGAATTCACGGATCAGGTTTTCACACAACTGATTCAAGCGCTTAACATTGAGCAGCGGACCGAATGCTTTTTTCTGAACACGGTCTGAAATCAGGTTATCTCGAATCGTGCTCTTTGCTGCTCCTCCATAGAGAAGCCTGTCCTGCGGAATGTGGGCCATTTTCCTATTGCGCAGTTTCAAAATACTTTCTCCCCGAATACTTTTGCCTCGGAAAAGTATATCTCCCTTTTCCATCGGCCGAAGGCCGCTGATCAGCTCAACCAACTCGCGCTGACCGTTTCCTTCTACTCCGGCAATTCCCAGTATTTCACCTCCCCGAACAGAGAAAGAAACATCCTGCAGACTTAGCCGATCTTCCCCGAATCCATACGATACATGCTTTGCCTCCAAAACAGTTTCGCCTCTTTTCGCCGGGGTTTTATCGATTTTTTCAACAAAATCACGTCCTACCATCAATCGAGATATCTCTTCGGCCGTAATCGAACTGACATCATAAACGCCGACCGAACGTCCGGCCCGCATAATGGTGATGCGATCGCATATCTCTTTGATTTCACGCAATTTATGCGAAATAAAGATGATCGTGTGACCCTGATCCCGTAAATGTTTCAGCTGACGGAACAGTTCATCTGTCTCTTGCGGAGCAAGAACTGCTGTCGGTTCATCCAGAATCAAAAGCTTTGCGCCCCGATACAATGCCTTTAAAATTTCCACTCGCTGTTTCATCCCAACCGGCAGATCCTTTACCTTCGCTCGGGGATCCACAGGAAGATTGTACTCTTTTGCGATTTTCTCTGTATCACGTATAGCTACTGCGTAATCCAATACAATTCCTTTTTTCGGCTCACTTCCAAGCACCAGATTTTCCGCAACCGTAAGTGAAGGCACCAACATAAAATGCTGATGCACCATCCCGATTCCAAAACTCAGTGCCACCGTGGGATTCGTAATCTGCACAGGGCGTCCGTTAAGCAGGATCTCTCCCCCATCCGGCTTTTCAATTCCAAACAGCACTTTCATCAAGGTAGACTTTCCTGCTCCATTTTCTCCCATAAGCGCGTGGATCTCACCTTCGCGCACAGACAGTGTGACATCTTCATTGGCCATAATGCCGTTCCCATAGATTTTAGTAATGTGATTCATTGAGAGAATAGTCGTATCTTTCACAGCATCTTCACCTCTGCGATTTCTTTCAAAAACGGCCGCCTTTCGGACTGACCGAAAGGCGGCCGTTTTGTGAGTTGCGCGGTACGCGGCATTACGGACGCACGGATTCCTTGATTGCTTCAATCTCCTCTGCCGTCATATACAGAGCCGTTTCCACTTCGATTTCACCAGACGCAATCTTTCCCGCCGTCTCATCAATATAAGCGCGCACATCTTCCGGTACAAGCTTCTGATAATATTCATTTTCTACCAATCCGACGCCCTCTTCCTTGATGCCGAGATTCAGATGCTGCCCGAATTCCAGATTTCCTGCTGCAAAATCCTCCGTCAAGCGATACAGCGACTCGGACACGTTTTTCACCGCTGATGTCGGAATGATTTCCGCAATCTCCGGGTTACTTTCTTTGAGAGACGTGGCGCGATCCGAATCCACACCAATCACATAAACACCCTCGGCTGCACCGGCTTCCAAAACTCCGATTACACCATTTGCGGCCGGAGGATACAGAACGTCCGCTCCCTGCTTGATTTGCGCAATGGCAAGTTCTTTGGCTTTCAGCGCATCTGTAGCACTGCCGACTGTAGAATTTAATACTTTGATATCTGGATCTGCATATTGTGCGCCCTGTACAAATCCGTACATAAAATCGTGAATAACAGGAGATTCCAAACAACCGACCACACCCAGAATTCCAGTCTCACTCATTTTAGCAGCCAGGGCACCTGCAAGGAAGGAGCACTCGTTCTGTTTGTAAGTCACAGAAATTGCATTCGGCAGAGAATTTGACTCAAAATCCAGTTCATCGTCATATGCGATCAGCCGAACATCCGGATATTCCGGTAAAATCTTATAGAGGATATCGCGCGTTGACTTGCTGTTAGTAAAAATCAAGTCCCAATCTTCTTCAAACGCATCCCGATAAACGCTTTCGTACTTTGCAAAGTCTCCGGCCAGATCTCCCGTCTCAAACACTTTTACTTCGCAACCGGTATCTTCAGCATATTTTTCTAAGCCTCGTGCCGCCAGATCATTGACGCTCATATCACCGCGTGTTCCCGGAATCAGAACCAAGACTTTCAGCGGCTCTTCGCCATTTTGACTCTGCTGCACACCGGATTCACCCGCTGCAGAAGAACCGCAGGCTGTCAAAAGTATTCCCAACGCCAGTGTTCCGGCCAGCAGTTGCACTAATTTTCTCTTCATAATTTCCTCCTTTTTAATGTTTGTTAGCCGATTGTGAAACTCGAAAAGCACAGCAAATAAGCGGATTTCGAGCTTCGAATATATCTGACTTTCCTCCAGTTTTGCAGTATAATTGGAAGTAAGAAAGCACCAAAGAGACACGCAAAAACCGGAGGAAAAGCCATGCGAAATAAAAATGTGCAGATGTCACTTTGGGACATCTGCCAAGATGTCGCTGCCAGCCTTGAGGAAGCTAAGCCGAAGCTATTCCGTATGCTGGACGAACATATTGACTGGGATGCAATCATCCCGGCACGATTCTATACGGCATTCTTCCAGCGGATTGGGCGCCCCCGCGAATACCCCCTTGAAGGATTCATAAAGAGCCTTCTGCTGTAAAGAATTTCGGATACACCGACGACAGCCTGCTTCTCGTCACACTCTGCCACAGCAGGGAACCTCTTGGCGCTGTCGCTGCGAAAATCCCTGCTCTACATCTGCCTACGGCCGTAGCGTCTACGCTTACCCCCACGCCGACAAGCGTCTATATCCCGGGATGATCTGTGACACGCCCGAATGGGCGGCACTCTATGCGAAGCGTGTGGCGGTGGAGCGCTCCATCGCCTCTTTCAAGGCGGTGTTGAGCCTGGAGCGCCGAAAGACTTTCATCACTTCCACCACAAAGGCCGATTTGTTTCTGGCCGGTATTGTCCAGCTTCTTTGTGTTGTTTTGGCCGACCGCCTTCACGATTGCAAACTCGCCCGCCGTGTCCGTAAACTCGTTGTCTGAGCTTTGAAATCCAATAGCTCTCTGTCTGCACTGTCTGTGCGGGTTTTGTTTTTATGCGTCTTTTCTGCCTCTCCACGCCTTCGTCAGATCCTCGCTGTTCCCTTATCCCTTCTGCTCTACTTTTTTACGCTTACTTTCGCAATCGGCTAAATGTTTGTTTTTTCATTGACTTTTCACTTTTTTCACAGTTCAAAGTACTTTTTCCTGTCAATTTTAGTATAATAAACTGCCGAATTATTATCAATTTGCAAAAAGCAGAAAAAAACGAAAGCTCTGTCTGCTTTTTAGCCTATTGTCCATACAATACTTTGTGCAGTTGCATCATACAAAATTACATAGAGTACTACATAACGCCGAGAATCCTTTCGTCCATTCAGCGATATAAAAAAATTAAATCTTTTCAAAGTCATAACCTTTCTTTAATCATCGCCTGTTCTTTCTTCTCCGAGTATCCATCTCGTCTGATAGGTGCTATTTTCCGTTCCAATCAAAAAACTCTCCGCAGGTATTTATTCTGTGGAGAATTTTTATTTTCTCTACACTTCCCCCTGGGCTTGTGCGGTTTGAATTTTTTGCCCGGCTCTGGCCTGGGCCTTGTTTTATCTATCTGAACGTCGCCCGGTGCACTCTGGCGGCGATATGTATCCGACATTCTCCTACAGATAAAGCCCGGCATCGCTGCCGGGCTTCCCACTTACTTTTTTACCTCAATTTCTGTATCTTCCATAGGTGCCGTCAAGAGTTATGCGGAAATTAGTTTGCAGACTCTGGCTGAATGAGGTCAGCCAGCAATAGAGACGTCTTCCAGAGCCGCCTCTAAGTGCTTCATATTCATGTACTTCTTGTTGCCCCACTGGGTGCCGGCTACATGGCGCAGGCGGGCGCAGACCAGCATAAGAGCGGAGTTGCCATCCGGAAAGGTTCCCACCACCCGAGTCCTGCGGCGGATCTCTCGGTTCAGCCGCTCAATCACGTTGTTAGTGCGGATCCGGGTGCAATGTTCATAGGGAAAATCACAGTAGGTCAGCGTTTCCTCAACACTGTCCTCCACCTTTTTGGCAGCCTCTTTCAGCTTCATTTCTTTCAGCTGGGCCACCACAGCTTTCGCTTTTTCACGGGCGGCCTTCTTGCTTTCCTGGGCATGGATCGCCTTGAGCATCTTGGCCACTAATTTTACTCTGGAGCGAGGAACAACAGAAAATACATTGCGGTAAAAATGGACTGTGCAACGCTGGTATTTGGAGTCAGGAAACACTTCTCCCACAGCTTCCAGCATACCCAGGCACTTGTCCCCAACAATGAGTTTCACGCCGTCCAATCCTCTGCTTTTGAGCCACTGAAAGAAATTCACCCAACTGGCCTTGTCTTCTTTCATACCCTCGGCAGCGCCCAAAACTTCACGGTATCCGTCCTCATTCACCGCAATTGCCACCAAAATCGCAACATTTTCATACTCTCCACCCCAGTTGCGCCGCAGGTAGATGCCATCCACATAGACATACGGATACTTGCCTCCCTGCAGCGGGCGGTTCCGCCAATCCTCAATGTGGACATAGGCTTTCTTATTCAACTCACTGATGGTGGCAGGAGATACCTTGCTGCCCCACAGGGCCTCGGTAATATCCTCCACCCGGCGTACGGAGACGCCGGCAAGGTACATCTCGATGAGCGCTTCCTCCACGCTGCTCTCTCGCCGGCGAT
>OGYF01002782.1_pt1 | contig 12689 bp, 10 predicted proteins | sample 1576451 | NCBI WGS metagenome assembly OGYF01 (sample SAMEA3541505, study PRJEB24748) | human gut metagenome | biome: human gut; feature: human-associated habitat; material: faeces | place: China | collected 2012 | reverse complement strand
TCATATAGATGTTTCTGAGAATTATACAAATGCGCATAAACCCCTCCTTTCTCCAGGAGTTGCTCATGTGTGCCTTGCTCAACAATTTGCCCGTTATCCATAATGTAAATCCGATCACTCAGGCGAGCGAATCCGACTCGGTGGGATATTAAAATGGCAGTTTCTCCACTAATAATTTTTCTAAAATTTTCTATCATTTTCATCTCTTGAATAGGATCAATCGACGCAGTCGGCTCATCCAAAATCAACAATGGTGGGTTGCCCATGTAAGCGCGGGATAGGATGACACGTTGCCATTGGCCTCCGGACAAATCCTGTCCCTCAGGGTCATATTCTTTTCCTAAAACCGTATCCTCCCCTTTAGGCAAGATCTTAATTATTTCATCCAAATTTCCTTTTTCTATTGCTTGTTGTAAGGCCGACTCGTCATTCTTTTTTTCGATCATACCTATCATCACATTTTCCCGCAGTGACAGTGAATAGCGCGTAAAGTCCTGAAAGGCTATTCCAAAATTTGGGTAAATTTTGCGGCGGTCTATCAGCGTAATATCCTTCCCATTAAGCAGAACTTGACCTTCATAGTTTTCCAGCAATCCACACATGATTTTTGACAATGTGCTTTTGCCACTTCCATTGTAGCCTAAAATAGAAACAATTTCTCCTTTATGAATACACAAATTCACATGAGCCACTGCATTTCCTTTTTGTGCAGGATATGAATATGTGACATCTTTTAACTCAAGTGATTCAAACGTCATTGGTTCTGAGATAACAGTGTTGTCCATTGATGTATTTATGGAGGATATAAGCATATCATATCTTTTAATATACTCATAATTCTGCAACATCTCAGAAGATAATATATTCACAATATTTGAAACCCCATAAGACAGTCGCCACATCATACGGAACATTAACACAAAATCTCCTATGCCGAGTTTACCGACGGCTACTTGGTATAGAAAAAACAGAATCATTACTCCGGAAAGTAATTGTTCCAGTATCACAGATATATTTAACAACCAATTTGACTTGCTGTCAAAACGTACTCGCGCCTTTGAAAATTCCGTAAAACTATCATCCCATTTTTTCAAAAATATGTTTTGAAGCTGAAAGATGCGCAGTTCTTTAGCATGTTCTCTATCGGAAAGCAACTGGCTGTAATACTCGGCATGCCGCTCTTTATTGATATATCCATTGTTTAAGGCCACGCGCTTTTTTACGGTAAAGTAATTAATGACAACGGTAAAAATAGATAGTATAGAAACCACCAATACAATTAAAGGGCTGAAAAACGACATTGCAGCAATGGTAATACATAGGCTGATAATAGATGAAAACAAATTACTAAAAACAGTTACTGAAACTTGAAAGGTATTGTTTATGTTGTTTTTTACAAATTCATATTCATTATAAAAATCACTATTGTAATAAGTATCTTGCTTCTCGTCATAGGCGCGCCTCATAAACTGCTTGGTAAAAAACTTTATTGAATTTTTTGTATAAAGTGTAGTCAAAAGATTGTTAAGGTTTCCTGTATTACCGCCCAACATCATAGCTACAAAAAAAAGAATAAGAGGAATGAGTACATCCCAAAAGGAATGAGCCGTCAAAATCGAATCAGTAGCAAATTTTAAAGCCAAATCCATACATAACTGTAATAAACGAAATACAATAATAAATCCCATACCCAATATTGTATAAATGGGAGATTTGGAAAAAGTAACTCTCAAATACTTTATAAGAGTACGAAACATAGGATATCACCTCTTTTTACATATCATTGCCTAATACACGCATAATTGTTTAAAACTGGTCAATAATATCTTGATATAATAAATACATACTATTTGTATCTCCAAGTTTATATACGCATAAGGAAAAGTGGTCTTCTAATTTTCGCTTCAAAGTTCTATACTCATCTTCAGTAATTGGACGTTTTTTGCCATACACCCCAAGCCAATTGTCCTTTGTAGTCATAGGGAAAACAACGATAGCATTAACTTTGCAATTCGACACAGATTCAATACTTTTTATTGTTTTCTCAATATAATCAATTCCATCATATGGATTTACGCATAGACAAACCAGATCCGGCAATGTGCCATATAAAAATGCTTGTTGTTTCGTAGTAAAATACTCCAAATTTCCAATATCAAAGGGAACCGTTCCAGATTGACTACCGACAATAATCAAATCGTTCCCTTCCAATTCCATATTATGAAGGCAATAGTTTAAATACCTTATCATTTCATTACTATTTAAATATACACTGTCATTATACCCCATAGGGAAAACATAGTTCATACCGTATAATAATGAACTTGGTTCCGAGCCCAACTGACCAATACGGTATCCGTCTGCTTGAAAGTATTTTCTTAGATACATTTGTAGAGTAAATTTTCCTTGTTGTGAACTTGTTCCAAAAACGCCAAGTATAGGAATCCCTATACGATACAACATTCCAAATCTTTCTGACGGAACATGTTTATGGGTAATTTCAGGCCAATAAATGGTCGAAGATTGTTTTAAATGCGGAAGTTTATCAAAAGAATATATTTTTTTATTCTCTGCTATTAGACGATTAATAAATTCTTCCAAATTAAAATGTCCATTTGTCAATGATATAAGCTTATCCGTGTGGCCTAATATAATTGTATCAAATGCCCTCCAATCGATATTCTCAATATTTTCAATGGTTTGATTAAAAAAACTACAATCAGAAAGAATATGATTGGTCGTTGAACCTACTAGCCCCGAATAATGTATATCATATATCTTATTAATTTGAAAATGCAACATATTTTGAAATCGTACTAAACTATGCATTTCTTTATTAAATGGAAAAATGGCAGCTTTATTAATATGAAAAATTGGATTTTGCTCAATTATTGGAGAAGGGGTATGTATTTTCAGCGAGTCATGTTTAAAACATTTTTTTATTTTCTCCATTGTGCAGTGACCATTGGCCATATATTCAATTGCTCTCACTGTAGCATGAGCAGCAGCAAAGCTATTTCCACCAATAAAAACGGTCGGGGGCTCTGTCCACGCAACACGCTGCAAATCTCCCTTTGCACATATATTTATGATGGAATCCTCTACATATTCGAAGTCACTTGTACTTTTGCACAGATAGCCTGTACGAACACCAAGAACACAGTCAAATGCTGCAGGATAAGAAAAAGCTCCTCCGTTATCGAAAGAGGATATTAATAAAATTCCTTTTTTGTATAATTCCATACAAATAGAATGCAATTCATCCAATTCTTCACAAACAGTTAGCCCCAAACTCATATGAACGATATGAACATCCAAATGATCTCGGATATATTGTAACGCATGAATTAAGAGACAAGAGTCTGTTAAATTTAGATCAAATATTTTTAAAATACTAAACGAAGCTAGTGGTTTACTTTTCATAATAATGGAAGTGACAGCAGTACCATGCCCATATAAATCTAAAGCCTCTTTGTGGGAAATTGCTATATCGTTATTAATACAACGAAAAGTTATGAGATTATCAATACTATTGTCAATTAAAGACGGCTTTATTCCACTATCTATAATCGCTACTCGTATAGTGTCCATTTTAAACCCACTTCCTTCCTACTTATTTTTAATGAGTACGGCTCTTTTGCCTTCCTATATTGCTGCAGAGGATATAATATTTATAGCATGTTATAAACGGTAAGGTTTAATTGATTAGCAACGAGAATGGCAGTTATTTCCTGATTCAGAACCGTAAAGCGTGACTAACAATAGTTCAGTGTTTTTCGTCGGCTTACGTAATTTTTTCATGACTTTTTCTCCTTTCTATATCCTCTGCAGCAATATAGAAAAGCAAAAGAGTATTAGAAAAGATATCTTTTGCAATATTCAACTAGCCCTGACTGTTTAAATTTCTAAAACAGGGGAAATAACGAATGATTATATAATACATGTAATAAAATGTAGAGCTTTTATAAAAATAGAGATTTTTACAGCGGTAGTTCTATAAAATTCTTAAACATCAAACAAAAACTAACTATTTATATAAACCAACTGCAACATATTAATAAAACCGTTTAACGATGTCAACTTATCCAAAATTAAAAAATTGTCAGGTATTTCTATTTCTAGGTCTTCCTCAATTCTAACAATAAAATTAATAAAAGTTATAGAGTCGGTTATGTATTCACTTAAATTAACATCGGCATTAGGATTTAAATCAATTTCAGAACAATCAATCCCCAAATCTGTTAAGACATTAATTACAATTTCTTTACAATTTTTCATCATATTTTTCCTTCTCCTATTCAATTACAGTAAAGTTATTTCTATCAATTGCATCAAGAACGTCATCAATGTTGTTCTTTTCGAAGGAACAGGAAGATTGTTTCTTGATACGACTTTTGGGGCAACTTCTAGATTGACATGTTCCTAAAAAGAAACAGTTTTCACAGTATTTCTCTATAGAATGACAAACCCACTTAGCATGCTTTTCTTCATCAACCACTAGTTCACCTTTCGTATTTATATAACCTAGATTATTCTCTTCTAAATCGAAATCTGCTGTACACTTATATACTTTTCCATCTGAACCTATAACATAGGAATGGAGGAAGGATGCCTCACATATGCTGTCGTTCGTTAAATAGTTATGGTAAGCAAAATTTAAGGAATGATTGCTATTTCCAATCTTTTTATGAAATTCTTCAATATCGTTTTGGCTTAATAGCTGGTGATCTATATTTTTGTCAAATAGTTCATTCCATTTCCCCATTACTCTAGGCAAAAACATAAATCGGGAATCCCCGGAGAAATATTTTGAATGTTCTGCAATAAATTCATCTAATTGCTCAATAGAATCTTTTGAAAAATTAGTTCTTAGCAAAATAGCAAAGTGTCTATTACTTACTTTGTTTTTGATATTAATTAAATTTTCCAATATGCGGTCGTATGTCCCGCTTCCGTCCTTGTGCGGCCGTAAACGATCATGTATGTTTTTTAAACCGTCAATAGTAATTTGATACGTATAAATACGATAGCTTAACAAATCGTTTAACACGTCTGGAGCCAAATCATATCCATTTGTGGTCATAAAACTGCTATATCGTCTTTGCGCTGCATCAGCTATTTTTAGTATTTTCATAGATAGAAATTTTACAATATCTAGCGCTTCAAGTGGTTCTCCGCCGAACCAATTTACTTGAATACTAGAGTATTGATGGATGTTCTTTCTTACAAATTTAACAATTGCATTTTGAGTCTCTTGACTCATGGAACCTTTCTTATGTGTTTCATAACAGTACTTACAGCGAAAGTTACATTTTTCAGTAGGTAAAATAGTTAATTTGAGACACGGCTTTGCAATTTCTCGCAATATAATTAACCGTAATTTTTGTAATTCATCTTCTTTATTTGGAACAAAAAATCCAAGGTCTCTTAAAAATGAGAAATAAGGCTGACTCTTATCGCTAATTTCGTTGCATTTTAACATAGCAACGATGTCCTTAATTATCTCCTGTTTTTGAACACAAACAAGTGAAGTTTGACCTTTTAAGGAATTGTAAAGTAAAAGTGCATTGTCATATTGACTACGTATAAAATAATTAAAGCGTGAAGGCTTATAGATCATGTTCTATCCTCCTTTTCAGTTTCCCCAGACTCTGTTTGGAGCAAAGCCTACTGCTATTTCTGCCCCACCACGTCCAAATTGTTCGGCAAGACGGACTTCAAACGGGTGCGGTATCCTGTCCATGTAATTCTCATGGCCTTGAGCATGTTCTACCTAGGCAAAAACTTGTTCAGCAATATCGCTCTGATATTGCATATCGTGATGAATGTCCAGGTTTCTCATATGACCATCAGTAACTAGTATACCCGCTTTGCCCCATTTGTCTTACTCCTGATTTTCAGATGTGTTCACAGCAAATCTCTTGGGCATACGAAGACCGATTTCATTGACGCACAAAGCATGGCCTACTATGTGATGACAGTAGAGTACAAGCCCTGTCCGCCATCATTTTACAAGCTGGACAAACTAAAGTCACTGATAAGATTTTGTGACAGCCTTGTTGGCCAGCGCAGCCGCCTGCTTGTTGGGTTCACTAATACCCTAGACAAGGTATTCCCTGAGTTTAAGCCCTTCTTCTAGGGCAGGTTCTCTGTCACAGCTCTATACACCCTGGTTCACTACCAGATGCCAGACAAAATTGCCAATATGAATACCCGTTTCCATGAGCCGCTGCGCAAGCTTTCGCGAGGACGGTTTTATTATGAGTGACTTTGTTCAACTCAAGGCGCTGGCTAAAAACACCATCGGCAATTCCAGCGACTATCTGATTGACCAGATGAACATCCTCCTGGAGATTTACTTACAGTTAAACTCCAAAGTGGATGAACTAGAGCTTCATATCAAGAAGTGCCTCCGGGGTATTGAGCCGCCTTATCTGGTATTGGGGAGCTTTTCGCTGTTGTGATCCTCCCGAGTTGGGTGACTTCAGCAAATTCAAGGGGTCATTCCAAATGCTCTCTTTCGCTAGGCTAAAACCGGGTTATTTCCAATCCGGCCTGTCAGAGTTTACTGGACACATGGTTAAGCAAGGCTCATCTAACTCAGATACGCTCTGCTAAACTTGTTGCTTACCTCTCATTACCAATGAGCCGGTCTTCGCCGAGTATTACGCCAAGAAACGTGCGGGAGGCAAGTTCCACCGGGTAGTGTTAACCCATGTCGCCAGAAATCTTCTCCGGGTTATCTATACCTTGCAAACGAAAAACATACGCTATGTTCCTTCTCTAATCCGCGAAGTCGTATTACAAACGCTTTTTCTGAAAAATGCTCTTCGGAGGGCTTGTTTTGCTGTGCCTTTTTTGCCCTCTGAAATTCTTTGAACTTTTCACTTGACTTTTTATAGTTGGTTACTTCTTCTACAACTTCGTCCACCCCCATTCCGCCTTGGATGGCCTCACCCCGTCACAGTATGCTGACCTTAAACTTTCTGAAAAGCGCAAACGCGAGCTTCTCTTCGTTGCGTAGTAAAATTCACTGATTGCGGGCCCTATTTTTTCATCGTTACTTTATAGTGCTGGTTTCCCAAAAAAAGTCATCATCTCTAATATAATGAATACGTTTTTTACCATAAGTTTTGATTTCAACAGGTGTATCATAAGGTAAATAGTTCATAGGATATAAAAGATAGCTATCGACAAATTGAGGACCTTCATTAAAAACATAATAAAAACAAAACAAATTCTTCACCATATACTTCATATAGGATTCTATTAACTTATCGATTTTACGGCTTTTAAATCTATTATTGGAACAAGGAATAACCTTTTTTCCTTCTATAATTCGACTTCTCATATCGGGTAACGAAATAGGACTATCATGTTCATCGCATATATAAATATTAAATGTGGGATCTAACATGACCCATTTCTGTAATTCATTTACAAAAACTATGGTTACACAATGAACATCATATGGGAAAGTGCCCATCGGCAAGCAATGTATTGTACGGGCCCAATATCCATAATATAATAAGATTTCCGTCAATACAATTGCATGAGCATAACAACTGACATTCTTTCTGTACCGTTCTGCATATTCTAACACCTCTAATGCTGTTTTAAACATTGGACAGTCAACGGCGTCGTCTGTATAAAGTAATTTTTCATATACCCATCTTAACAATTCTAAAACGTGATTCAATGTTCCTTGTTGAAAATTTTTTGAAATCGATACATGAAATATCGGGCATTCTCCATCTGTTCTTTTAGCTGAATAGGGAGTGTACAACAATTTGCTAAATCGCTCGTACTTCGAAAATATTCTTAGAAAATGTACATGTTCATCATAATAAGCAAAAGATTCTTCATAGACATTCATGTTTGTTTCTCCTTATAATAGACGAACCATCTCCAAAAGAAATTCTGTCAAAGAATTTTCCAATTCTATAACATCTTGGATTTGTCTAAGATACAAATTAGAATTTGCCATAATAATTTTAACTTTTGATCTTGACAATATTTCAAAATCATTAACCCCATTCCCAAAACACATCATAGAACCAACTTCTTTTCCAAACGCAGTAGCTTTACAAACTTTTTTTGGGGAAATCTTTATCCAACAAGAGCCGTGTTTTTCAACTTTCAATAGATGACCTTGAAACTCATCAGCTTTTTTGAAGAATTTGTCCTTTTCACTTTTTATTGCTGGAACAGCCATATAGACACAATTTAAAATCTCATAGCGTGGTTGGAATTCCGGAGCCTCATATAAACGAAATGACAATTCAAATAAGCGTTTTATTCTATTTGAGCTAAAATGGTATTTTGTCAAGTATTCTTCGACGGTACCAGGAGTGTAATTATTCATCTCAGCTAGTAAATCGTTATATTCGCTAAAATCAAACTTTACATTTTGCCTGAATTGTTTGTCCTTATAATAAAAGGTTAATTGTCCATCATACAAAGCCGAATCTGCATTCGGCTTAATCAATTCAATTAGTTCCCATGCTTCCATAAACGATCTGCCTGTAGCGATACTAATTGAGAATCCAGAGTTCATAAAGTACTGAAGAATATCAATACATATTTGTTCAATATTTGAATTTTGCACAAGTGTCCCATCTAGGTCAAAACATAAATGTGGCTTATCACTTGTTTTAAAATAACTTTCAATTATATGCTTATCATGTTCATTCATTGTTTTGCCCTAATAATATGAAAGTTCGTTTATTCTTGTTAACTCAGCCATTAAACGACAATATTTACTGGCAAATAAAATATATATGTTTTTTAAATGGTAATAATCACTATTGAATTGCTGACAGCCTTCTTCTACTATTTTTTCTGGTTCATTAAGTGAATTTACTATAAAATCAAATAATTTAAAGGTATAGTCAGTTTGTTTGCTTTTTAAAGAAATATAAAGGGCGCGTATATCGTTGCTTAATTGCGTCGTTCCATAAAAGAAAATATAACGATTATAGAGACTGGCAAATCCCCCGGGGATATTTATTTCATAATTTTGAAAGGCCATTTTTAATCTTTGATATAAAAGGCCGACATCCTTGTTTATAAATTTAAAAGCAACCGATTGTGTATACAGATTTATTTCCTGAGTGCATAACCCATCAGCTAAAACTTTGTCATATAATCTACATCCATACCGAACGTCTACGATACTTGTAACATCCATTGGAGATAATCCGATATGTAGCCGCATTAACGTATTGATATTTATACAGATGCCACTCACTGTCGAATAGGGATTAAAATTGATAAATCCATATTCTATATTTAAATAATAGGGCGATAGTTCGCTAGTATGGACTAATAACTCAGCAGCGTGCAAATTATTTTCTACAGAAGCAATTTTGTTATAAACCTTTAGATCCGCAGGCACAAAACTTTCAAAGCCAACAAAGACCATACTTAAGCCCACTTGAACCAAATCCCGCAACATAGCTACAAGATTCGCTGTTATCTGCTCGGATCTGAGGTTCAAAAAAAATTCTATACGAAAATCTCTTTTCTTCAACTCGTTATATAGTTCTCGGAGTCGCTGAATGCCGTATTTTCCATTGATATTACCACAAAAAGTTGAATCAGAAAATCCGATATATTTACACTGATACTTTTTAACCAGTTCATCTATTTCATCCACAACATTTTTGATAGGTCTAAACAACTGAAAACAACTTTTTTTTCCGAATTTATAGACCGTGTCTCGACTACAGAAGGAGCAAGAGCCGATGCAACCCCGGGATGCCAATATATGGAAAAATCGTTTGTCTGTCGGAAAAGATTCACGTTCTGCATACGGCAAAGCCGCATACTGAACTCCAGTTGTACGTATTCCATTATCTACAATTTCACCCGCACTATTTCTAAATATAACGCCTTTACAGCCATATAGCGGCTGTTTATGTTCCAGACGATTTGTAAGTTCGACTAGAGTATCCTCGATTTCTCCACGGATCAGGCTATCAATCATATAATTTTCTTTCAATAATTTCAACGGGAAGATTGTGGGTAATGAATAGCATACACATATATGACATTCGAAAAAATTTTCGAGAAAAATTTGCATTGCTGCATATGTTTTGAATTTCAGGTAAATTAATATAAAATCTGGGCGATAGTCCTTAATTGTTTCAACAGCAGCTTCGACTTTATTCTCTTCTATATGAAAGACCTTTACCTGATGGCAGTTTTGATTATTTAATACAGAAATAAGAGTACCCATTTGCCCCCATGTCAAATAACTTGTTCTTCCATTAAAATATATAATTCCAATTTTCATCTAATCACGTCCCAAATAATTATATTCAAAAATATCTAAGATAAAGTTATATACAGAATAGCGAAAACGACAAAATATGAGGATCGAAAACCTTGAAGAATCATCACACTTTAAGATAAGCAATAACTCGGCAGAACCTGAAGATATACATTTTCTATAAAAAAGCCCCTACTCACCAGTTATTGTGCAATATTAGCAAAGAATCTTCATTTCGAATTTGTTGTGGCAAAGTATAACGCATGCCAATACTTGCGCGGTCTTTTATAGCCGTTCTCACGACCTGTTCTGTATTCAAAAAAAAACAAAAAGGCGACACAAGGCGCAGTTACATACCGCGGCCCGTGTCGCTTTTAATATCTAATTTTATAGAAAGTGAATAGAATAAACCCCGGGTACTATGCCCTCCATACTTATTGAAAAATAAGTTTTGAATACATTTCTGACATCCCATGTATGATCACATCCTTTGGTCTCTTTTATTCATCTCCCGTTAGAATATTATGTACAATATATTCGCCATTTGCCAAATAATATCGTGAATTATTTACGCATATACAGTATATACAGATAGAACGATTTTGTCAAGAGGTTTTTCCGCGATGTAAAAAAAAGCGCTTCGCCGGCGGCGTCTGCAAAAACATCGCCGGACGGCTTTGACGTCCGGCGATGTTTCTGCGGTTCAGTGCTGCGCTCCGGCGCGCTTACTTGGGGCGTTTTGAAAACAGCCCCTTTTTTTCATACGGCTCCGAACGGATCGACAGCACCTGATACCCCGTCGCCTCGACGGCGGCGCGGAGCGATTCCTCGGAGATCTCTGCTTCGGTGATGACGACCGTTTCACCCTTTGCATGAGAAGAGGAAACCTTTTTCACCGGAAACGCCCGGCGCACCGCGTCGTTGATATGGCTTTCACACATCCCGCACATCATCCCGTCGATTTTTAAAGTGATTTTCTTCATGAAAAAGACCTCCCTGTCGTGACATTCCCTTGGTTAGCAGATACTAACCATCGGATCTGAAAACAGCGCGAGAGCACGCCGTGAAATCGGTGCGGCCTGAAAAAAGCGGGACGCGGGCACGGGACGGGCGCACCGGCTTCCAACCATATTGTAATCTGAAATGCGCGGTTTGTCAACAGGAGAGCGGTTCCGGCGTTTCGGCGGCGCGGGCGTGTCCGGCTGCGGGCACCTTCCGGGGATCGTGAAACCGATAACGGGAAAAGGCCCTGACCGTTGCAGGTCAGAGCCTTTCCCCGCAGGAACCGGCGCCGGTTCTCTCCGATATCTGAAAGCGACCGCTATCAGTAGTTTTCCGGCTTGATCATGAAGAACGCCTGCGGATGCGAGCAGACGGGGCATATGCCCGGCGCGGCCTTGCCGATATGGATATGGCCGCAGTTGGCGCACATCCAGACCACATCGCCGTCCTTGGAAAAAACTTCGCCCTTTTCGATATTGGCCAGCAGCTTGCGGTAGCGTTCTTCGTGGGCCTTTTCGATCTTCGCGACGCCCTCGAACAGGAGAGCGATCTTGGTAAATCCCTCTTCACGCGCCTCCTGTGCGAACTTGGCGTACATATCCGTCCACTCGTAGTTCTCGCCCGCCGCCGCGTCTTTCAGGTTTTCAACCGTGTCGGGGATACCGTCGTGCAGGAGCTTGAACCAGATCTTCGCGTGCTCCTTTTCATTCTCCGCCGTTTCCAGAAACAGCGCCGCAATCTGCTCGTAACCGTCTTTTTTTGCCTTTGACGCGTAATAGGTGTATTTGTTTCTGGCCTGGGATTCGCCGGCAAACGCCGCCATGAGATTGGCCTCGGTCCTTGACCCTTTCAGCTCCATAAATCGAACGCTCCTTTGTAAAAATAGCTTTTTATCTCGCCTGAGTATTAGTATATGCCATTTTTTCGGCAATGTCAAGGCGGGGTTTCCGAAAAGCGCCGGAATACCGGCGGAAGTGCGGGGGATATCTTGACAAGGCGGGGATAAGACCCTATAATTTAAAAAAAAGACAGCCGGTTTTGAAGAAACTGTTTTGGGAGGCGACGGTTTTATGCCGAAAGCGCGCGGACAAAAGCTCAAGCTGATGTATCTGTACAAGTTCCTCTTTGAACAGAGCGACGAGAATCACCCGATCGCGACGGCTGAACTCGTCTCGGCGCTGCACGCCTGCGGCATCCCGGCGGAGCGCAAGAGCATCTACTCGGATCTTGCGGCGCTCGAAGAGTTCGGCGTTGATATCGGCCGTTCACACGGGTCTCCGGCCGGTTATTTCATCAATTCACGCGCGTTTTCCGTGCCGGAGCTGCAGCTGCTGGCCAACGCCGTCGCTTCGAGCAAGTTCATTACCGAAAAGAAATCACAGGAGCTGATCCGCAAGATCACCTCGCTGACCAA
>OGYF01002769.1_pt1 | contig 12720 bp, 12 predicted proteins | sample 1576451 | NCBI WGS metagenome assembly OGYF01 (sample SAMEA3541505, study PRJEB24748) | human gut metagenome | biome: human gut; feature: human-associated habitat; material: faeces | place: China | collected 2012 | reverse complement strand
TGTGCTGAGGCTGGATGCCGGCTGTACCTGCCGCCGCTGCGGCTGTGCGGGGACAATGGAGCCATGATCGGTGCGCAGGGATATTATGAGTACCTGGCCGGCCACACGGCAGACATGTCCCTAAATGCCTATGCCACGCGGGCCATTGAAGCGGAGGCGGATGACAATTAAAAGAGCGGCTGCTGTGTGCAGCCGCTCTTTTTTTACAGGAATTTTGGAGAAAACAGAGTTCTGAAAATGAATATGTAAATAGATGTAAAATATGCGTAAAGGGCATAGCCTTGCTTTTTTGAAGGTCAGCTTAAAATTTTTGCAAAATCAGTAACACATCTCAAAAACGCAGGCAAAATATTGGTAATATGCTAAGTGGTCAAATATTATGTAAATTAGATTGACTGAAGTTATCTGTGTAAAACATCAGTTACAAGGATTGTTAAAATTTTACAAAAATAGATTAAAACATTGAAAATAAAAGGAAAAATACATGTGGAAAACTCTGTGGAGAATGTGGATAACAAATGGTAAAGGGAATTGGATATAAAAATTATGTGAATCAAAAGAGGTTGGGCGACAATGGAGAAAGAAGAGCGAAAATTGACGGAGAAGTCGAGCGGTGTCAAAAAAATTATAAAAAGTCTGTCGCTTTGTCCCTTGACATTCCTCAGAATTCTCTTGAATTCGACGGAAAATTCCAAAAGTTAAAGCAGTAAAACGAAAGAAATCCTGCAAAAATACGAGCCGTAATATACAGAGCGGAGTGTATATCCAGAGACGAGGAAAAAGTTATTGACGCTGGGGAAAATCTATGCTATGATATCTATTGTTATGGAGTGACGGCTAGGAGAAGTTGCTTTTCCTAAAGCCCTTGAAAAATACTTCGTGATGCTAATAGAATGCTAGTGTAGCTCAGTCGGTAGAGCAGCTGATTCGTAATCAGCAGGTCAGGTGTTCGAGTCACCCCACTAGCTCCATAAAGCCGCAACAATCTAGATCTCCTAACCTGTAAGCTTAGGGTATCAGAGTGTTGCGGCTTTTTTTCTTTCAAAAAATAGCTTTTTTTCCAATAGATCGCTTGACGGGTTTCCAAGGAACTGGAGGGACTTGAACAGCGTTTTTGATGGAAGAAAGGTCAATTCTCATGCCAGCGCCCTTTTTTAGAGCAAAAAGGGCGCTATTTTTTTCGAAAATCATATACAAATATTACGGCGCCGGATTGGTGGTTTCAGAGAATCACCTGTCCGGCGCCCTTTTTCATTTCAAGGGGAACAGGAAGTCCAAAAGGGAGGTGTTGCCTGGCAGAAACGTAGATGCGCAAAGCATGTATCAAAAAAGGAGGAGCAAGACAAATGAAAAAATGTAGCAGTCATGGGAAAAAGGGCGCCGCAATCTCCGTCTCCAAGAGTCCGCAGCAAAAGAGTTCAATCTGTAGATATCATGTCACCTTTAAACCTAGACACCCTAGAAGACCTAGGCAACGAGAAATCAAGGAGCAAAAGCCGATTTGCCGGAAGTTTACTCGATGCGAGGGCTGTCCCTATCCTGCCCATGGTTTCCTGTGCTGGGGAGAAGATGGCCGTTGTCTTCGGACGATTCTGGAAAGATCCAATTCACAGAAAACGTAAACGGAGGCAATGCCTATAGGTCACAGTCCATTCCCTTTTCAAGGAAAGAGAAGCAAGCACCGTCGAGGGCGGCGATGGAATCAATCGGAATCTGTGTACCGTCCATCATGAGCAGAAGGTTTTCGCTGCAGAGGAATTTTCGAACAATACCGCTTGTGGTCCTGTATGCGCCGCCAGCCTTTCGGCTATCCGGAAGAAAATATGTGATCGTCACCTCCGGTTGCTGGGGCATGAGCTCCAGAAGAAGCCGGAGTTTTTCATTGAGTTCTGCTTTGACGGATTCGTCCAATTCGGCCTTCTGGTCAGTCAGACGAGTTGTCTCCTGAATGAGGGCATCGTAGCCGACCAGGGCTGCAAAGGGAGCGAATTGCGCTGCCCGGTTTTGTATGGGCATTGCCGGCTGAACAGTGGAAGTATGGTGTGGCAAATTCAAAAGGTCATCGTATTCGCTACTCATGGTGCCCTCCCACCTGGCGGTTCCGTTCTATGGCGGTGGCGCCATCCTCCAGGTTCATTCCTTTGAGGATCGCGTTCTTTCCGTACTTTTTCTTGATGTCCAGCATAGCAGCTTGAATCTTTTTCTCACGAGTTAGAGCGGCTTCCCGGTGCATGTGTGTCTCTGCCGCAGGTCCGAAGTTCGAAAAGAGGTCCAGCTGCTCACAGCTGCAGTCATCCTCCACGCTGCCAGCGGGCCGCACCCGGACTGCGGTGAGGTTGAGGCGTCGAATCAGCAAACCCTGGTCCACGACCCGATCAAAAAGGCCGGAAGCCGCGCGGATGAGAGCTTTAGCAGAGGAGGTCTCAATTTCCAGATTGGCGGTTCCGTGGGCATGCCTTGGGATTTCCCGCCCATAAGGATCTCTGGTGACGGCCCCATGATACCGACTCCGGCGTTCCGGGTCCTGCAGGTTTTCCCGATCATATCCTACGGTCAGGGTCAGCTGCTTTGTGACCAGCCCCTTATCCACCAAGTCCAGAGCAAGCTGGTCCGCCATTTCGCACACGACCAGCCTGGCCTTGGCAAAGGAATACGGCTCCTGCAGTACCTGGCCGGAGCCGATGCTGTTGAACTCCGGTTTGTAAGCCTTGATGTCTGCAATGGTGCAGGGCTCCCAGCCCCAGGCATGGTCAATCAGCAGTTCTGCATTGACTCCAAAGAGCTGGTACAGCATTTTCTCGTTGTAGTAATCCGTTGGTTTCCCGACCGAACAGCGGGCAATATCTCCCATGGTATACAGGCCATGGGCCTCAAGTTTCTTGGCATATCCGTGCCCCACCCGCCAGAAGTCGGTAAGCGGGCGGTGATCCCAGAGCAGCCGGCGGTAGGTGAACTCATTGAGCTGTGCAACGCGGACGCCATTTTGATCCGGCTTGATGTGCTTTGCCATGATGTCCATGGCCACTTTACAAAGATAGAGATTTGGTCCGATACCGGCAGTTGCGGTGATCCCCACCGTGTGAAGCACATCCAGGATCATCTTCCGAGCCAGTTCCCTTGGTGTAAGGCCATAAGTGCCCAGATAGTTAGTGATGTCCATAAACACTTCGTCGATGGAGTAAGGATGGATATCCTCCGGCGCGATATATTTGAGATAGACCTCAAAGACGCGGGCGCTGTAGTCCATATAGAGCTTCATGCGCGGCGGAGCAATCAGGTAGTCCAGCGCCAGCTCCGGGTGAGCCTTTAATTCCGGATCATTGGTGGATGAGCCAGCAAATGTGCGGTCGGGTGCTTTCCGCAGCCGCTCCGCGTTCACCTGCTTTACCCTCTCCACGACCTCGAAAAGCCGCGCCCGGCCGGAAATGCCGTAGGCTTTAAGAGCCGGAGTCACAGCGAGGCAGATGGTCTTTTCCGTGCGGGAAAGATCTGCCACAACGAGGTTGGTGGTGAGGGGATCGAGGCCCCGTTCCACGCACTCAACGGAGGCGTAGAAAGACTTCAAGTCAATTGCAAGATATACCTTATCAGCCACGGATCATCCCCTCCTTTTCCTTCTCTGCTGTTCTGCCACTATTGTAACATAGAACAAGTGTTCTATTCAAGAGGGGAAAGGATGGGAAATCATATTTGAAAATTCAGGAGGAAAAGCATGATACAAACCGTAGTCAGCAACGCAAGCGCACCGGAATACGGACAGGCCACCATTTCCTTCCCAATCAGGGAGGAGGACTATCCCAGCGTGGTCAATATGCTCCAGCGCATGGGTCTGGGAGATCCGCTGGAGCGAGACTGCCGGGTGGATGAGGTCTGTGGAAACTGGCCGATTCTCAAGCGGCTGGAGAAGGTGGCAATCAATCTGGATGAGATGGATTACCTCGCCAAGCGGCTGGACAGCTTTGACGCGCAGGAAAAGGCAAAATTCCAGGCGGCCGCTGTCAGGTTCGGCCTTTTCGATATGAGGCATCTGATCGACCTGACATTCTGCTGCCAGGAGACAACGGTGATCACCGACTTCTCTGATTTGGAGAAAGTCGGCCGCCGTCATTATCTGGATGTGAACGGCAGCTCCGCCCCCAGTGAAGAACTGGAGAATGTGGACGGGTATGAAACTGCACTGCTGCTGATCGGCGACGGTGACGGCACCATCACCCCGTATGGTGTGATCTACGACAACGGTATGCAGCTCCGCCCTGTCTATGATGGCCAGAACTTCCCACTGTATCAGCACCAAGACGCAGTCCTGGTGCTTGGCCTGACCCATGAATCAGACCTGGATATGAACAGCGCCACCACGTGGCTTTTCCTGCCCGCCAGCGCAGAGCGGCTGGAACGGGCTCTCAAAAGAGGAGGTTTTGAGCCAGGCTCAAGTATCCACTGTACCTGTGTGGGCGGAAATATTCAGGAGGAGTTGGAAGCCCGTTTGGATTTTGAAAGAGAGTCCCTGAAGGACCTGAACACATTTGCTTCCGCAATCGCTTCAATCGATGAAGCCCAACACGCAAAGTTCAAAGCGGTCATCCAGATGGCAAATCCGCAGTCGGCAACGGAGATGACAGCCCTAGCCCAAAACCTGGATCTGTTCGATTTTGTCCCCGGCGTTCATTCTCCGAGAGAATATGGCGAGTTCATGATCCGCGAGTCCGGCCACTTCGACCTGGACGATGATCTGGCGCCTTTTATCGACTATAAGGCATACGGACAAAAGCAGATCGATGCTGAAGGCGGCGTTTTCAATGATCAGGGCTATGTTGCCTACAAGGGGCCGCAGAGCCTGTCAGAACTGATGATGAGGCCCCCGGCTGAACAGAGGTACGCCGGACCGGAAATGCAGATGGGAGGCTTTTCGAGATGATTACGCTGAATCTGACCCGCGGAAAGGACCTGGAGGGCATCTACATCAGGCTTCCGGCTCCCCAGGAGAAGATCGAGGAGGCGATAGCTCGGCTTGATGTGATCAGCGAGGATACTGCTACGACAAGAATCCTGAATGTATCCAGCAGCGTGAAAAACCTTGGCGACTATATTCAAAATACGGATCTCAGCCAGCCTGACGGCTTGCAAAAAGTCGCGGCTCTGGCGGAGAAACTTCAGCCGCTGGATCTGGAGTCCTGCCTGAAATTTGAGGGGATGCTGGATGCCAACATGGTCCAGGGCGTGGATGACGTCATGAAGCTGGCGGATTGCCTGGATGAGTATGTGCTGCTGCCGGAGGTGGGAACAGGAAGCGCGCTGGGGCGGTATTTGGTAAATCAAGGCGCTTTTGAGTGTCCGGATCATCTCCGGCCCTATCTGGACTACCAGGCTATCGGTCAGGAATTCTACAGCAATCACGGCGGAGCGTTCTGCCGCGGCGGCTACGCGGTGCAAAAGACGGAGCTGCCCGGAACCCTCCAACGCCGTTATGAGGAGATAACTGGCGTGATCTCGTTGAACCTTCGGACCGGCAGCGGCCTATCCCACACGCTTTCCCTGCCTGCCTCCCCGGAATCTCTGCAATGGGCAAAAGAGAATCTGGGTATCACAGATTTCGCAGAGGCGGAAATTATTTCCACCCACTATGAATTCCCGTATCTATCGGTGCTGGTTCCCTCCAATCTGATTACCGTCGAGTCTGCAAATGAACTGGCATCCTGTCTGGTGAAGATGCGGCAGGAAGACTATGAAGTGGAAAAGTACCTTGCCATTTTGGAGGCTGAACAGCCGGAAACGTTTCAGGGTGCTCTCAAATTGGCTTTTGAGCGGGACAATTACGAGCGAGTCCCAATGAACATGGAGGCATACGGGAAGGCATCCTTACGGCGGATCGGGGCAGATCAGGCGGTGTTAAAGGCCATAGACAGGTTTATGGATTTTGAGGGATACGGTGAGGAGGCTATGGAGCGGGACGGCGTCATGAAAACCCGATTCGCTGCTATCCGCCGTGTTTCGAAGCCTATGGAGCAGCATCCCCAGGAGCAGACCATGAAGTTTGGAGGGCTAGCCAGATGATCATTGGTAGATCCCTTAGATATCAGGATTCGGATTTACTCTGCAGAATGTATTACTGCGGGGACCGTGAGGTGTTTGAATTCTATAGAGAATATGATAAATCTATCCCCGTTTCTCGGCGTGAGCATCCCTTTTTGGAGAGCCTGCTGCTTTTCCTGGAGATGGATCATGCATCAGATTTCCCGCAATTGAATCAAATTGAAAGCGACCTAACTGAATATTCCATCTATAGGGAGCAGCAGTATGCCGAAAACGCCCTGCAAGAACTGCAGGAGCTTTCAAAACGTCACATCTACTATGAAATTCTGAATATGGCATGTAGCCAGCAGATCAGAAACGCAAATAATTGCCATGACCAGCCCTTGGATGTACTGAATGGCCTGCTTCTGATATCTCGAAACCTAAATATGTATATGTATCAGACCCATCAGTTCCTTGAACACGTTCTGGATATCGACCGCGCTGGCCGGCACCCCAAGGATCAAATGCAGCAGTTATATGAACATGATGTGGGAGGCGATGCCTTTTCGTTCCGATTCCATCCCATTCCCATCAGCTACGAACTGGTAAAGGAGGGGCAAATAGTACCTGTACTCTATTCCAGCAATATTCTGGATATTATCGAATTTGCTCTGAGAACCTGCGTGGAACGGGAAATCACGGTCCGCCGCTGCAAAAACTGTGGGCGGTACTTTGCCCGGATTGGCCGTGGCAAAGTGGAATACTGTGGGCGTTCTCCGGCAAAAGGGCAAGCGACTTGTCGGAAGACCGGTGCCTTCCAGCAATGGACGATCAAACAGAAGGATAATCCGATATTCAAGGTATATCGCAAAGAATATAAGAAGCGCTTCGCATGGATCAAGGCGGGGCGCATTACTGCGGAAGCATTCTATTGCTGGAGCAGGCAGGCCAGAGAGAAACGAGATGAATGCAAACAGGGCCAGCTGTCGCTGGAGGAGTTTCAAGCATGGCTGAAAAAGGAGGACTGATATGGATTCACGGAATACGGATTTGGAACAGGTAAAATTGGTGGCACATGCACTTCTGGATGTAGAGATCCAGCCAACGGAGTTCTCCCCAATGATCGTGAGCCATCCATTTACCAATACCGGAATTGCAGCTCTTCCAGACGAGCAGGGCAACTTTACGCCGGCAGATCTGCTCAATGATCCGACCGACTTGGAGCGGTGGCGGAAAAGGGTTGGAGAGCAGATCGACAAGTCAAAAAGCGTGTACCAGATCTTTATGCTGGTCAATAAGCCCTACTATCTGACCTTTATAAAATATGCGGCCTGTTTCCTTTCAGAGAAAGATTTGGGACAGATTTTATCGGGTGCCTGGATCATGAGTGAGTTTCCCAATGCCGATAGGAACGTAGGTACAAGAGAACTGCTTACATTGTTTAGATCCGTTTCCCCGGAGTACCTCATGGATCGGAGAGACTGGCAGAAGTATCAGTCGTTGGAGGACACTGTAACGGTGTATCGGGGGGTTGCATCTGCCGACAAGGGGAATATCAAGGCTCTGTCATGGACATTGGACAGAAATACTGCGGAATGGTTTGCCCATCGATTTGGAAAAGATGGCACCGTATATACAGCCCAAATCAAAAGAGACGATATTTATGCCTACTTTAGCGGAAGAAAGGAGTCTGAGGTCATCGTAGACCCTGACCGTCTGAAGAAAATTATGGTGGCGCCGAGGCAGCAGGTACGAGAGAGCATGAGGATGAAGTAAAGACACATAAGTTTTCCAGACATCGATGGAGCAGAAAAAGTAGTAGCTATTTTCAAAATGTGATGGTATGTTGTGTACTTACTAAAAAAGAAAAGGAGATGAAAGAAGTGAAACAGAAGCCTGTCCAGCAGAACAAACTGAATATTCAGCTGAGGCCCGCTTCTATTGAGGAAGCGGGCCTTTTCTATTCCCAGATGGAAGAAGGTGAAGATCGTTCCCTTGGTACCGTTGGCCATCTGAGGATGGACTTCGGCCACGGGGGCCAGGAGTTCTGGAGCAGCTGGTGGCAACACAATGGGGATCACTTCAATACCCCGGAGTTTCGGGAGGAACTCCAGATGGTCGTGGACGAACTGCGCCGCAGCGGTCCTCTCAGGGATCTAAAGACCATGCGGTCCTATTGCGACGGACATGGCGGTGCCATCGAGGATAAGGGCGCCACCTGCGGCTACATTGCGGAAACGGAGCACTACCGCTACTGCCTGCGCTGCACCCCGCTGCCGGGCCATTATCAGGGCTATCTTTACTGTTACGACCTGCGCCAGCAGCGAATGACGCAAAAGGAGGCGCTGGTAGGCCGGGTGACCTATGCCAGCGGTGAGGAACAGACCTTCACAGATGCTCAAAAATACCTGGGCACCATTCGGGAGGAACTTCCGTATCAGGCTACCGGCGATGTGTCTGGCAACGAAAGGGATATCAGCGTGTGGTGTGGCGGTGCATCAGCCGGATAACCTACGGAACAAAATACTGTAAGCACTCCGTTACTATTGATGAAGATCTGCTAAAGCAAGCAATTTTAACTGCTGTCAACCGCTTGATGGCCAGTCAGGAGGATCTGACAGACAAATTAATCAGTGCTATGAGGGAGGAACTGCTGACCATCCCCGGCGAAGGCTTAAGCCTTTCCGATATCGACCGGGCTTTAGAGAATTTGGCAAACCAGTTCGATCAGCTGCTGAAAGAAGCTTCCCTCTCTGCTGATAGTTCAGAGAATGCAGAGCAATTCCGGCGCATCTCCACCGCCATGTCCGAATTGAAAGAGCGTCGAGCACAAATAGAGAAGCTCCACCGAGAAAATGAGCAGATGTATCGTCGGACTAAAGCTGCAGAGGCAGCATTGCCGGCTGCTTCGGCGGAACTTACAGAGTGGAAAGAAGATGTACTCTATCAACTGCTGGAAAAGGTGACTGTACTGGATGAGGCGCGAATCAAAGTGACGTTTCGCAGCGGCGTGGAAATTGAACAGGCATTGGAAAAAGACGAGAGGAGTGTGACGGCATGAGTGTTTATGCCACGGGAGACTGCCACGGAACCTTCCGCCGGTTTGGTCGAAAATACTTCCCGGAACGAGCCAACATGTCCCGTGACGACTTCGTTATTATCTGTGGTGACTTCGGAGGCCTCTGGGAAAGTTCTGAGGAGGAAAACTATTGGCTGGACTGGCTGAATGACAAGCCCTGGACCACCCTATGGGTGGATGGAAACCACGAGAACTTCACGCTGCTTTCAGAATTCCCACTTGAGATGTGGCATGGAGGAATGGTGCATCGGATACGGCCCAACATCCTGCACCTCATGCGAGGACATGTGTTTGAACTTCAGGGATATACCTTCTTCACCATGGGCGGGGCCAAGAGCCATGATGTGGAGGATGGAATTCTGGACTCAAAGGCACCAGACTTCGAAACCCGGCGTATGATGCTCGAGATCATGGGGCGGCGCAGATACCGAGTGTTAGGACAGTCCTGGTGGCCAGAGGAGCTCCCTTCGAAAGACGAGTATACTAGGGCTCGACAAAACCTGGACAAACACGATTGGGCAGTGGACTACATCATCACTCACTGTGCCCCAACTGATCTCGCCATAGCAATCAACCGTTACAATAAGGCAGATCCGCTTACGGATTTCCTTCAAGAGATTCAGGAAAAGGCCCGGTATCATTACTGGCTGTTCGGTCACTACCACGGCAATCAAGCAATCGACAATAAACATATCCTGCTCTGGGAACAGATCGTGCAGGTCATATAGAATCACAGCAAAGAGAAGTGTGGCAGTGCAATGCCGCATTTCTTTTTGCTGTGATCTACGGAATAAGGCGCATGGCGTCAGAAAGGAGAAGTCCATGAACATCCGGAAGCCCATTGATTACAGTGCGATGTATACTGGTTTGGATCAGGCACTGGAAAGAAACCTGCCACAGATGGAGCTGTATCTCGAAATCGGGAAACTGGTCAGCGCCAGAAAGGAAAAAGGAGCGGCAGTGGCAGCAGCAGAGTATCTTGCGGTCAAGTGTCCCGACAACTCGGGCTTTTCACCTCGGAACCTCCGTCGGATGCGGGACTTTTTCCGGACCTATGAAACTGCACCCGACATTCTGAAGGAGGCTCTCCTGATTGGGTGGACGCAGAATGTGGTTATCATGGAGGCAGGCCTGTCCATGGATCAGCGGCATTGGTATCTTCGAGCTGTTTTGCAGTTCGGATGGTCAAAGGCGGAGCTTCTGCGGCAGATTAGCGAACCCGCGCATGAGAAAATGAATCTCGACGTTTCGACCGGCACATGTTATACTGACGTTGACAAACAGAAACAGGAGAGACAGGATGACGAGGATTCTTTTTGTGTGTCACGGCAATATTTGCAGGAGTCCGATGGCCGAGTATGTCATGAAAAATCTGGTGAAAAAGGCTGCGATGGGGCATTTGTTTCACATTGCCTCAGCTGCAACCAGTCGGGAAGAAATCGGCAATCCGGTCTATCCTCCTGCCCAGAAGAAACTGGCGGAGCATGGAATCTCCTGTACCGGCCACGCTGCCCGACAGTTGACCAGTTGCGACTATGCAGATTACGATTTGCTGATCGGTATGGACCAGGCCAATGTCCACAATATGCGGCGCATTTTCTGTGGCGACCCAGCGGAGAAGATCCATCTGTTGATGGAGTATGCTGGCCAACCAGGCCAAGAGGTTGCCGATCCATGGTACACCAGAGACTTCGAGGCAACTTGGAGAGATGTGTCGGTGGGCTGCCAAGGGCTGCTTGATTACTTGGGAATGGCTCTGGGGGGTGCTGTAGAATGAAGAGACCAGAGCGACTGGTCGGATTTGTTTCTTATGAAGAGTATACTTTCCCTTTTGAATTTGATGAGAGGGAGTTTAAAGTAAATCTGTATCCTCCGAATCGGGAAGTTTGGAGGCGATATTCTTCTGGGGCACTTACGCTGGAACGACTGCAGCAAACAATAGAGTCATCTAATGAGTGGATTTCAAATCGAGAATTATCAGGAAGAACCAGTGAGGGATATCGCATTACTTTCTGGGTATCCAATAACTACAGTTCATATCATGGGTTTTTGAGCTTCCCTGTTGCTTGGTATTTTATTTGGGAAGAAAGATATTCAAGTGAAGCAATTGATGGTTTTCGTATACGAGGACCAGAAATTGATGCGTTCTTTCCTCCGGAATCAGTGTTTGAATATGACATTCAACCAGCAAAAGACAGTATCCGGGCTAAGAAGATTACTTTATCAACAGAATGCCAAAATGAGGTGGACGGAGGCAAGTTTCTTCTTTCAGACGGTCTCACTGCTGAAATTAAACTTCATTCCTATGCATCTGTTGTGCGAGCACAGAATCCCATGACATCACAGAGTTATATGACGCTTCAGTTTTCGAAAACAGAAGCTCTCCCTGGCTTGCTGAATGCGTATGAGCAACTCTGGCGTTTTTTTATGTATGTCACCGGTCGGGCAAATGTTTCTTTAGACAATGTCGAGGTTTTTGCCTATAATCAAGAAAGAAAACGAGATTTTTTTGCCTGGCTTTGTTGCCGCCCACGATTTACAGGAGAAACGAATAAAAAAGCCAAGGACGAAATCATTGATTTTTCGATCTTGGGAACAAAATCGGCGGATTTGTTGAATGTAATTTCTGCTGGCCTGCTTGATTACGAATATCTTCCGCGCTGTATTGATGAAAAACGCTCCTACTCTGTTAGCCGGTTTATCATGATTCTGGCCGCTTTTGAACGGGAGTTCCGTAATATCTACGGGATAGATGCAGGGAGGTCGGAACCCTTTGTAAAAGTAAAAACAGAGGTTGTCCAACTAATGGAGAATTTCTGTGACGAGAAAACTGGGAAAGAAAGGGAATACGCAGCGGATCTCCTAAATGGAATTAAAAATTTTAGTTTAGGCTATTGGTTCAATGTAAAGTATGCGCTTATTGACTGTCGTGAAATCATGGAGGCGTTTACTCTCCGAAAATATGGAACGCCGCAAAAACCGTATAAGGCATTGGCTGAAGAAATTGGTCGTCGTGTTGGCAAACTGAGGAATGATCTTGCACATGATAAGTTGAATTGGGACTTTGAAGCTGTTCAAATCAGTGATATTCAAGTTGTAGAAGAGCTCATCTACTCAATTCGGCTAAAAAATATTGGACTAGAGCCTGATAAAGCTAGACGGGCAATTCAAAAGTTATTTCAAGAAAAAAACATACAGATAAAACTGTGAGTTTGAACTTAACCGCTGGAAAGAAATCAGATTTATGAAAAAATGGGAAATCTAGATTGTAGCGGTTACACACGAAACGCCCCGAAAACGATTGTTTTCGGGGTGTTTTACTATGTAAAAAGTTCTTGTTTTGAGAAGGCGTTTAGACCTAGACCCACACCGTGACCCACACCACGCAAAAAATGCAGCGCACCGGCAGGGAAGTTCGGCTTCCCAACCGGTGCGCTGCTTTGCTTTTAGATGGTGGGTTTTATCGTACCTGTGCCATGAGGTTTCCCATGGCTTGGGCGGCCTCGTCCTGTTTCTGGCGGGTGGTGTGGGTGTAGGTCCGCAGGGTGAAGCCTGCGTCGTAATGCCCCAGCATGGCAGAGACCGTCTTGATGTCCACGCCGTTCTGGAGGGCCAGGGTGGCGAAGGTG
>OGYF01002768.1_pt1 | contig 12720 bp, 10 predicted proteins | sample 1576451 | NCBI WGS metagenome assembly OGYF01 (sample SAMEA3541505, study PRJEB24748) | human gut metagenome | biome: human gut; feature: human-associated habitat; material: faeces | place: China | collected 2012 | reverse complement strand
GCTGTTTCCAGCGGAAAGAAATACGTCGCCCTTTCCCTCTTTCAGCATTTTAAAGCCTACAGTCAGAGAAGAATCACTTTTCGCCCGGATCGCCTTTGTCTCCCTTCGGGCCGGCAGGCCCAGCAGGGCCGACATCTCCTTTAGGCCCGACAGGGCCGCGATCACCCTGCGGCCCCATGGGGCCAGGATTTCCCCTCGGGCCCTGGGGGCCGACAGCACCGGGGTCACCCTTCGGCCCCATATCGCCTCGTATTCCCTGAGGCCCTCTCGGCCCTTGAAGCCCCATCATTCCCCGTGGCCCTACGGGACCAGGACAGCCCATCTCGCCTTTTTCCCCTCGGATTCCCTGAGGGCCGCGCTCACCCCGCGGCCCCTGAGGCCCTTGGGGCCCAGGTGCGCCCTGAGGTCCTGGAATCAGTCGCTCCTCAGTCAGTACAGGTGTATAGCAGGGCTTATACCCATAACAACTCATGGAATAGACCTCCATACGAAAAGAATTCCTGTTGTTTCTTTACCTTGGAAGCTCACATATGTGCTGCGTCGGCCCAAGGCGCATCTGAATGCCATAAACTGTGGGGCCTGGCTTGTGCAATTCAGCACACAGGAATCGAGCCTCGCAAGGCCTCTACATCCTATGCGTTCGATTTGCACCTTGATTATTCCATATGGATAGAGGAGGGGAGGGGTACGTTGAAAAATGGCTGTCCTCAGCTCATGGGATCGCCGTTTATGCCGCTTTGACCCGCGCTAGAGAGGCGATACAAGCCATGGACCAAACGTTTACAGCTCCGCCAAATTCCGTTCCCAAAGCGAGGCTGGACGCTGTGTTATGTCTCAGGGGGAAGGTGATGTAGGCGCAGGCAGAGACTATACAGCAGAAAGTGGTAAAATATGCAGCAGGGTATTGACATTGTGTCAGGACTGTGCTATGTTAAATGTGCTGACACTATGTCAGAATAGGGAGCCCAAGTTGGCACCGTTCAAGCTGCCTGCCGGAACCCGGTGAAGCCCATCGGGTAAGAGCTGACGTGCGAGTGGCATAGATAGATGAATGTTTTGAGGGAGGGATTGGCGATGAAGTCCAAGGTCTATTTGACGCGGGAGATTACACCGGAGAAGGTAGTTGAATTGTACCGTGCCTTGGGGGTGGCGCTGCCTGGTAGGGTAGCAGTGAAAGTCCACTCCGGAGAGAAAGGCAACCAGAACTTTCTAAGACCGGAGTTTTGGCGGCCCATGGTAGAGGCAGTGAAGGGCACCGTCGTGGAGTGCAACACCGCCTATGGCGATGCCTCCGGCGGAGTGCGGGACCACACAGAGTCCCACTGGAAGCTGCTGGAGGAACATGGTTGGACCAGGTATTTTCATGTGGACCTAATGGATGCCCAAGGGCCTGATCTAATTTGGCCTATTCCTCAGGGCAAGGTGTTGAGAGAAAACCACCTAGGCAGAAATATGGTCAATTATGACTCGATGCTGGTGCTGGCCCACTTTAAGGGGCACCCTATGGGAGGCTATGGCGGGGCGTTGAAGCAGCTGTCTATCGGCTGTGCCAGCCGGGCTGGGAAGGCATTGATTCACTCGGCGGGTAAGACGGATGACCGCTATGAGACCTGGAAGCGGCACGCCGACTTTGTGGCGTTCCCCGAGGCCATGGCGGATGCGGCTATGAGCGTGGTGGAACACTTCCAGGGAAAACTCGCCTTTGTCAACGTGATGAAAAACCTGTCTGTGGACTGCGACTGCTGCGCCGTGGCGGAGGATCCCTGCATGAAGGACATTGGAATCGTGTCCTCGCTGGACCCGGTGGCCATTGATCAGGCATGCCTGGATCTGGTGGCAGCCTCTGACGACCCGGGGAAAGAGCGATTCATGGAACGGGTCGCTAGCCGCAACGGCGTCCATACTATTGAGGCGGCCGCTGACTTGGGCTTTGGCTCCCGGGAATATGAACTGATCGAGCTGTGAGAAAAGGAGGAAATAAAAGTGAGCAAAATATTGATTACCTATTTCTCTGCCAGCGGGGTGACAGGCCGTGCAGCAAAGGAAATAGCGGAAGCTGTGGGCGCTGACCTATATGAGATCCGACCGGAGCAGCCCTATACTGCCGCCGACCTGGATTGGCGGAACAAACAGAGCCGCAGTTCCCTGGAGATGACAGATCCGGACAGCCGTCCAGCTATGGCCGGGCCGATGCCGGACCTTGGGGAGTACGATACTGTATTTGTGGGATTCCCAATCTGGTGGGGTGTGGAGCCACGGGTGGTGGACACCTTTTTGGACCGGAATGGCTTTGAAGGAAAGACCATGATTCCCTTCGCCACCTCCGGCGGCAGCGGCATGCCCTATGCGGAACGCCATCTCCACGGCCAGTACCCTGCGCTGCGCTGGGGACAGGGCGAGCTTGTCACCGCCCGGACCGCCGCATCCTGGGCCAAAAATGTCTTAGGGATGTGAGAAGATTATGCCAAAGGGCTCGGAAGAATTGACCAATGCCCGAAAGGAAGAGATTGTCAACGCCTGTGCCGCACTCTATGAAACCATGGGCTTTAAGGATATTACCATCCGGGATATCGGGGCCAAGACCTCCTTTACCCGGACATCCATTTACAACTACTTTCAGACCAAGGAAGAGATATTTTTGGCCCTTCTTCAGCGGGAGCACGAGGCGTGGATTGCAGATCTGGAGGCCATCCTCTGGAAATATGATACACTGTCCATCGACGGCTTTGCCCACGAGCTGGGACGCACCTTGGAAAAGCGGGAGTGCATGCTGAAGCTGGAGTCTATGAATCTCTACGACATGGAAGGGCGCAGCCGAATGGAAAATCTGGTGGCGTTCAAAGAGGTGTATGCCAATGCAATGGGGGCGGTTACCCGCTGCCTGGAACGATTTTTCCCTGCCATGTCGGCGGAGGATATCCGGGAATTTCTTTACGCCTTTTTCCCATTCCTGTTTGGAGTATATCCCTATGCCGTACCTACAAAGAAGCAGCGGGAGGCAATGGAGCTGGCTCAAGTGGACTATGCACGGTATTCCATCTATGAGCTGACCCGGTCCTTTACTCGGAAACTGTTAAAAGCATTCCAGTGACAGCGGGAAACCGGCGGCAACGTCTCAGCTGACGAGCGGGGGACCTGGCGTGACGGACGATAACCGTGAGAAGGGCGGGCGTTAGGCGGTGAGGGCTGTGGAACTGGAGCATAACCTTAGAAAAGCGACGCGGAATGAAATTTGCTTTGAGGTGTGATGCCGAATGGTTTATACGACATATTATGATTCCCCGGTGGGCAGCCTGCTTCTGGCCGAAGAGGATGGGGCGTTGGTTGGGCTGTGGATGGAGGGACAGAAATATTTTCTGGGGAGTCTGAAGCGTACGCCCAGAGAGGAACGGTGCACCCCGGTTCTAAGACAGACGAAGGATTGGCTGGAACATTATTTCGCCGGGGAACAGCCTGCCATTGGGCAGCTGCCCTTGGCGCCCAAGGGCAGTGCCTTCCAACAGGAGGTATGGCGCGTCTTGTGCGATATCCCCTACGGCCATCTGACCACCTATGGAGAAATCGCCCGAAAGATCGCCGCCCAGCGGGGACTTGCCTCTATGTCCGCCCAGGCGGTGGGCGGTGCGGTGGGACACAATCCAATTTCGATTGTGATCCCCTGCCACCGGGTGGTAGGGGCCGGCGGCAGCCTAACTGGCTATGCCGGCGGCGTGGAAAAGAAGCTGCGGCTTCTTACCCTGGAAGGCGTATCGGTGGAGGGACTGTCCATTCCCTTGAGGGGAACTGCGCTGTAGGAGAATTGCTCCATCTGCCTTTTGGGGGAACGGCAGCTCAAAACAAAATAAATGTTACACAAAAAGAGCCCGGGCGGTTGCCATGCCAATCGCCCGGGCTCTTTTTTGGCGCCGGACCGCGACTCCGGTAAGCGGCATTGATTTATGGAGAGATCCCGCTCTGGAAGAAAGCGGCGGAGGATCATAATTTTATCTTAATGCCGGGGGCGTGAACTTTATAATTTCATAGCAGCCTACATGGTATGATAACAAAATAAGGAGTGTACCTCTGCCGCTTAGAATAGGAGGACCACTGCATATGGGAAACAAAGGGATAAAGCTGCCAAATCTCCCGGGAGGGAGGGGCGACACAGCGCCTCAAGGCAGATTAAAGATCTTTTTTGGCTATGCCGCAGGAGTGGGCAAAACCTATGCCATGCTGGAGGCGGCCCACCAGGCCCAGAAACAGGGGATTGATGTTGTCGTGGGCTATGTGGAGCCCCACGCAAGGCCGGACACCCTGGCTCTGCTGGACGGATTGGAGGTCCTGCCGTGTAAGGAGATGGACTACCGAGGGATCAAGCTGAGGGAATTTGATCTGGACGGAGCGTTGCAGCGCAGGCCGCAGCTAATTTTAGTGGATGAACTGGCGCACAACAATGCCCAGGGATGCCGTCATACAAAGCGGTATCAGGACGTAGAGGAGCTTCTCCAGGCTGGGATCAATGTCTACACCACGGTCAATGTCCAGCACCTGGAATCTCTGAACGATCTGGTATCCTCGATTACCGGCATTGTGGTGAACGAACGGATTCCAGACTCGGTGTTTGACCGTGCCAGCCAGGTGGAATTGGTGGACATTGAGCCGGAAGAGCTGGTGAAACGGCTCCGGGCGGGCAAGGTCTACCGAGAGCGCCAGGCCAGGCAGGCGCTTCAGAACTTTTTCACGCCCGAGAACTTGGCCGCCCTGCGGGAGATTGCCATGCGCCGTACTGCGGACCAGCTGAACCGTTCGGCCGTGCACGAAGGGAACGAGAAGAGCGCGCGGGCGGGAGAACATATTTTGATCTGCCTGTCCTCTGCGCCGTCTAACGCCAAGGTAATCCGCACCGCAGCCCGTATGGCGGAGGCGTTTCACAGCGGGTTTACCGCGCTGTTTGTTCAGACGCCGGAGACAAAGGAGCTGTCTGGAGAAAACATCAAACGGCTGCGGGGCAACTTGCGTCTGGCGGAACAACTGGGGGCCCAAATCGCCACGGTCTACGGGATTGATCCGGCGGAGCAGATCGCGGAATACGCCCGGGTCAGCGGCGTGACCAAAATCGTGATGGGCCGCATGAACCATCGGCAGAATCTCATTTTGGGCAAACAGAGCCTGGCGGACCGGCTGATCGAGCTGACTGACCTGGACGTGTATATCATTCCGGATCAGCAGCCTCTCTATAAAAAGCCGCGGGCAAAGCTTCACCTGCCGGAGGCCCGCTTTACCTGGAGAGACACGGGGATTATGCTCCTGAGCCTCATTCTGGCCTCTCTGGTGGGGCTGGGCTTTTATCGTGTGGGCTTTAGCGAGTCCAATATCATTACCATCTATATTCTGGGCGTGCTCATTACCGCAGTGTGCACCAGCGGGCATTTCTACGGTGCAGTTGGCTCCCTGCTCAGCGTCGCTGCCTTTAACTTCCTCTTTACGGAGCCGCGCTTTACCTTTCAGGCCAATGCGTCCAGCTATCCTGTGACCTTCCTGGTCATGCTCTGCTCCAGCTTGATCGCCAGCTCACTGGCCAGCCGGGTCAAGGCCCAAGCGCGTCTGTCTGCCCAGAAAAGCTATTACACAGAGCTGCTGCTGGGAAGCAGCCAGAAGCTGCAAAAGGGCCGGACGGAGTGGGATTGCCTGCGCCTGACGGCGGAACAGCTCAACCGTCTGTTTGACCGCCCCGTTCTCTATGCTTTGAGCGCACCCGACCAGGAATTGAACTTCCGGGTGGAGCCTGCGGATGAAAAGGGGATTCTGTCCAAGCTTAATACAGAGGAAATCGGAGTGGCCAAGTGGGTCCAGAAAAACAACAAACACGCCGGAGCGACCACCAATACGCTGCCGGATTCCAAGTGGTTGTTTTTGTCTGTGCGGGGGACACAGGGCGTGATGGGCATCGTGGGTATCCCCATTGTGGGCTATGCCATCCCGGACGCCTTTGAAAAAAACCTGATGATCGCGATTTTGAGCGAATGCGGACTGAGTCAGGAGCGGATCCGGCTGGAGGAGGAGCGGAAAAAGGACGCGCTGCGCACACAGAAAGAGCGGCTTCAGAGCAATCTGCTGCGCGCGGTTTCCCACGACCTGCGGACGCCTTTGACCAACATCAACGGCAGCGCGGGAATTTTGATGCGGGAAGAAGAGCTGCTGGATACGGAGACTAGGAAAAAGCTCTACACCGCCATTTATGACGATACCAATTGGCTGATTAATATAACGGAAAATCTATTGACCGCCACCCAGATCGAGGCGGACCGGCCGACCTTGAGGGCGGAGCCTGAATTACTGGAGGACCTGTTCCAGAGCGCCGTCCAGAATCTGGACCGAAGGTCGGCGGACCACCACATTTCGGTGGACCTGGAGGACGACACGCTTATGGTATCCGTCAACGCAAGGCTGATCCAGCGGGTGATTATCAATATGATGAACAACGCCATCCAATATACGCCCAAGGGGTCCAATATCACGTTGAGCGGCAAGCGCAGGGGCGACCGGGTACAGGTGTGTGTGACGGACGACGGCCCGGGTATCCCAGACGATGCCAAGAAGCACCTGTTCGACCTGTTTTACACAGCTGAGCAGGGAAAGGCAGACTGCCAAAGGGGATTAGGGTTAGGCCTTAATCTATGCCAGTCCATTGTCACCCTGTACGGGGGAACCATTACGGTATCGGATAACAACCCGAAGGGGACCAGATTCCAATTTACTCTTCCGGCCGTTCAACCACAGAGAGATAGATAGGCATACGAGAAAGCAGGCGGATATTTATCTTTTATTAATACCGGCCTGCTTTCCTTAATCCCTATTTATGACCACTTGCGGTATGCTTATGAACGCGAATCGGGAGGCGGCAGGTATCTGCTGGCAGCCCATTTGGAAAGGAGAATCGCTTTATGATGGATGTTTTCATGGTAGGAACATTGGCGGTCAGCTTTGGCCTGGTTTGGCTGTTGATCCGCTGGTGCCAAAAGCAAGTGGACGATCCGCAATAACGCACGGATTAAGGTAGGAGGAATAATGTATGGGTATGATTTTACTCGGCGTTATCGTGGTACTGCTGGGCGGTTACCTGGTCTATGCGCTGGTACACCCCGAGCGGTTTTAAAGAAGTAAGCAAACAGAGGAGGAATATGGTATGCTTCAGCTGGCGCTGACAATTATCATCTTTTTGATCATTGTCATTCCGGTTGGGCGGTATATGTATCATATCGCCACATGGAAACACACGTTCGGTGACCCGGTGTTTGACCGGATCGACGGCGTAATCTACAAAATCGGCGGTGTTAATCCCCACAAGGGAATGAACTGGAAACAGTATGCTCTGGCCCTGGTGGGGACCAACGCCGTCATGGTGGCCATCGGCTACCTGATCCTGCGGATTCAAAGTATTCCGCTGTTCAACCCCAACGGCATTGGAAATATGGAGCCGACGCTGGCCTTCAACACCATCATCAGCTTCATGACCAATACCAACCTGCAGCACTATTCCGGCGAGAGCGGCCTGAGCTATCTCTCCCAGATGCTGGTCATCATCTTCATGATGTTCGTCTCCGCGGCCAGCGGCTACGCCGCCTGCGTGGCGTTCATCCGCGGGTTGGCTGGCAAGACCAAGGACGATGTGGGCAATTTCTTTGCCGACCTGGTTCGTATCACCACCCGCATCCTGGTGCCCTTCTCCATTGTGGGTGGCCTGCTGCTGGTGTGGCAGGGCGTGCCCCAGAATTTCGAGGGCAATATCGTGGTCGAGACGCTGGAAGGAACGCTCCAGACCATCGCCATGGGTCCCATTGCCGCCCTTGAGATCATCAAACACCTGGGCACCAACGGCGGTGGCTTCTTGGGCGCCAACTCCACCACGCCCCTGGAGAACCCGACGATTATTTCCAACCTGATCGAGCTGTACTCCATGATGCTTTTGCCCGGCGCATGCGTAATCACCTTCGGCAAGATGGTACGAGGCCGCAAGCGCACCGCGGCGGCTGAGGCCGGCGAAGGCGGCCAGGCTGCCATCGAGGGCGGCAGCAGCGTTGTGTCCACGGAAAATAGCGGCACCGGCGAGCGCCTGGGCCAGCGTAACGGTCTGACCGCCGCCATCTATGGCCGCGAGGGCCGCAGCATCTTCCTGGCCATGGGCATCATCTTCCTGATCGGCCTGGCGGTGTGCTACTTCTCCGAGCTGGCGGGCAACCCCGCTCTGGCCAAGATCGGCCTGGACCAGTCCATGGGCAGCATGGAGGGCAAGGAGGTCCGCTTCGGCATCGCCCAGTCGGCTATGTTCACCACGACCACGACTTCCTTTACGACAGGTACGGTCAACAACATGCATGATACGCTGACCCCCCTGGGCGGTATGATCCCGCTGCTGCACATGATGCTCAATGTGGTGTTCGGCGGCAAGGGTGTGGGCCTGATGAACATGATCATGTACGCCATCCTGGGCGTGTTTATCTGCGGACTGATGATCGGCCGCACCCCCGAGTACTTAGGCAAGAAGATCGAGGGCCGGGAGATGAAGCTCACTGCCCTGTGCATCATTATTCACCCCTTCCTGATTCTGGCGTTTTCCGCTCTGGCAGTGTCCACTGCGGGTGGCCTGGCAGGCATTACGAACCCCGGCTTCCACGGACTGAGCCAGGTGCTCTATGAGTACGCTTCGTCCGCGGCCAACAACGGCTCCGGCTTCGAGGGCCTGGCGGATAACTCCTACTTCTGGAATATCACCGCCGGACTGGCCATGTTCTTTGGCCGCTACCTGTCCATCGTGATCCAGCTGGCCATTGCCGGATCTCTGATGCGCAAGAATTTTGTCAATGAGTCTGCAGGCACTCTGCGGACCGACACCGTATCCTTCGCCGTGATCCTGGTGTTCGTGGTCTATATCTTTGCGGCGCTGACCTTCTTCCCCGCGCTGGCGCTTGGCCCCATCGCAGAGCATCTGACCTTGTGGGCTTAAGGAGGCGTTTCCAATATGAGTAAGAAACAGAACAAGAAGTTCATTACCCCTGAGATCCTCAGGGGCGCGGTCAAGGGAGCGTTTGTCAAGCTCAACCCCCGCTATATGCTGAAAAACCCCGTGATGTTTGTGGTGGAGCTGGGGTGCTTTATCACCCTGCTGCTGTCCATCATCCCCGGCTTGTTTGGGGATGCGGACGCAGCCTCCCTGCGGACCTACAACATCATCGTGTGCGTCATCCTCTTTGTCACCGTTCTCTTCGCCAACTTCGCGGAGGCCGTGGCTGAGGGCCGGGGCAAGGCCCAGGCGGCCAGCCTGAAAAAGACGCAGAAGGACACTGAGGCCCATTTGCTGGACGAGGATGGAAATGAGACAATTGTTTCTTCCAGCGAGCTGAAGAAGGGCGACGTGGTCATGGTGGTGGCCGGCGAGGTCATCCCCGGCGACGGCGAGGTCATTGAGGGAATCGCCTCGGTGGACGAGTCCGCCATCACCGGCGAGTCCGCCCCTGTGGTGCGTGAGAGCGGCGGCGACTTCTGCTCCGTCACCGGCGGCACTACTGTAGTGTCCGACTGGCTGAAGATTCGCATCACCTCCGAGCCGGGCAACAGCTTCCTGGACCGGATGATCGCCTTGGTGGAGGGTGCCTCCCGCAAGAAAACTCCCAATGAGATTGCACTGAACACCCTGTTGGTGTCTCTGACCATCATCTTCCTGGTGGTGGTGGTCACCATGTACCCCTTCGCCGTGTACAGCGGCGTGCAGATCCCCATTTCCACCCTGATTGCCCTGCTGGTGTGCCTGATTCCCACCACCATCGGCGGCCTGCTGTCCGCCATCGGCATTGCGGGCATGGACCGTGTCACCCGCTTCAATGTCATTGCCATGTCCGGCAAGGCGGTTGAGGCCTGCGGCGATGTGGACACCATGATTTTGGATAAGACAGGCACCATCACTTTCGGCAACCGTCTGGCCGCCGATTTTTACCCCGTGGAGGGTGCGCAGCGCAGCGACCTGATCCGCTGCGCCGCCCTGACCAGTCTCCACGATGAGACCCCGGAGGGTAAGTCCACCCTGGAGCTGGCCCGCCGCCTGGGCGACAACAGCGTAGAGCAGCCTGGCTCTACCTTCCTGGAGTTCACCGCGCAGACCCGTATGAGCGGCGTGGACCTGCCCGACGGCACCAAGGTGCGCAAGGGCGCTTCCGATGCCATTGAGCAGTATGTGAAGGAGCAGGGCGGCAAGGTTCCCGCCGACCTGCACACCCATGTGGAAGAGGTCTCCTCTCTGGGCGGCACCCCCCTGGTGGTGTGCGAAAACGCCCGGATCCTGGGTGTCATCTACCTGAAGGACACCGTGAAGCCGGGCATGGTGGAGCGGTTCCAGCGCCTGCGCGCCATCGGCATCAAGACCATTATGTGTACCGGCGACAACCCCCTCACCGCAGCCACCATCGCCAAGGAGGCCGGTGTGGACGGCTTCGTGGCCGAGTGTAAGCCTGAGGATAAGATCGCCTTGATCAAGAAGGAACAGGCTGAGGGCAAGATCGTGGCCATGACCGGCGACGGCACCAACGACGCCCCCGCTCTGGCCCAAGCCAACGTGGGCCTGGCGATGAACTCCGGCACCACCGCCGCCAAAGAGGCGGCCAACATGGTGGACCTGGACAGCGACCCCACCAAGATTCTCGAGGTCGTCGAGATCGGCAAGCAGCTGCTTATTACCCGCGGCTCCCTGACCACCTTCTCCATCGCCAACGATATCGCCAAGTATTTTGCGATTATCCCGGCGATGTTCAAGCTGGCCGTGCCTCAGCTGAATGTGCTGAACATTATGGGACTGACCACTTCCTACAGCGCCATCCTGTCCGCCCTGATTTTCAACGCCATCATCATCCCCTGCCTAATCCCCCTGGCCATGAAGGGCGTCAAATATCGCCCTATGTCCTCCGGCAAGATGCTGGCCCGCAATATGATGATCTACGGCGTCGGCGGTATCATTACCCCGTTCCTGGGGATCAAGATCATTGACTTGATCATCGCCCCGATCTTGGGCGCCCTGGGCTTCTAAGGAGGTTTCCCAAAATGAAAGAATCGAACAAGAAAAATGGGATGATCCATAATGTGCGCCAGGCCGTACTGGTAACCGTGGTCCTGCTGCTCCTGTGTGGATTTATCTTCCCGGTGCTGCTCAGCGGGCTGTCCGCGCTAATCTTCCCCCACCAGGCCAACGGGAGCCTGGTAACTGCGGACGGAACTGTCGTAGGGGCCAAAAATGTGGGCCAGGAGTTTACCGAGGATTACTTCATGTGGGGACGTCCCTCTGCCTATCACTACAACACCTACTATGAGGAAGACACCGACGGCGACGGCCAGGTGGAGCAGTACTACAACGACGGCAGCGAGTTTGCCGGCCTAAGCTCCGGCTCCAATAACTACGCCCCCTCCAACCCCGCCCTGACCGAGCGTGTGGAAGCCGACATCGAAGCGTTTCTGGAAAAGAACCCTGGCCTGACTCGGGAGGATATTCCCACCGATTTGATGACTGCCTCTGGTTCCGGTCTCGATCCGCACATCTCTCCCATGTCCGCTGAGATCCAGATCCCCCGGATTGTGGAGGCCTCTGGCTTGAGCGAGGATGTGGTACGGCAGATCATTGCCGACAACACCAATGGAAAGACCCTGGGCGTGTTCGGCGAGGAGACTGTGAACGTGCTGGGCGTCAACGTGGATATTGCCCAGGCCATGGGGCTGGTCAGCGACACTACCAAGTGATGTAAGCGCCACACAGCGGATCACGGAGGAAGCCGGTATGCAGTTTCATTTTGAAAAGACACTGGAAAAGCGGTTTGAACCGCAAAATCAAGTGGCGGATGGAACCCCTGCCTGGCGGGTGCTCTGGCTGGCAAAGGCGTTGCGGGACTGGTTTGGACAGCCCCACAGGACGTTTTATCAAAGTGGAAGCTGCCAGGTGCAGTTCGGTTATGAGGCGCTGTCCTTTCCCGTGTCCGACTTTGCAAGCTTCTTTGGGGCGATGGTCGGCGGGATCGGACGCGTCTGGCCGGTCCAGGTGTTCGGTCTGGGGGACGGCAATGAGCTGGTCGAGCTCTCTGTGATAGAGGACAACGGAACGTTTGCCCTTCGGCAGCGAAGTATTTCCGGTGTCTGGCAGGATGAGCTTCAGGATCTGTACCTGCATATCCAACTGCCCAGCCCGCATTCAGCAAGCGGGGTGTTCCGCTTGCTGAATGCGCTGGAAAAGGGGGCACCTGCCGCCGCCCTGGAGTGGGACTACGGGGAGTTCCTGGAGGGGCAGGGACTGTCGCAGACCGACCATACCACATCCTTTTGCTATGTGTTTCTGGAGGATGATTGGGACCAGGAAGATACCGTAGGCTATTTGGCCGGATTGACAGAGGCGCAGAAGAGCGACCTGTGGCGCCGGTTTTTGCAAGATCACCTTCACCCACCTGAGTTTGAATGGCTCAGGGACGCCCTGATCCGGGACTGTGTTCCCAACTGGATCGAGTGGCATTTGGCGCTCTACCGTCTGATGGAGCAGTTGGGAATTCACTTCCTGTGTCAGGAAGGGCATTTTCAGATGCTGGACGCAGCGGGCAAGCGCCTGTATTTCGGCGTGGACCACGCCGACGCGGCGGAGCAGATGCTAATGAAAATCCTCTTTCCTCTCAACCAATAACTCCCGGCGTCTAATCCGTGCGAGCCTGGTGCCCGGCC
>OGYF01002761.1_pt1 | contig 12734 bp, 9 predicted proteins | sample 1576451 | NCBI WGS metagenome assembly OGYF01 (sample SAMEA3541505, study PRJEB24748) | human gut metagenome | biome: human gut; feature: human-associated habitat; material: faeces | place: China | collected 2012 | reverse complement strand
GGCGCTGGAGGGCCGTCCCGTCCCGCCGCTGCCGCCGCTGGCAGAGCGCTGCGATGTGGCCGTGCGGCAGATCCGTCTGGCCGCCGAGGACAAGGGGGAGCACATCGCCATGCTGGAGGCCCGGAAGCAGTATGCATGGTATCTCAAGGGCGTTCCCCACGCCAACTACTATAAGGAACAGATCGTGCGGATGAACACGCTGGAGGATATGGAGCGCATCACCGCCGGCATCAAGAGGGACCTGAAATGACCGAGCAGCAGTGGATCGCCCGTGCCAGACACGGTGACGCAGACGCCTTCGAGCAGCTGGTGGTGGCCTACGAAGGGCCGGTGTACCGGCTGGCACTGCGGATGTGCGGCAGCGCCGAGGATGCCCGTGAGGTGACGCAGGACACCTTTCTGGCGGCATGGCGTGGTCTGCCGGCTTTCCGGGGCGACAGCCGCTTCTCCTCATGGCTGTACCGGCTTACCACCAATGCCGCCATCGACTTCCTGCGCCGGGAAAAGCACCATCTGGGGAACCTCCCGCTGGAGGAGGCGCCGGAGCGGCCGGATCCCCAGCAGCCGGAGCTTCTGGCGGAGCAGCGGGAGCAGCAGGAGGCCCTGCAAAGGGCGCTGGATCAGCTGTCACCGGAACACCGGCAGGTGCTGCTGCTGCGGGTGGTGCAGCAAATGAGCTACGACGAGATCGCACAGGCCCTGTCACTGGAGAGCGGCACGGTGAAATCCCGCATCAGCCGTGCCCGCCGCCAGCTGCGTGAAATTCTACTGCGGCAGGGGAACTTCTTTCCCGACGCTGCCGTCTTACCAAATGGAAAGGAGGGGTGAGTATGCACTGCAATCAGGAACAGATCGAGGCCCTGCTGGACGGGGAGCTGGTCGGCCCGGAACAAGACGCCGTACTCGCCCATCTGCGGGATTGTCCCGGCTGCCGCAGCTACTACCGGCAGCTGCTGGCCATGGAGCAGGCCCTGCGGGCCGATACCGATCCCGTCCTGGATGACCTGCTTCCGGATATCATGAACCGTGTCCACGCCACGCCCCAGCATCGACGGCGGTCGCCGTGGCTGCGGGCCGTCATGGGCATGGCAGCGTGTCTTGTGGTGGTGCTGGGCGTCTATCTGGTACGCTATCAGGTGGAGAAGGGCAGCGACTCTCCCTTCAGCGGTATTTTGCCGGATTCCTCCGCCAACAACTCCGCGGGCGCCGACGAGGATACTTTCAGCGATGAGGTCACCCCCTCTGACGGCGGTCTGACCTTCGCCTCCGGCGGCACAGAGAGGCAGGAGCCTTCCGACCCGGCAGACTACGTTCTCATAGGCTGCCCGGAGCTGGCCCAGCAGGCCCGCCAGTGGCTGTCCCAGCAGGGGTTGGAGCCGGACGAGGACGGTGTCTATTCCCTCACTGCCCAGCAGGTACAGGATCTGAACGCCGCCGTGCCGGAGCTGAAGCTTCCCACGGATGATGCACTGCGCCTGCTGCTGGAGGACTGAGGCCTGCCTTGACGGGCCGGGCAAAATGCGCTACAATGACCCCAAAAGGGCTTTCCCACCTAAGTGCAAAAGGAGGTCATTCCATGACAGAACAGGAACTGTGCCGGGCCGCCATTGCCATGCTGGACCGTTCTTACAGCCCCTATTCCCATTTTCCCGTGGGTGCGGCGCTGGAGTGCAGTGACGGCACGGTGTTCACCGGCTGCAACATTGAAAACGCCGCCTACGGCCTCACCATCTGTGCCGAACGCACCGCCATCTTCAAGGCCATCAGCGAGGGCCACCGGGACTTCAAACGCATCGTCATCGCTGGGAAGAGCGAGGACTACTGCGTCCCCTGCGGCTCCTGCCGGCAGGTGATGCAGGAGTTCGCCCCCCAGATGGAGGTCATCTGCCTCAACGGCAAGGGGGAGGCCAAGCACTTCGCCCTGAAGGAGCTGCTGCCCTATGGCTTCGACGAGACGTGGCTGTGACCGCCGCCCTACAGGCGGCATAGGATAGACCACTCCCCTAAAAGGAGGTCTTTTCCGTGGCAGATACGCTGGATACCCTGCCGGCGGGCCGATGGGCCGCCATCCGGGCTGTGACGCACTCCCAGCGTCAGCGGCTGCTGGAGCTGGGCTTCATCCCCGGCACAATCGTCCGGGCGGTGCAGATCAGTCCCTTGGGTGATCCGGTGGCCTATGAGGTGCTGGATGCCGTCATTGCCCTGCGCCGCTGTGACGCCCGGTGCATCCATATCACGGCACTGTAAGTGCTCATGCTGCACATGTTAAAAAGGAAGAGACGATGGAAACATCGTCTCTTCCTTTTTGTCTGCGGAGGGGGCTGTTTGTTGCCACCGGCGGCATATTTTTTGCCATCAGTTTTTCTTTTATGCCTCCGGCGGGTAACTTTCCTTCAGCAGCGAAAGAAAGTTACCCACCGGAGGCAAAAAGTAGGCTGTCAGAGACAGAAAAAAGAGCTGCTAGCAGAAAGGCACCCGCCGGAGGCAAAACAGTGACTCATCGGAGGCGGCCAAACAAGGCGAAATAAAATCCCAGCCGGGCGGTGCTGCGCACCGTCCGGCTGGGGGCATCTCATTTCTCCCGGTGCCTGCGCTCCCGGTAGATCGGCTCCGGCGTGCGGATCACCACCTGAGTATCCTCCGCCACCGAATCCGTCAGGAAGGCGTTGCCGCCCACCACGGCATGATCCCCGATGGTGGTCTCACCGCCCAGAATGGAGGCCCCGGAGTAGATGGTCACGTCGCTGCCCACGGTGGGATGCCGCTTCCCCGGTAGGCTGGCGTGACCCTTCCGGGGGGACAATGCCCCCAGCGTCACGCCCTGATACAGCTTCACATTCTCCCCGATGACCGTGGTCTCGCCCACCACGATGCCGGTGCCGTGATCGATGAAGAAGTGGGCGCCGATCTGTGCGCCGGGGTGAATATCGATGCCCGTGCGGCTGTGGGCGTACTCACTCATGATCCGGGGGATCATGGGAATCTGGCGCAGATACAGCTCATGGGCCACCCGGTATACGAAAATGGCAAACAGCCCCGGATAGGCGAACAGGATCTCCTCCTTGGAGGCCGCCGCCGGGTCGGATTCAAAGGTGGCGTCCAGATCCGTCAGCAGCAGCCGCTGCACGCCGGGCAGGACCTCCACCACCTCACGGGCCAGCACCGGCGCCCGCTGCTCCTGCTCCTCCGGCAGGGCCAAAGCAATCTGCCGGGCCAGCTGGCCCTCGATGCGCTCCAGCAGCAGCGCCGTGTAGTCCTCCACCGGAAGGGTCATCAGCTCCGGGTCGCCGTAGTAGGCCGGAAAGACCAGCCGCCGGATCTCCTTCAGCAGTCCGATCACTGCCCCCTTGTCCGGCAAACGCAGGCCCTTGCCGTACATGGGAACGGGGCTGCGCTGCATATTCTCCGCCATGGACCGGGCTGCCGCCCGGATGTGCTCTTCATACATGGGGTGTCTCCTCCTGTCCCGCCCCCGCAGGGGCCGTCTATCCTATGTTCCCGCCCGGTGTCAGGATACACCGGCCGGAGTCTTTTCCTCCTCCTTTTGGAGGCGGCTGCCGTCAAAGGGGGTCTCCAGCTGGCTCAGGTCCCGGAGGTAGCCCTTGAAATCGCTGTAAAACGCCGCATACTCATATCCGGTGCAGATGCGCTCGTCCATCACCACGCCGATGGGCATCACCTTCCGGGTCAGGTCGCCGCCCATGTAGTCCGGCACGGGCTTGCCCATGCACACGAACACGCTGGTGGTGCCGAACTCGTAGCAGTGGTGATGGATATAGCTGGTCTTGATGGAGGCCAGATTGGTGATGAACATACTGGTGTGGAAGGGCGACAGGTCGATGATCTTCCGGGGCAGCAGCCCGTGCTTGTCCAGATGATACGCCAGCCACACCACGAACTTCGGCAGCCCCGGCACGGAGAACATGAACCGTGCGAACTTGTCGGTGCTGTTGGACTGGTGCTCATGCTGGTTGGCGGCAATAACCTCCCGAATTTTCCTGTCAATGGAGAAAATATCGTCCGACGGCTCCAAATACACTTTCAGCGCTGTCTCGTTGACCACCCCGTCGGATCGCTTCTTGAGAATGACGAAGGAGACGCAGAAGTGGTTGCGCCGATAAATTTTTCCGTTCATCACGAAGTAGTTCAGCTTTGGATTATCCAGCACCGCCCGGTAGTAGGCGGCGATGATGACACTCATGTGGTTCAAGCGTACGCCCTCCCGCCGCCAATGGCGGATGTAGGCCTTTACGGCCTCCTCGTCAATGTTCTCGGTGATGGAGTTCCACGCATCGTAGCGCTTGGGCATGATGTAGGGGATGGCCGCCACCAGCGGCGGCAGGTCTTTCACTCTGGTTCCGTCAGGTCTCATGATGCTTTTTCCTCATTCCTATGCAGATGCAGTCATTATACGCCCTCCCGCCATCCATTGCAACCGTTTTCCCATTCCTTTGCCCCGCAAAAAGCCCGCTGCGGCCGCACTTTCTGCTTGTCCTTTTCCGGCGAATTTGTTATAATAGTTGATTATAGTAGTATGCGGAAGGGAGCGCTGGCAGATGAAGTTTTCCAAATGGCATATCGCCCCAGCGGAGGAAGCGGATATCCGCCGTCTCGGCGAGGCTGGCTATCCCCAGCTGGTGTCGCAGGTGCTGGCGGCACGGGGCATCTCCACGGCGGAGGAGGCCGCCGCCTTTCTGGAGCGGGGCCGGGATCTGACCTGCTCCCCCTTCCTGATGAAGGACATGGACCGGGCGGTGGAGTGCATCAGCCGGGCCATCGGGCAGGGCCTCCGCATGGCGGTGTTCGGGGATTACGACGTGGACGGCATCACCGCCACGGTGATCCTGGTGGATTACCTGAAAAGCCGGGGCGTCGATGTGCTGCACTATATTCCTCGCCGCATCGAGGACGGCTACGGGCTGGGGCAGGACGCCATCCGCTCCCTCCATGAGCAGGGGGTAGAGCTGCTCATCACCGTGGACTGCGGCATCACCGGGGTGGAGGAGGTGGACTTCGCCGCCTCTCTGGGCATGGATGTGGTCATCACCGATCACCACGAGTGCAAGGACACCCTGCCACGGGCCGTGGCGGTGGTGGACCCCCACCGGCCGGACTGCACCTATCCCTTCCCCTATCTGGCGGGCTGCGGCGTGGCGCTGAAGCTGGTGCTGGCGCTGGGCGGCGAGAGCCGGGAGGAGGCCCTTTTCTCCCGCTACTGCACCTTGGCCGCCATCGGCACCATTGCCGACGTGATGCCCATGTCCGGGGAGAACCGCATCATCGTCTCCCGTGGCTTGGAGTGCATCACCCAGTCGGACTTCATCGGCCTCCACGCCCTGCTGCAGGAGGCAGGCCTCATGGATAAGGCCATCACCTCCGTGCAGGTGGGCTTCGTGCTGGCCCCCCGCATCAACGCCGCCGGCCGCATGGGGGCAGCGGACAAGGCCGCCGACCTCCTGCTGTGTCAGGACCCGGCGGAGGCCGCCCGGTTGGCCCGTGAGCTGTGCGCCCTGAACCGGGAGCGTCAGGCGGTGGAGCAGACCATCTATGCCCAGGCAGTGGAACAGATCGACCATCTGCCGCTGCAGGAGCGCAGCGCTCTGGTGCTGGCCTCCGACACGTGGCACCAAGGGGTGGTGGGCATCGTGGCCTCCCGCCTGTCGGAAAAATACGCCTGTCCCAGCTTTATGATCCACTTAAGCGGCACCGTGGGCAAGGGCTCCTGCCGCAGCTGGGGCGGCTTCAACCTTTTCGCCGCTCTGGAGCGCTGCTCCGACCTCCTGCTGGATTTCGGCGGTCACGAGCTGGCGGCGGGCTTCACCATCGATGTCGCCAATATCCCCGCCTTCCGCCAGCGGATGAACCAGCTGGTGCGGGAATATCAGGGCGGCGGAGCGCCGGAGGTATGTCTGGAGATCGATGCCGCCCTCACCTGTCCCAGCCGTGTCACCCTGACGGAGGTGGAGGCTCTGGGGATGCTGGAGCCCTACGGCGCCGGCAATAACCGCCCTCTCTTCTGCCTGATGGGCGCCACGCTGGAGCGGCTGCAGAGCGTGGGCCAGAATCGCCACCTGAAGCTGCGGCTCAGCAAGGGCAGCAGCCAGTTCGACGGTATTTTCTTCTCCGTCTCCCCCGACACCTGTCCCGTTGCGGCGGGCAGCCGGGTGGATGCGGCCTTTTATCTGCAGATCAACGAATTTCGGGGCAACCGCACGGTACAGCTGCAAATGGTGGACATCCGCCCGTCCCTCACCGTCAGTACACGGGAGGATGAGTGCCTGCACCTGTTGGAGCGCTGTCTGCGGGGCGATCGGCTCCTGCCCAAGGAGGCGGTCCACCTGCTGCCATCCCGCAGCCAGTGCGTGCAGCTGTGGCGGGCGCTGGAGCACACCGTCCCCCCGGAGGGACTCACCGCCTGCTACCTGCCGCTGCTGCGGGAGCTGTCCGCCCGGCTGGAGGGGGCCGACCCCTTCCTTCGGACTGCCTTCTGTCTGGAGGTGTTCCGGGAACGGCAGCTGCTGACCCTCCGGCAAGAGGGCGACACCATTTCCATCACACTCACCGGCCAGGGGAAACACGTCCGCTTGGAGGAATCCGGTTACTTACAGGGCCTGCATGAGGTCATGCAGCCCAAACGGGGAGGCGATCACCATGACTGATACCCAGAATACCACCGCACCGGCATCTCTGGTGCCGGAGATCCGCCCGGAGGTCTGGGCTGATCTGGAGCAGCGCTACCGCAAGCTGGAGGACACCGTCCGCCGCTATAACCCCAGCGCCAACTTCCAGCAGATCCGGGCCGCCCTCGAGTTCGCCGCCAAGGCCCACGGGGCGCAGATGCGGAAGGACGGCTCTCCCTTCATCACCCACCCGCTGGCGGTGGCCCAGATCGTGGCGGAGGAGCTGCATCTGGACTCCGAGTCCATCGAGGCGGCTCTGCTCCACGACACCATCGAGGATACCTCCGCCACCCACGAGGACATCTCCCGGCTCTTCTCTCCCACAGTGGCGGATCTGGTGGAGGGCGTCAGCAAGCTGACCCGTGTCCACTATACCTCCAAGGAGGAGGAGCAGATGGAGAACCTCCGGAAGATGCTCATGGCCATGAGCAAGGACATCCGGGTCATTCTCATCAAAATCTCCGACCGGCTCCACAATATGCGCACCATGGAGTACCAGACCCCGGAGAAGCAGAAGCAGAAGTCCTTCGAGACCATGGAGATCTATGCCCCCATTGCCCACCGGCTGGGAATGCAGAAGATGAAGTGGGAGCTGGAGGATCTGAGCCTGAAATATCTGGATCCCATCAGCTACCGGGAGATCGTGGAGGCTCTGAATGAAAAGGCCGCTCAGTATGACGGCTTCATGTCCTCCATCCACGACCAGATCACCCGCCGCCTGCGGGAGGCCCACATCGACGGCTACGTCTATGGCCGCATGAAGCACCCCTACTCCATCTACCGCAAGATGTATACCCAGAACAAGTCTCTGGACGATGTATACGACCTCTTCGCCTTCCGGGTCATTGTGGACACGGTGTCCGACTGCTACAACGTGCTGGGCATCATCCACGACCTGTATAAGCCCATTCTGGGCCGCTTCAAGGACTATATCGGCACGCCCAAGCCCAATATGTACCAGAGCCTCCACACCACGGTGGTGGGCCAGAACGGCATCCCCTTTGAGGTGCAGATCCGTACCCGTGAGATGCACGAGGTGGCCGAATACGGCATCGCCGCCCACTGGAAGTACAAGCAGAACGGGCAGGGGGCCGGAGACGAGGGCCGCTATGAGTGGGTCCGCCGTCTGCTGGAGAATCAGGAGGGCGCCGACGCCGAGGACTTCATCCACTCCCTGAAGGTGGATATGTTTGCCGACGAGGTATTCGTGTTCACCCCCCGTGGCGACGTCATCAACCTCCCCGCCGGAGCCACGCCCATCGACTTCGCCTATAACATCCACTCCGCCGTGGGCAACCACATGGTGGGGGCCAAGGTCAACGGCCGTCTGGTCCCCTTTGATACCCGCCTGAAAAACGGCGACATCGTAGAGGTGGTCACCTCCCAGTCCGCCCACGGCCCAAGCCGGGACTGGGTGAAGATCGCCCGCTCCAGCAACGCCCGCTCCAAGATACGCCAGTGGTTCAAGCGGGAGCGCCGGGACGAGAACATCGTCAACGGCCGCTCCTCCTTCGAGTCGGAGCTGAAGCGCTGCGGCGTCACTCTGAAAGAACTGACGGCGGAGGAAAACCTCCCCGTCATTCTGAAAAAGCTCTCCTTCAAGAGCCTGGACGATATGTATGCCGCCATCGGTTACGGCGGCGTCACCAGCCTGAAGCTCATCGGCCGTCTGCGGGAGGACATCCAGCGCATCCTGCACCAGCATCAGGCAGAGCGTCAGGCGGAGGTGCCGGTGGAGGGCCAGCCGGAGGTGACCCGTCCCGCCGTCCCCGTCCGGGAGCACAGCGAGCAGGGCATCGTGGTGCAGGGTCTCAGCAACTGTCTGGTGAAGTTCTCCAAGTGCTGCTCTCCTGTCCCCGGCGACGAGATCGTGGGCTTTATCACCCGTGGCTATGGCGTCTCTGTCCACCGGAAGGACTGCCCCAACGCCGACCCCGCCCGCCGTCCGCCGGAGGAGGCGGGCCGCTGGATCAAGGTCTCCTGGGGCGGCAAAACACGGGAATCCTACCGCACCAATTTGCAGGTAGTGTCCAAGGATCGGCCCAATCTGCTGGTGGATATCTCCACCATCCTCTCCGCCGCCAAGGTCCACGTATCCTCCCTCAACGCCCGCTCCACCGCCGACGGCTTCGCCCTGATCTCCCTGGCCGTGGATGTATCCGACAGCCAGCAGCTGCAGGCTGTCATGCGCCGGCTGGAGCAGATCTCCGGGGTCATGCGTGTTACCCGCCCCGCCGGGTGATAAATGCGCCTCCGGCGCCACACTTTTCCGATAGCTGGCAAAGTGTGCAAAAGCGCATATGGTCGTGTCTACCGATCTCCAGCCACATTGCGACGTGAAAATCGGTTGACACTCCCTCGAAATCGCTCCAACTCATCAAAATCATCGCATATATTGTCGAAAAAGGAGACTATATTCCATGAGAGCTGTACTGACACGGGTAAAAAGTGCCTCCGTTACCGTGGACGGCAAGACCATCGGCCAGATCGGACAGGGCTTTCTGATCCTGCTGGGCATCACCCATGAGGACACCGAGGCCCAAGCCGTGAAGCTGGCGGACAAGCTGGTGGGCCTGCGTATTTTTGAGGACGAGGACGGCAAGATGAACCGTGGTCTGGAGACGGTGGGCGGCGAAATTCTGGTGGTATCCCAGTTCACTCTTTACGGCAACTGCCGCAAGGGCCGCCGTCCGGACTTTCTGGCCGCCGCCCGACCGGAGGTGGCCATCCCCCTGTATGAAAAATTCGTGGCCTTGTGCCGGGAAAAGGGCTTCCACACCGAGACCGGCGAATTCGGCGCCGATATGCTGGTCCAGTCCGTCAACGACGGCCCTCTGACCCTGATCGTAGACACCGACCAGCTCTCCAGCTGACCGGTATGCTCCATCGGCGGAGTATATCCCGGCTCTGCTTGGCTGCTTTTTTCTCTATGCGATCCCCACGCTATCTTCCACACGACCATTCACATCCCAGCGATGCTTGATAAAGGAGAATATCCCATGAAAATCGATTCCATCCGGGTGGGCTTTATTTCCACCAACTGCTACCTGCTGTGCGACGAGGAGGCCGGAGTCTGCGCCCTCATCGATCCCGGTGACAAGCCGGAGCAGGTGGCCGACATGGTCAGCCGCTCCGGCTGCCGTCTGGAGTACATCCTGCTGACCCACGGTCACTTTGACCACACCACCGCCGTCCGGCCCCTTCTGGAGAAGTATCCCGACGTGCCGGTGTACATCCACGAGAAGGACGTCACCGACCAGCCGCCCAAGCACATGGATATGATGTTTTCCCGCCTGCCGGAGCACAACCAGCGCTACTACAAGGAGGGGGACACCCTGACGCTGGGCAGCCTCACCATCCGTGTCATGGAGACGCCGGGCCACACCCAGGGCTCCGTATGTCTGCTGGTAGGGGACGTGATGTTCTCCGGCGACACCCTGTTCCGTGGCTCCTGTGGCCGCACGGACTTCGCCGGCGGCGACCCCAAGGCCATGCTGGCCTCGCTGGACCGGCTGGCGGCGCTGCCCGGCAACTACAAGGTCTATCCCGGCCACGAGGGGGCCACGGAGCTGGACTACGAGCGCCGGGTGAACCCCTTTATGACCCGGCGGCTCTCCCTGTGACGGAGGGGTGCCATGAAGCTGATCTTTCGTGGTCACGACGACCGGTACGCCGTGGAGCAGAGTCTGCTGGCTTTTTTCCCGGAGGAGCGTCCGGTCTATGAGCCGGTGGAGGATGGGGAGGATCATGCGCTGGTGACGCTGAGCCGCTCCCCCCGCTATAACACCGCCGTCACCACCATCACCTACCATGGCCGGACGGCCCGTGGCATCTCCCGGACCGCCGTGAACCCGCAGCTGACGGAATATGAGGCGGAGCGCCTTCGCCAGAAGGCGGTGAAGCTAAGCTTCTTCAAGGCGGCACGGGAGATCACCGGCATCACCCCCAGCTGGGGGGCGCTGACGGGCATCCGACCCGGCAAGCTGGCCTCCCGGATGCTGGAGGAGGGCATGACGGAACGGCAGGTGGACCGGGTCCTGCGGGACACCTACTTCGTCTCGCCGGAGCGCCGCCGCCTGTGTATCGAGACGGCGGAGGCCTCCCGCAGAGCCAAGGCGGAGCTGAAGCCGGAGGATATCTCCCTGTATGTTGGCATCCCCTTCTGTCCCACCCGCTGCGCCTATTGCAGCTTTGTGTCCCAGTCCGTGGAGCGGACGCTGGGACTGGTGGAGCCGTATCTGGAGGTGCTGCACCGGGAGATCACCGACGCCGCCCGAATGGTGCAGGAGACGGGGCTGCACATCAAATCCTTCTACATGGGGGGCGGTACTCCCACTACCCTCTCCGCCGATCAGATGGACCGGCTGCTGACCCACCTGAATCGCAGCTTCGATCTGTCGGGCTGCGTGGAATACTGCATTGAGGCCGGACGGCCGGACACCATCGACCGGGAGAAGCTGCAGGTGCTGCTGGATCACGGTGTAGACCGCATCAGCGTCAATCCCCAGTCGCTGGAGGATCACGTCCTCACCGCCATCGGCCGCCGCCATACGGCCCGTGACGTGGAAGAGGCCATGGCGCTGGCCACCGGCATGGGCTTTCCCCATGTGAACATGGATCTGATCGCCGGCCTGCCGGAGGACACGCCGGAGGGCTTCCGGAGGACACTGGACAAGTGCCTGTCCTACGGGGCCGACAACATCACCGTCCATACCCTGAGCCTGAAAAAAGGCAGCCGCATTTTGCTGGAGAACTTCACCATCCCCTCGGCGGAGGCGGTGGGCGAAATGCTGGACTACGCCAACGCCGCCCTGCGGCAGGCGGACTTCCACCCCTACTACCTGTACCGGCAAAAATATATGTCCGGCAGCTTTGAAAACACCGGATGGTGCATATCCGGAGCCGAGGGGCTGTATAATATCTACATCATGGAGGAGCTGCACAGCATCCTCTCGCTGGGGGCCGGTGGCTCCACCAAGATGGTGGACCCGGTGCATCAGCGCATCGAGCGGGTATTTCACACCAAGTACCCCACGGAATACATCCAGAGAAGCGAAAAGCTGGAGGAAAACCTCTCCGCCTTCCGTCAATTCCATGAGAACATGAGGGGATGAGCATCCCCGGACGGGAGGGTGCATGGGCTTTCTGGGGGGTGCCGCCCTGCTGACGGCGGCGGTAGCGGTCAGCAAGCTGCTGGGGGCCTTGTATAAGATCCCACTGGGCAACCTGCTGGGGAGTCGGGGCATGGGCTGCTTTCAGGCGGCCTACAACGTCTATGGCGTGCTGTTGACCCTCTCCACCGCCGGTCTGCCGCTGGCCATGAGCCGCCTCATCGCCCAGAGCAGGGGCAGACCCCGGCGGCAGCGGCGCATTTTCCATGTGGCGCTGGCGTTATTTCTGGCGCTGGGGCTGGTGGGCAGCGGTGTGATGCTGACCTTTCCCCGGCAGCTGGCGGGCCTGCTGCACAATGAGCTGGCGGCCCCCTCCATCCGGGTACTGGCCCCGGCGCTGCTGGCGGTGTGTCTGCTGTCCGCCATCCGGGGCTACACCCAAGGGCAGGGGCAGATGCTGCCCACCGCCGTCAGTCAGGTGGTGGAATCCGCCGGGAAGCTGGTGGTGGGGCTGGGCCTTACGTGGTACCTCCTGACTGTCCGGGGCGTCTCCCCGGAGATCGGGGCCGCCGGAGCCATGGCAGGTGTGACCGTAGGCTCACTGCTGGCGCTGCTGGTTCTGGCCCTGCGGTGGCTGCCCTCCTGCATGGGCAGTGACACTCCACCCTCCCGGCGGGAGGTGCTGGGTCAGCTGCTGAAGATCGGCGTTCCCATTACGCTGGGGGCCGGAGGCATGAGCTTCATCACCCTGCTGGATCAGTCCGTGGCCATGGATGCCCTCCAGAGCCGGTTGGGTCTGGGGCTGGAGGAGGCCAACCGGCAATACGGGGAGTACGCCTTCGCCCTGACGCTGTTCTCCCTGCCGCCCTCCTTTCTCTATCCCATCAGCGTCAGTCTGGTGCCGGCCATCAGCGGAGCGCTGGGACAGGGCGACCGGCGGACG
>OGYF01002755.1_pt1 | contig 12754 bp, 10 predicted proteins | sample 1576451 | NCBI WGS metagenome assembly OGYF01 (sample SAMEA3541505, study PRJEB24748) | human gut metagenome | biome: human gut; feature: human-associated habitat; material: faeces | place: China | collected 2012 | reverse complement strand
GCTTTGCGTGTCGGCGTCGCTTAAATTGAGGCCTTCGGGTATTCCCACAGCTCTTTTGGCATCGGACGGGGTGATATCGGAATAGTTCCCTCCGTTACTACCTCCGCCTTTGCCGTTTCCACCGATAATGACGGTTCCTTTCCCTCCTGAAAATTCGGGCCGGTCTTCGGGGTTTTTACTATTTAGTACGGGAAAAACTTCTTCCCAATGATATGTTTTCGGGGGAGTGTCGAAGGCGGATAGAATGAACATGAGCACTTCTGTTCCCATACCGATAGAAAGCAAGAGACTGCCTCCGGGGAGGTGCAGGATTTTGAACAGAGCACCCCAGATTACAATCGCAGCACCTATACTGTATGCGAAATTGAAAAATCGTTGTCCTTTATCGCTGGATAAGAACTTTTCAATACTGTTTTTATATCTTTTGTATTTTCCCATGATCCTTGATGATTGGTTTTATCGGGTTTTGATATTATCTTTTTGCTTTTGCGAATCCGATTTGAGAGCGAACGCAACGGAATCCGATATAGGATCGTTGTTCGTTTTGGTATTCCCACATGCGGATATCGGAACGAATGAAGTTGGAAACGTCTTTCCACGAACCGCCCCGGACTACTTTGCGTTTCATGCGGTAGGGGTCTTCTTTGGCCGCATTATATTTGTATTCGGGGTTAAGGTCGCTGGTGTTTTGCGATACGGCTTCGGTATAGGCTGTCGAAGTCCATTCCGATACGTTACCGGCCATGTCGTATAATCCGAACTCGTTCGGGGAATAGGAGCCTACCGGCGAAGTGATGAGGTTTCCGTCTTTCACGTAATTCCCGTCATCGGGCTTGAAGTTGGCATAGAAACACCCTTTTTCGGCCATAGGCAGGTTACCCGTCCACGGGAATTTATTTTCGTTTTTCCCGGCTCTTGCCGCATATTCCCATTCGGCTTCGGTGGGAAGTCTGTACGGTTCGATAACAACGGCGTTACGTCCCACCGAACCTTTCAAGAGCGCGGTGCGCCAAGCGCAGAATGCATTCGCTTGTTCCCACGAAACTCCTACGACCGGATAGTCGTTATAGCCGGCATGGGAGAAATAGAGTCTCACGTATGGCTCGTTGTAGGCATTCTCGAAATCGTTTACCCATACGGTGGTATCGGGGTAGATATTGACGATGTAGGTATTGAGGAAGTCAAACTCGCTGCCTAATGGCCGTGTGATGGTCTCGCGAATGATACGCCCGTCTTCGTCGATATATGCGGTATCTTTGGATATCATTACGATTTCATCGTAGTCGGGAGTATGGTCGGTGTTGAGGTCACGGCGTGCCGGGTCGAGACGATTCTTCCGTTTGGATGCCTCGGTGTGATCGAAGATCTCGTAGCGGTAGTTCATTTGGGAGGCATCGAGTTGGCGCTCTCCCGTAATGGGGTTGATTCTGTACACGCTTTCGATGGCTCGCGCTTCGTCTTCATTGGGATTTCTCCACGGAATGGCTTTATCCCAATTCAACCGAGGCTTGATGGGGTTTCCCTCCCGGTCTTCTTCGATTTTGAACACTTCGTTACCTCCATAGGCGGGATCGGCGAGGCGTTCCCGAATGATAGAGTCGCGTACCCAGAATACAAATTGTTTGTATTTTGAGTTGGTGATTTCCGTTTCGTCCATCCAGAAGGCATCGATAGAGACAGCCCTCGGTTCTTGTTGTGTTCCCCAAATACTGTCCTTCTCGGCCGGTCCCATTTTATAGGATCCACGAGAAATGAGAACCATACCGTAGGGTGTAGGCTCATTCCATGCCGTACCTCCGACACCTGTAACTTCACCGCTATGGCGCGACGAAGGTGCGCATGCTGCGACGAGAATGGCAAGGGTGATATACACGATTATCTTTTTCATAGGCTACATTATGCGTATGCTTTTGTGTTTATTTTTATTTTTATCGGACAGGTCGAGTTTCAAACTGTATCCGAGAAATACTTCGTGGCTTCCGCTACTGGCTTTTACAATGGCCGATACCGGGTAGTCGTAGGCATATCCCGCTATAAAGTTTTTATATTCCGCACCTATCATAAATATACATGCGTCTTTCCAGCGATATGAAAGGCCTCCCCAGAACAGTTTGTTGTATTTTACACGGCAGGATAACTCGTACTGCGTGATGTTGAGGTTGCTTTTCACCATCATGGAGGGCTGCACTTCATATAACGTGTTTTTAATGGGAATATTGCTCCCAGCGATAAAATAATAGGATCTGCCGATGTATGTTTCGTATTTGTCTTCAAAGGTGATCGATGGCTCGTTGAGGTGTGAGACCGAAATTCCCGCATAGAACCACGGGTGGGTGTACCATGCCCCGAAAGACATATCGAACGACATGCCTTGTAACTCGGTAGTGGGGATTCCGTCGTCGGTGGCTTGATGGTAATCGCTCGTGGGTATGCTGACTTGTGTGCCGTCGAAACGTTCGTCGAGCATTCCCAGTTGTATGCCGAGGCTGAGTACTCCTTTCCATAATTTGATTTTGAAGGCATATTGCGCTCCTAAAATCAGATGGGAGTATAGCCCTTCGGTTTCGGAAGTGACGACCAGTCCTACTCCGTGGTTCTGTTTCAAGAATTTGAAAGGCATGTCGCCTGTTACGAAATAGGTTTGAGGGGCTCCCGGCATACCTATCCATTGTTGCCGGGTGGAGGTGAGTATGTTGAGTTTGTCGGAACTTCCCGCCGCTGCCGGATTGTAATAGCCGGGCAGAGCCCAGTATTGGCTGAACTGCGTATCGATCTGAGCCTTTGCTGTGGCAAAGACCAAACAACACAGGGTTAGAATAACGATTCTTACAATCTGCATACTCTCTTTTCCAGACTTTTCGGGGGGTGCACACCGAAGTCCGGATATTTATAATAACTGAAAATAGCCTTTAAAATTGTTTGACACAACTGTTTTCGGATGCGAAATTACGAAAAGAGAAAATATATGAGTGCTTTTTCGCTCCGAAAAATGCGAGACTAGTCCCGCAGAGCTTATCTTGTTCACAAAAAGATAAGCTCGATCGAGTTTTTTGCTTTCGACTTTCATTATCTTTGGATAAGATAGGCTGCGGTTCGGTATTGTCAAATTGAAAACTACGTTTTCATTTGCCACTACACTCCCCTTTCGCTATCTTTGTACATGTGAAGATAGGATTGCAGTTCAGTATAGTCAAATCGGAAACGGGATTTCCGTTTGCCTCTGCACTCACCTTTCGCTATCTTTGTGAGTACGAAGATAGGCTGCGGTTCGGCATAGTCAAATCGGAAACAAGGTTTTCGTTTGTCTCTGCACTCACCTTTCACTATCTTTGTGGAGCAGAAGGTTATCGACTTTCATTTAGCTGATGGAGGAGAATTTGAAGAGAAAGACGACGAAAGCGCTCGTGTGGAGCACGGCCGACAAGTTGGGACAGCAGTTGTTCTATCTTGTCGCCGGTATTATTCTCGCTCGTCAACTTTCTCCTGAGGATTATGGCAAGGTGGGGGTTCTCACGATATTTATCGCCTTGTCGGGGATATTGATCGACAGCGGTTTTTCTTCGGCTTTGATTCGGAAAAAGGAGGCTACTCAGGCCGATTACAGCACGGTGTTTTATGTGAATGTGGCAATCAGTTGCGTGCTGTATGGTTTGTTGTATGCAGCAGCTCCTTATATTGCAGTGTTTTTTAAAGTCCCTGATTTGATATATATCTGCCGGATTTTGTTTCTCGTGATTCCGTTGAATGCACTTTCCCTTATACAGCAGACTTTGTTGTTGAAGCATTTCAAGCTCTCTGTAAGCGCTCGTGTCAATTTGTGGTCGTTGGGTATCGCTTCGGTCGTTGCCATTGCGATGGCTTACGGCGGTATGGGAGTCTGGTCGTTGGTGGCTCAGACACTCGGACTCTCGTTTTTCAGGGCTGTTTTTTTCTGGGTGTTTAACGACTGGCGTCCCCGATGGATATTTCGCATGGCTTCGTTGCGGGAGTTTTTCGGATATAGTTCCAACTTGGTCGTTTCGGGTATTATCAACAATGTGTTTAACAAGATATATCCCATTATCATCGGTAAGTTTTATGGCATGACGCAGACCGGCTACTATACTCAGGCCGACAAGTATCAGGATATAGCTTCTTCGCTTATCAGCAATATATTCCGTTCGGTCGCTTTCCCTGTTTTCTCGAAGGTGCAAGACGATTTGCAACGGTTGAAACGGATTTGCCGGAAGAATGTACGGGCCATCGCATTTTTCATTTTTCCTATCATGCTGTTGATGGTCGTCGTTTCGTATCCGCTCATATCGATCATGTTGAAAGAGCAATGGGTTCCGTCCGTGCCGTATTTCCGCTTGCTTTGTTTTTCGGGAATATGCTCTCCGTTTATTATTTTGTTTTTCGATTTGTTCAATAGTCTGGGCTATTCCCGGCTGAATTTACAACTGGAAATCGGGAAAAAGATTTATTTGTTTGCGGGTATCGCTTTGTTTTATTCTTCGGGCATTTTGTGGCTGATAGGGTGGTGGATTTCTTATTCGGTGTTGTCTCTGGCGGCTTCGATCTTTTTTGCCCGTCGCTTTCTCGGATACGGTTTCGGGGAGTATGTGAAAGATATTTTTCCGTATTTTATCTTGGCGTTGGCGTCGGCGATACTCTCGTGCGGCGTTTATCTGCTTTTGCCGAGCGATTTGTGGCGGTTGTGTCTTGTCCCGGTCGTTTATGTCGTTTTGTATTTGGGCGGAGCATACATGTTGAAATTGGAGATGTTGCAGGAGATGCTGTCGATGTTGAAGAGTCGTGTGAAGAGAGGAGGTGAAGCGTGAACGAGGTAGCAGTTGCTCGACCGAGGGTCTTGACGGTGATCGTTTCGTATAATTTCGAGCCGTGGATCGAACGATGTCTGAGTAGTATTCGGGATTCGGATTACCCCTCGGATCTTGTGGTAATCGATAATGCTTCGACCGACCGGACGGTGTCGATCATCGCCGAGAGGTATCGATGGATTCGTCTTGTGCGGAGTAGGAAAAATCTCGGATTCGGGCAAGCGAATAACATCGGCATGAGAATGGCGTTGGAGGAGGATTACGATTATGTGTTTCTCGTGAATCAGGATGCGTGGATAGAGGCGAATACGGTGGGGACTTTGGTGGGGTTGGCAGAAAAATATCCCGATTACGGAGTGCTTTCGCCGGTGCATCTTGACGGGAAGGGGGAGCATCTCGACGGTTCGTTCGCCAAGTATGTAGGGGGAGCATCGGCGGTTTCATCGAAAAAATCGGATATCGTCGAAGCAGCTTTCGTTAATGCGGCTTTCTGGTTTATCCCGGTGTCGGCGTTGAAAAAGGTGGGAGGTTTTTCGCCGTTGTTTTTTCATTATGGCGAAGATGTGGACTATATTCACCGAATGCGATTCTATGGTTATCGGGTGGGATACACTCCGTTGACTTCGGGGTGTCATGACCGGCAAAATCGACCGATTACCCGCCAGACACAAATGAAATTGGATAGGGTTTATTATTTGTCGGTTGTTTCGGATTTAAATTCGGGAATGGCTAAGTGTCTGTGGGGGGGGGTATTAGCTCCTTTGAAACCAGGCGTGCTCGCTTTATTGCGGGGAAGATTCAAAGAATTTTGTTTTTATACAGGCACAAGTGTCCGGCTTTTGTGTCGATACCCTTCTATTGCAGAAATCAAGCGATTTTGCAAACAGGGAAGACCTGTGTTTTTGGAAAATGTTCATTCAAAAATTAAACCGATATGGAGTTAGCCCCGATTGTTTTATTCGTTTATAATCGTCCTGAACATACGCGCGCTTGTCTGGAATATTTGGAGCGGAACGAGCTGGCGGCGGAAAGCGAATTGTATGTTTTCGCCGACGGCGCGAAACAGGGCAGCGAGGAGGCGGTGGCCGCCGTGCGTCGGGTGATTGCCGAACCGTGGAAATTCAAACGGTTGAATGTCGTGGAGCGACCGGAGAACAAGGGGCTGGCAGCCAATGTGATTGCGGGGGTGACTTAGGTTTTGGAGACGCACGACCGGGTGATCGTCTTGGAAGACGATTTGATCGTTTCTCCTTATTTTCTGCGTTTTATGAACGAGGCACTGGAAGTTTATAAAGATACGGAGGAGGTTTGCCATGTGACTTGCCACATGCTCGACCATAAAGGAGAGTTGCCCGATACGTTTTTGATACGCTGGTGTAACAGTTGGGGGTGGGGAACTTGGAGCCGTGCATGGCAATATTTCGAGCCAAACGGTAGAAAATCGTTGCAGGAAATCGAACGACGGGATTTGTGCAGGCAATTCGATTTGGACGGAGGTTTCCACTTTACCCAGATGTTGCGCGACCAAATCGAGGGTCGGAATAACTCGTGGTTCATACGGTGGTATGCATCGCTGTTTCTGTGTGACAAGCTGATGTTGGGCACGGGCCGTTCGTTGGTCGATAATGCGGGATTCGACGGAAGCGGAACGCATTGCAATACTATGCAGCTTTGCACGCAGACTTTGTCGATGAATCCGATAGCGGTAGTTCCCATTTCACCGGTAAAAGAGAACTTGCTCGCCCGAAAAGTCTATTCCCGAACCTATCGTTATAATTATTCGTACAGGCATAAATTGAAAGTATTCATCGGGAATCTGTGGATTCGTGTATTCAATCGTAAAAAGAGATAGATTATGAGGGATTTGACTCGTTTAGCCAGTCGTATCGTTATGTTTTTCATGCAGTTTTATTATCGACTGGCTCGTCATTCGAGGGTTTCGTACAAGGCTTATATCGACGGTCGTACCCGATTGGCCGGATATAATACCATACAGGACAATGTTTTGTTGGCCGGCGCCCGTATCGGCCGGGGCACTTATATTTGCCGAGGGAGCAATTTCACCGATGCAGAGGTCGGTGCGTTTTGTTCGATCGGTCGGAATGTCCGTATCGTCAACGGACAGCATCCGACCCGCACCTTCGTATCTACTCACCCGGCTTTTTTCTCTCCCAACGGGCAACCGGGGTTTTCGTTTGTCCGGGAAAAGCGGTATGAGGACTGCCGGTATCTCGATCGGGAACGACGAGTGAGCGTAGAGGTGGGAGCCGATGTGTGGATTGGGAACAACGTGTCGTTGATGTCGGGGATTCGAATCGGTACGGGGGCGGTGATTGCTACCGGAGCCGTGGTGGTGAGCGATGTGGCTCCTTATGCGATTGTGGGCGGTGTACCTGCCCGGGAAATCAGGAAACGGTTCGACGATGAGCAGATTGCTTATCTGTTGGCTTCGCGATGGTGGGAACGTCCGTTCGACGAACTTCGGAAAGAGGCGGACAGTTTCTCGGATATCGGATTGTTCATGAAAAACGGATTGTAATGGGACGGCCGCTTTTTTCGATTATTACGATTACGTTTAACGCTGCCGGGACTTTGCCGGCTACGTTGAAAAGTGTGGAACGACAGACGTTTACCGACTATGAGTATTTGATCGTGGACGGTGCATCGACCGACGGTACGGTTGCGATTGCGCAGCACTCGGCAGCGGTCTCGTCGGTGACGAGCGAACCCGACAAGGGTTTATACGATGCCATGAACAAGGGTTTGCGTAAAGCACGAGGGTGTTATCTCGTTTTTCTGAATGCCGGCGATGCGTTTCACGAGCCTGATACATTGCAGAAAATCGCCGATTCCATCGAAAAAAACGACCCCGATATTGTCTATGGAGAGACGGCATTGGTCGATTCGGAAAGACGTTTTATATCCATGCGGAGGTTACAGGCTCCCGAAAGGTTATCGGTGAAGAGTTTTCGCATGGGGATGCTGGTGTGCCATCAGGCGTTTATCGTTCGCCGGGAGATTGCGCCGGAATATGATTTGCGGTATAGTTTCTCCGCCGACTTCGACTGGTGTATCCGGTGCATGCAAATGGCGAGAACGATAACTCATACGCACGAGGTGCTTATCGATTATTTGAATGAGGGGGTCACTACCGCCAACCGAAAGGCTTCGTTGCAGGAGAGATACGAGATTATGTGCCGATATTACGGGACTTTACCGACGTTCTTGCGTCATTTGTGGTTTGCCGTGCGGTTCGCTTTCGCTCGTTTTTCGGGACGGGAGTAGACGGTATGTTTAAAATCTGTAATCCTCTTTGCCTACATTTAACCCCTCTGTCTGTCACTGTGTGCCACCTCCCCTATATTTTGCTGTGCAAAACACAGGAAAAGAGATTTAATGCCCTTCTATCTCATTATTTATCGAATGAGATGGATCGTATTTGTCCTTCTCCCCTGCCGTGTCCAGTGGCATTGCGGGGAGTTGTGTAAACAATATAGGGAAGAGACCGAAGAAACGGTAGTTCCTGAGGAGAGGGCGTGAAAAAGATGGCATAAAATTTTTGACTGTAAGGGTTAACCCCCTCGTCCTGCGGACACTCCCCCTATATTCCCTTATGGCAACACAGGGGGAGAGGGCTAAAATGCATTTCGAACATCTTTAAACTCCTCCCTCGCCGTGCTCCGTAGCATTGCGGGGTGTTTTGCACAGCAAAATATAGGGGAGGTGGCACGTAGAGACGGAGGGGTTGAATGAATAGGTCTTTAAACTATCCCGAGAAGTTGTCTTGTGGGCAAGTTTCATGAGTCTATACCGTAAAAATATAATTCGAGGCATTCCGTTCGGTGGGAAATTTGTATCTTTGCAGTATGCGAATATAGATTGCACCTCGGTATAACCAAGTAAATTTGTTTCTACTCTCGGCTTGCACTATCTTTGCACTCTGAAAAAAAATGAGTTGTATTCCAGAGGTTGCGGTAGACCGGTCTCGATCGGTGCAGAGCCTCTTTAATCCAAGTGATTCGATAGAAAATAATACGATATATGGAGAAGAATTTCAAACGTACATTGGTTACCACCGCTTTGCCTTATGCTAACGGCCCTGTGCATATAGGTCATTTGGCGGGAGTATATGTCCCGGCAGATATTTTTACCCGGTATCTGCGGTTGAAAGGCGAAGATGTGATCATGATCGGCGGTAGCGACGAGCATGGCGTGCCTATCACGATTAAGGCGAAGGCCGAAGGAGTGACCCCGCAGGATATCGTAGACCGTTATCACAATATTATTAAAAAATCGTTCGAGGAGTTCGGAATCTCTTTCGATATTTACTCTCGCACGACTTCCAAGATTCATAGTGAAATGGCATCCGATTTCTTTCGGAAGTTGTACGATAAAGGCGAATTTATCGAGAAAACCTCGATGCAATATTACGACGAGGAGGCTAACCAGTTCCTCGCAGACCGGTATATTACCGGGACTTGTCCGCACTGTGGCAACGAACATGCCTATGGCGACCAATGCGAGGCTTGCGGCACATCGTTGAATGCGACCGATTTGATTAATCCCAAATCGGCCATTACGGGAAATCAGCCTGTTTTGCGGGAGACAAAGCACTGGTATCTGCCTCTCGACAAGTGGGAACCGTTCTTGCGCCAATGGATTTTGGAAGAGCATAAGGAATGGAAACCGAATGTGTATGGACAATGCAAATCGTGGCTCGACATGGGGTTACAACCTCGCGCGGTGAGCCGTGACCTCGATTGGGGGGTTCCCGTACCGGTGGAAGGCGCCGAAGGTAAGGTGTTGTATGTGTGGTTCGATGCTCCTATCGGGTATATCTCGAATACCAAAGAGTTGCTTCCCGACAAATGGGAACTGTATTGGAAAGACAAGGATACGAAGATGGTTCACTTTATCGGCAAGGACAACATCGTATTCCACTGCATTGTTTTCCCTGCGATGCTGAAAGCCGAGGGGAGTTATATTTTGCCGGATAATGTGCCGGCCAATGAGTTCTTGAATTTGGAAGGTGACAAGATTTCCACTTCGAGAAACTGGGCGGTATGGTTACACGAGTATCTCGAAGAGTTCCCCGGCAAACAGGACGTATTGCGTTATGTGCTCACGGCCAACGCTCCCGAGACGAAAGACAACGATTTCACTTGGAAAGATTTCCAAGCGCGTAATAATAATGAATTGGTGGCTATTCTCGGCAATTTCGTGAATCGAGCTTTGGTGCTGACTCATAAATATTTCGACGGGAAAGTACCGGCTGCGGGTGAATTGACCGACTATGACCGGGAAACATTGAAGGAGTTTGCCGATGTGAAAGCCGAGGTGGAGAATTACCTCGACCATTACCGTTTTCGCGATGCCTTGAAGGAGGCGATGAATCTGGCTCGTATCGGGAACAAGTATCTTGCCGATACCGAACCGTGGAAGCTGGCGAAAACCGATATGGACAGGGTGGCGACGATATTGAACCTTTCGTTGCAGATTACGGCCAATCTGGCTATCGCTTTCGAACCATTCCTACCTTTCTCTGCCGAGAAGCTGCGGGGAATGTTGCATTTGGGACATTGTGACTGGAATATGCTGGGACGTACCGATATTTTGCCTGCCGGAGCCGAGTTGGGTAAGGCCGAGTTGCTGTTCGAGAAGATAGAAAACAGCGTGATCGAGGCGCAGGTGAACAAGTTGTTGGAGACGAAGAAAGCCAATGAATTGAAGAATCACAAGGCTGCGCCGATACGGGAGAATATCGCTTTCGACGATTTCATGAAATTGGATATTCGGGTGGGTAAAGTGCTGGAATGTCAGAAAGTGCCCAAAGCCGACAAGTTGCTGCAATTCCGTATCGACGATGGTTTGGGCGGTCGCACGATCGTATCGGGTATCGCCAAGCATTATGCTCCCGAAGATTTGGTGGGTAAGAATGTGTGCTTCGTGGCTAATCTCGAACCTCGCAAATTGAAGGGTATCGAGTCGCAGGGTATGATTCTTTCGGCCGAGGATGCCGACGGGCGTTTGATTGTCATCTCCCCGGCGACCGATGAAATCGCTCCCGGTTCGGAAGTAAAATAACTTGAAATCTTGATAAAAATTGTGGCCCCGATACCGAACGAAGTATCGGGGCTTTTTTAGTTCGGCTTGAAAAGATTCGTTTCTACGAATAACAGTTATTGAGCGTAGATTTTTAAGCGTGAGGTTTTTAAAGGCTTGTGGTATGCTTTGATTCCTCAAAGCCACAGAATCATGAATTTTAGCCCTGTGGCGGATTTATTTTCAATGACTTGACGGTTGTTGTAAATGCAGGATAGGGAACGGTTTGCCAGAAGGATCCAATTCATCTCGTCCTATAACCTCGTAACCCATGTGCAAATAAAATTTGTAAGCCTGTTCGTTATCTTCGTTTACATCTACTTTGTAGATATTGCATTTGTCGATGGCATAATCCACGAATGCTTTGCCGTAACCGTGTCCTTGTTCTTCGGGCAGTACGAACAACATTTCCAGCATGTCGTCGCTTAATCCCATAAATGCGGCAATCCGCCCGTTCTCATTGCGTATTACAAACAGTTTGACAGCCGGGAAATATTGGTTTCTTATTAAAGGTTTGAAGTATTCTGTATCTTCTTCTTTTAAAAAATGATGGGAACTGCGTACCGACTTTTCCCATACGATCAACAGTTCGTCTAAAATTTCGTCTGATAAGGATTGTAATTTTTCTATTTCCATTTTTTGGGTAATTGTCGTTTAAACTATCGAATGTAAAGATACAAAAAGTGCCGATTATCATTTGTGAATCATGGCTTTCATTGTTCCAACTGTCCGGTCTTGCGGAAGTATTTTTGCAGGACGAGAAGCGAAATGAGTTTTTCTCGTTTCTTGTCGAAGAATTGGCTGACGTATTCGTTGGCGTGGCGGGATATTTCGATGGCTTCGTCGGAGTGGGCGGTATAGTAGGCGATACGCTCTTCGAGGTCCGAGAAATCGGGTTTGATTTCGATATAGTGGTAGTTGGGAATAAGTCGTCCCTCCATGAACCAAGTTTCGAATTCGGGTCGGGGCATGACGGCTACGGAGTTGGAGGACATGACCCATTTGAGGTTGCTGGCGACATCGTTCCCTTCGAGGGCGAGGATAAATTTGTACCGCAGATGTTCGGCGATGGTTTTCTTACCGGTACGCCAAGCGGGATTGCCGTTGCGACTGGTGTCGCCCAAGTCGCAGAGGGGATTGCCGAAGTATTTATTAAAAAAGGCAATGCGTTTGGTTTTCCCTTCGTTGACTTTTCCTCGGAAAATGACTTTGTCCATTTTCTTTTCGAACGGTATTTTGTCCTTGACGAAGATGAAATGTCTCACTTTGTTCAAATTCAATAGTATGGCATTTGCCGATTGGTTGTGAATGGGCCTGCTCTTAACAATGGAAGGGGTATCGGGCATGAAATTGATATCGCCGAAACAGTAGTTCCATTGCAGGTTTTCGGGGAAGTACCGGAGGTATTCGAATGAATCGAAGTAGTAGACTTTCCCTTTCTTTTGCAGTTTGAGTTCGTTCAGGCAGGGAGAGCCTTCGGGTAGTTTTACCGGTTCAATGAGCCGATTGTAATAGTTCACCCGGTCGTTTATGTAATTTTTATCGGATCGGGTATTGGCTTGTGCGAGAATCTTATTCAGCCTTTTTCGACAAATCGCTTTCAAAGGTAACAGCCTGAGAAAATAGGATTTCAAATAATAGCTGTATTTGGGATTCTTGCCGTTGCGTATGCTATAAAAAATGTTATCCATTGTATTTCTTATGTGTGTTGGAGACAAAGATAAATATTTTAATATTATTTTATGAAAAAGTCTTTGTATTTCCTTTTCGTATATTCAACCCCCTCGTCCTGCGGACACTCCCCCTATATTCCCTTATGGCAACACAGGGGG
>OGYF01002752.1_pt1 | contig 12769 bp, 9 predicted proteins | sample 1576451 | NCBI WGS metagenome assembly OGYF01 (sample SAMEA3541505, study PRJEB24748) | human gut metagenome | biome: human gut; feature: human-associated habitat; material: faeces | place: China | collected 2012 | reverse complement strand
ATACAGTTCCGATCGAGGACTCGATACGGATTCAGACAAGAAGTATCATGGGAACGGAGATTCCACATGTGAAATACACGCCTAAGACTCCGGTTCCGACCTATGCGTTCAGCACGACGAAGGAGTCGGCTGACCGGGCGGCGGAAGCATTTCGAAAGGTAAAAGATCTGACGGTCAAGCTATCCATGGTGGAAAACGCGGCATATCGGCTGGCCTCGAATATCAAGAAAACACAAAAACGGGCAAATGCACTGCAGAATATTACAATTCCGATGTATACCGGCCTGGTAACCAGTATCAGTAATGCGCTGGAGGAAAAGGACAGGGAAGAGTTTACGAGGCTGAAGGTAATTAAACGAAGAAAACAAGGTTAAAAAAGAGAGAAAAGTAAAATATGAGGAGTAAAACAATGGACTATATCATTACGACAGATTCCAATTCGGATGTGCCGTCAGAAGTACTGAATCAATATGGAATCCCGGTGATTCCACAATATTACGCATTTGGTGACGTCGTCTACGGGGACGAAAAAAACATGACGCCAAAAGAATTTTATGAGACTATGCGAAAGGGTGATCTGCCGAAATCCATGGCCAATAATCCGGCAGTGATCCGGGAAAAATTTGAAACGATTTTAAAGAAAGGGAAGGATATCCTCCATATTGCCTTTTCCAGTGCGTTAAGCGGAAGTTGTAACAATGTGCGTATGACGGCGAAAGAGCTGCTGGAGGAATATCCGGAGCGGAAGATTACCATCTTTGATTCACTGAACGCTTCGCTTGGAGAGGGAGTATCCGTTTATCGGGCGGCTGAACTCAGAGAGGCAGGGAAGTGCATGGACGAGGTCTGCGAAGTACTGAAGGAGGAGCGAGATCATGTCAATGTCTGGTTTACCGTAGATGATCTTCACCATCTCCAGAGGGGAGGCCGTGTATCAAAGACAACGGCGATTGTCGGAAGTATGATTAATATCAAGCCGCTGCTGCGGGTGACAGCGTCCGGGGAGCTCAAATCCGATGGAACCGTCCGTGGACGAAAGAAGGCGCTCAAGACTTTGGTGACAAATATGGAAAAGAGTCTGGAACTTGGCGAATATGGAAAGGATCGCCTTGTCTGTATCCTGCATGGCGACTGTATGGACGATGCACTGGCAGTCAAACGTATGGTAAACGATCTTGGGTTTGAGAGGATCGTCATTAATGATGTCAGCCCAAGTATCGGCACGCATGCAGGACCGGGTGTGGTAGGACTTGTATACTATGGAAGAAAGCGGGAGTAGAGCCAGAGCTATGAAGCTGCGTCCGGGTACAGCCATGATTTCACGCCGGAGGGTTCTTGACTTTCCATTTTTTCTATGCTACCATTTCAACTATATGAGAAAACGCAGAGATGAAGAGAGTACATGTTCTGGAATCTTACAGAGAATTCCCGGATGGCCTGATCGGGCCGGATGCTGAGAGGGATAGAAGATGGGGCATGGAAGATGGCTTCGGAGCGGCATGGATGAACACGAAGTGGTGATAATCCGTGATGGGTCCGCCCGTTACAGCGGGGGTGTCAGAGGACACTCGCTGAGATCTGTTCTGTGAGGGACAGATGAATGGAAGTGGTAACGCGAATTCGCCTTCCGGGGATTTCCCTGGAGGGCATTTTTATTTCGTGAAAAAGAGTTCCGGAAAGGAATCAGGAAAAGGAGAGAAAATGTATGTGCAGTAACTGTAAAGAAAAGCAAAAGTATTATATTACCACTGCGATTGCCTACACATCAGGCAAGCCGCATATCGGCAATACCTATGAGGTCGTATTGGCAGATGCGATCGCACGTTACAAGAGACAGGAAGGATACGATGTATTTTTCCAGACAGGAACTGACGAGCATGGTCAGAAGATCGAGCTCAAAGCAGAAGAAGCAGGAATCACACCAAAGGAATTCGTAGATGGAGTTGCAGGAGAGGTAAAAGAAATCTGGGATCTGATGAACACATCCTATGATAAATTCATCCGCACCACTGACGAGTACCATGAAAAGCAGGTGCAGAAGATCTTTAAGAAGCTCTACGAAAAAGGCGATATCTATAAGGGCCATTATGAGGGCCTTTACTGTACTCCCTGCGAGTCCTTCTGGACCCCGTCCCAGGTGGTGGATGGAAAGTGTCCCGACTGCGGCCGTCCGGTACAGCCCGCAAAGGAGGAGGCTTACTTCTTCCGTATGAGCAAATATGCCCAGAAGCTCATCGACCATATCAACAGCCATCCGGAATTTATCCAGCCGGTATCCAGGAAAAATGAGATGATGAACAACTTCCTGCTGCCGGGCTTACAGGATCTCTGCGTATCCAGGACCTCCTTTAAGTGGGGGATCCCGGTGGATTTCGATCCGAAGCATGTGACCTATGTATGGCTGGACGCCCTGACCAACTATATCACAGGGATCGGCTATGACTGCGATGGGAACCATGATGAAAAATTCAATAAGTTCTGGCCGGCAGATCTCCATCTGATCGGTAAGGATATCATCCGGTTCCATACCATTTACTGGCCCATCTTCTTAATGGCCCTGGATCTGCCCCTTCCCAAGCAGGTATTCGGCCATCCGTGGCTCCTCCAGGGCGACGGAAAGATGAGCAAGTCCAAAGGAAACGTGCTGTACGCCGATACGCTGGTGGACTTCTTCGGCGTGGACGCAGTCCGTTACTTTGTACTCCATGAGATGCCCTTTGAGAACGACGGCGTGATCTCCTGGGAATTAATGGTGGAGCGGATGAACTCCGATCTGGCCAATATCCTGGGCAACCTGGTGAACCGTACCGTTTCCATGACCAATAAATATTTCGGCGGCGTTGTGGAGAACAAAAACGTCTGCGAGGACGTGGATGGTGACTTAAAGGCCGCTGTTTTAGAGGCTGTGAAGAAGGCAGACGAGAAGATGGAGAAGCTGCGCGTGGCCGATGCCATCACAGAGATCTTCAATATCTTCCGCCGCAGCAATAAATATATCGACGAGACCACTCCGTGGACTCTGGCAAAGGATGAGGAGAAGAAGGACCGTCTGGCTACGGTGCTTTACAACCTGACTGAGGCCATCACCATCGGCGCGTCTCTCCTGTCCTCCTTTATGCCGGAGACGTCTGAAAAGATCCTGGCCCAGTTCAATACAGAAAAGAGGACTCTGGAGGCCATGGACCAGTTCGGACTGTATCCCAATGGAAATAAGGTAACGGAGAAGCCGGAGATCCTGTTCGCCCGTATGGACGTGAAGGAGGTCCAGGAGAAGGTGGAAGCCATGAAGGCAGAAGAAGCCAAGGCCGCCGGAGAAGAAGAGAATGTTCAGGAGGAAAGCGTTGTGGATGTGGAGAAAAAGCCGGAGATCACCTACGATGACTTTGCAAAGCTCCAATTCCAGATCGGCCAGATCGTAAAATGCGAGGAAGTGCCCAAGTCCAAAAAGCTGCTCTGCTCCCAGGTGAAGATCGGCTCTGAGACAAGACAGATCGTCAGCGGCATCAAGGCCTGGTACAAGCCGGACCAGATGGTGGGGAAAAAGGTCATGGTCGTTACCAACTTAAAGCCGGCAAAGCTGGCGGGAATGCTTTCTGAGGGCATGATCCTGTGCGCCGAGGATGATGAGGGAAATCTGGCCCTGATGGTTCCGGAAAAGGACATCAAGCCCGGCTCTGAAGTATGCTAGTCCGGCAGAGGACGTATTCTGCATCAGACCTTAAGCTGATCGCCATGGGGACCATGGTCCTGGACCATCTGGCGTTCCATTTGATGGAACGCGGCGGCATGGACCTCCCTATGGCCTGGTATATAGTGGGAACAGCCATGCGCCTTGCGGGGCGGGTGGCTTTTCCTCTTTATGGTTTTTTTCTGGTCCAGGGCTTTTTCCACACAGGAGACTGGGGAAAGTATATGAAGCGCATGGTCCTTCTGGCCCTGGTTTCAGAGATCCCATTTAACCTTATATGCAGCGGAAGGCCGATGTATCCGGTGCAGAATACGCTGGTGACCCTTTCCATCAGCCTTCTGGCGTTAAAGGGGATCCGGGCCGTCCAGACCTGGGAACCGGAGGAAGGGGCCTTTGGAGGCCGTGCGGGGGCTGTGTGGCTTAAAACGGCGGCCATTGTCCTTACAGCAACTGCTTCCATGGCGGCGGCCGGACTTTTAAACTCCGATTACGGCCCACTGGGTGTGCTTTTTATCCTGACCCTGTATTTTTATAATGGAAATTTCCAGGCCCAGAGCCTGGCGGGAGGCGCGGTGCTGATCCTTCTGGAGGGAATCGTCTGGGGCGGCTTCGGATGCATTGCATTTTTCTTCATCAGCCGTTACAATGGAACCAGAGGAAGGCGGCTGGGATATCTGCCTTATGTGTTTTACCCGGCCCATCTGCTCATCATTTACTTCATAGGAGTGCTGATCTATGGAATACATTTTTGATACCCACGCCCATTACGACGATGAGGCGTTTGACGAGGACAGGGAGAGCCTGATCGGGAGCCTCAGGGAGAAAGGGATCGGGAACGTCTGCAACATCGGCGCCAGTATGGAGTCCTGCCGGACCACCCTGGCCCTGGCGGAAAAATATCCCTTTTTTTACGGGGCTCTGGGGGTCCATCCCAATGAGACAAAGGATCTGACCGAGGAAGACATGGACTGGCTCCGGAAGGCCTCCGGATCGGAAAAGATCGTGGCCATCGGAGAGATCGGCCTGGATTATTACTGGGACGAGCCGGACCGGGAGACCCAGAAAAAATGGTTTGTCCGCCAGCTCTCCATCGCAAAGGACACGGGGCTTCCTGTGGTGATCCACAGCCGGGACGCGGCAAAGGACACCATGGACATTATAAAAGCGGAGCACAAAGGGACCACCGGCGGCGTGATCCACTGCTTTTCCTACGGCGCGGACCAGGCCCGGGAATATCTGGACATGGGATATTTCTTAGGGATCGGCGGTGTCCTGACCTTTAAGAACGCCAAAAAGCTGAAGGAGGTGGCGGAATACGCGCCCATGGACCGGCTGGTCCTGGAGACCGACTGTCCCTATCTGACGCCCGTTCCCTACCGGGGAAAGAGAAATTCCTCCCTGTATCTTTCCTATGTGGCAGAGGCCCTGGCAGAGATTAAGGGCATGGAGAAGGACGAAGTGATCCGCGTCACCGCAGAGAATGCCAGACGGCTTTACAGGCTTTAAGAAAAGTGAGAATCGTATATGAAAGAATATCTGGGAAATCCCAAGAACACCATTGAGATCATACAGAAGTATGAATTTATGTTCCAGAAAAAATTCGGACAGAACTTTCTGATCGATACCCATGTGCTGGAAAAGATCATAAACGCCGCCGGAGTCACAAAGGACGACTGTGTGCTGGAGATCGGTCCCGGCATCGGCACCATGACCCAGTACCTGGCGGAAAACGCCAGGCAGGTGGTGGCCGTGGAGATCGACCGGAACCTGATCCCCATCCTGGGGGAGACTCTGGCGGCCTGGGACAACGTGACCATCATCAACGAGGATATTTTAAAGGTGGATATCCGGGAGCTGGCGGACCGGTATAACGGCGGCCGTCCCATTAAGGTGGTGGCAAATCTTCCGTATTACATCACCACGCCCATCATCATGGGGCTGTTTGAAAGCGGCGTGCCCATTGACAACATCACGGTCATGGTCCAGAAGGAGGTGGCCGACCGGATGAAGGAGGGGCCTGGCTCCAAGGATTACGGGGCCCTATCCCTGGCGGTCCAGTATTACGCCAGGCCGGAGATCGTGGCCAATGTGCCGCCCAACTGCTTTATTCCCAGGCCCAATGTGGGATCTGCGGTGATCCGGCTCACAAGGCATACGGATCCGCCGGTGACGGTCCGGGATGAGAAGCTGATGTTTAAGCTGATCCGGGCGTCCTTTAACCAGAGGAGAAAGACTTTGCAGAACGGATTAAATAATGCTCCGGAGCTGCCGTTTTCCAAGGAAAAGGTGGCTGCGGCCATTGCGCGCATGGGCCTTCCGGCGTCGGTCCGGGGCGAGGCGCTGACGCTTTCCCAGTTTGCAGAGCTTTCCGATATTTTAGGGGAATCGTAGACAAAGGTTCAGAAAGGGGAGTTTTTATGGGATTTAATGAGATGACACACGCGTTCCTGGCGGCCAGGTACTATATCCGTCTTACGGAGCAGTTCGGGGACCGGGGACGGGAGGCTTTTATCCATGGGATCCAGTATTATGGGAGCCAGAGGGGCCGCCGCATGGCCCAGAGAGCCATCCGGGACGGAAAGCCCCTGACCTACGAGAACTACTGCCGGTACGGCGAGTGGGTCAATACAGAGGAGATCAAGGCCATGGGAGCCGCAAACCGGGTGGAGATCGGCGGCTATGATCCCGATTATATCATGAATATTTATTCATGTCCGTGGTTTGCCCAGTTCCAGAAAATGGGAGCCGGTGAGGCGGGAAAAGCCTATTGTAGCGTCCTGGATGCGTCCATTTCCCGGGGCTTTAATCCGGACATCCGGTATGAGGTGCCCCAGACCCTCCACACCCACGACCACTGTGTCCAGATCGTCCGGAACGCCGGGCTCACTCCGGAAAAGAAGATCGAAAAATATATGCCCGGAGTAAGATCCTTCGAGTACCACTGCGCCCATACCTTCTGGTCCCTGAGAGAGGTCTCCGAAGGGATCTTCGGGGACGAGGGCGTAAAGGCCAGCGACGCAGTCTTAGAGGACTTTGCAAAAGAATACGGCCGGGAGATGGCGGATACCATTGCCGACTATAAGGATACAAATTTTAATATGGCATGAGGAGATTATGAAACAGAACCGTTTACTTGAAGATCCAGTCCGCAGTGTATTCCTAAGCTATCTTGTGCCGTCGGTCAGCGCCACCCTGGTAACGTCCATCTATATCCTGGCGGATACCATGATGATCGGCCGCGGCATCGGTTCTGTGGGAATTGCGGCTCTTAACATTCTGCTGCCCCTTTACAGCACCTTTTTCGGCTTTGGCATGATGTGCGGCATCGGCGGCAGCGTCCTGTTCGGCTTTTCCAGAGGAAAGGGAAATGAGCGGGAGGCCAGGGGGTATTTTACCACCGGCCTCCTGATGGCGCTGGTGTTTGCAGCCCTGTCCCTGACCCTCTGCAACGTGTTTTTTGACCCTCTTTTAAAGCTCCTGGGCGTTACCCCGGCTATGCATGACCACGCTGTGGCCTATGGGCGGGTGCTGGTGACCGTGTCGCCCATGTGTATCATGTCCTCATTTTTACAGGCTTTTGTAAGAAATGACGGAGCGCCGAAGTTAGCCATGGCCGGAGTCATCAGCGGCGGCGTCACCAATGTGATCCTGGATTATGTGTTTATCTTCATCATGAAATGGGGCATGGGCGGTGCCATGCTGGCCACGGCCACCGGCACGACCCTGACTGTCCTGATCTTAAGCAGCCACTTCCTTTCAAAGGAAAACCATTTAAAGCCCATCTGGAATGTGAGCCTTAAAAAGGTGCTGGAGATCTTTGGAAACGGCCTGGCAAGCTTTATCCTGGAGGTCTCCAACGGCTTTGTAACGCTCCTGTTCAACCGTCAGCTTTTAGCCTATGTGGGCGACCTGGGCGTGGTGGTCTATGGGATCATCAGCAACACGGCCCTGGTGGTGATCTCCATCTCCAACGGCATGGCTCAGGCGGTGCAGCCTCTCCTTTCGGCCAACTACGGAGCCGGAAAGAAAGACCGGGTCCGTCAGGGACTGGGGCTGGGGATCCGGGTGTCCCTAGCCGCTGGCCTTATTTTCACGGCATTGGGCTTTTTCTTCCCAACCCAGCTTGCCTACCTGTTCTTAGAGCCCACGGAGGAGATCCTTTCCATGGCAGTCACAGCCATCCGGCTGTATTTTCTGGCATTCTTAGTGAGTGAGTGGAACATCATGTGCAGCACCTATTTCCAGTCGGTGGTGCAGCCAAAGCGTTCCCTTGCCATTACTCTGTTAAGGGGAGTAGTCTTAAATACAGTGCTGGTGCTGGTGCTCCCGGCCATCCTGGGCGTCAACGGCATCTGGCTGGTGGTGACGGTCTCTGAGTTTATCACAGCGGCAGTGGCTTTCTTCTTTATCCGCAGAGAAACGCATTGACATGGAAAAGCCATATTGCTAAAATGAAAAAAGACCGGGAGATCCTGTCCTGGTCTGAAGAGACTGTGAACCAGAGCCGGACCTGCGGCGGGATTTCCGCCCGGAGCCGGCCGCAGAACGGAGGAATGAGATCTATGACAATTCGAGTAGGAATCATGGGATACGGAAATCTTGGGCGCGGTGTGGAATGTGCGCTGAAGCAGAATCCCGATATGGAATTAACGGCAGTATTTACAAGAAGAGATCCCGGAAGCGTGAAGATCCTGACAGAGGGAGTGAACGTATATCCGGCGAAGGATGCCAAAGACCTGGCAGACCAGGTGGACGTCCTGATCCTCTGCGGAGGCAGCGCTACGGATCTTCCGGAGCAGACCCCGGAATATGCGAAATATTTTAACGTGGTGGACAGCTTTGATACCCACGCAAAGATCCCGGAGCACTTTGCGGCTGTGGATAAGGCCGCAAGAGAGGCTGGAAACACAGCGGTGATTTCCGCCGGCTGGGATCCAGGGATGTTCTCCTTAAACCGCCTGTACGGAAGCGCAGTGCTTCCGGACGGAAAGGACTATACGTTTTGGGGCAGAGGCGTGAGCCAGGGCCATTCCGACGCCATCCGCCGCATTGCGGGCGTGAAGGATGCAAGGCAGTATACGATCCCGGTGGAAAGCGCACTGGAGGCCATCCGCAGCGGGGAAACGCCGGAGCTGACCACAAGACAGAAGCACACAAGAGAGTGCTTTGTGGTGGCAGAGGAGGGCGCAGACCTGGCGGCCATCGAAAAAGAGATCGTGACAATGCCCAACTATTTTGCCGACTATGACACCACCGTACACTTTATCTCCCAGGAGGAGATGGAGCGGGACCACAGAAGCCTGCCCCACGGCGGCTTTGTGATCCGCAGCGGAAAAACGGGCTGGGATCTGGAGCATAATCATGTGATCGAGTACAGCCTGAAGCTGGATTCCAATCCGGAATTCACCTCTTCCGTGATCGTGGCCTGTGCCAGGGCTGCGTACCGCATGAAGCAGGAGGGCATGACCGGCTGCAAGACGATCCTGGATCTTCCGCCGGCATACTTATCCTCAAAGAGCGGAGAGGAACTGAGAAAGGAACTTTTGTAAAAAAACATTTTTTTAAAACAATAGGTGAAACTGATGCAGCGAAAGAAAAATGAGACCGTACAGTATAATGGGATCACGGAGGGCGTGATCTGGCAGCAGCTTTTGATCTTCTTCTTCCCCATCCTGTTTGGAACCTTTTTCCAGCAGCTTTACAACACGGCGGATGCCATGATCGTGGGAAAATTCGTTGGAAAGGAGGCCTTGTCTGCCGTAGGCGGAACCACAGGAAACCTGATCAACCTTCTGGTGGGCTTTTTCGTGGGCCTGTCCTCCGGTGCGGCCGTGATCGTTTCCCAGCATTACGGAGCGCGCCAGGATGACCAGGTACGGACCTCGGTCCATACCTCCTTCTGTCTGGCCCTGGCCGGCGGCGTGTTTCTGATGATCGTGGGCGAGGCCTGCGCCAGAGTGGCTGTAAAGGCCATGGGCGCTCCGGAAGAGATCATGGACTATTCTGTTACATATATGCGGATCTACTTCCTGGGAGTGATCCCCAACCTGGTCTACAATATGGGCGCGGCTATTTTAAGGGCCGTGGGAGACTCCAGGCGGCCGCTGTATTATCTGATCGTCTGTTGTTTTGTGAACATCGGACTGGACCTGCTGTTCGTTGTGGTACTGAAAATGGAGGTGGCGGGAGCCGCTCTGGCGACGATCCTGTCCCAGCTCCTTTCCGCCGCCCTGGTGATGTGGACGCTGATGCGCACGAAGGAATCCTTCCGGTTTGAACTGAAGCATCTGAAGGTGGATAAGCCCATGCTGAGAAAGATCATCCAGATCGGCTTTCCGGCAGGACTCCAGTCGGTGCTCTACTCCATTTCCAACGTGGTGATCCAGGCCAACATCAACAGCTTCGGTACCAACGTCATTGCGGCCTGGGCCGTTTACGGCAAGGTGGACGGACTGTTCTGGATGATCATGGACGCCATGGGCATCGCCATTACCACCTTTGCAGGCCAGAACTTTGGAGCGCGCAAATACGAGCGGATGCAGAAGGGCCATTACGTGGGTCTGGGGATCACCACGATCCTGACGGCCATCCTGGCCGCAGGCGTCATGCTTTTTGGCAGCATCCTGGGGTCGCTTTTTACCAGCGATCCGGACGTGCTGGCGGAAAGTATGACCATCATCCGGTTCGTAACGCCGTTCTGGTTCAGCTATATCTGTGTAAACGTATTTTCCAGTACCCTCCGGGGCATCGGCGACACGTTTATCCCCATGCTGCTGATCTGCTTCGGCACCTGCGGCTTAAGAGTCCTCTGGATCTTTACCGCAGGAGTGATATATCCGGGCCTTTATACCAGCCTGGCCAGCTATCCCTTAAGCTGGACTGTCACATCCGTTGCGTTTATCATTTATTACTATAAATTCAGTGATATGCGCCGGATCAACAAGCTCATAAAGAAAGAGAAGAAAGAACGGCAGTAATGGAGCATATGGAAGTACAATTTGATTTTGTGGAAAAAAACGGAGGCGCCTGTGTGACAAAGATTTTGTCGCCGGGCGCCGCCTGTGTTATACCGGAAACCCTTTCCGGGCTTCCGGTGACTGATCTGGGAGATAAGGCACTCGCCCAGACCGGGGTGGAGGAGGTGTTCCTTCCAAGGACTTTGAGGCGGTTGGGGCGGTACTGCTTTTATGGCTGCGAGAGGCTTTCCCATATCCATTTTTATGGAGGTCCCCTGGAGACGGGAGGCGGCTTTTTAACGGCCTGCGGCTGTCTGCGGGAGCTGACGGTCCACATGGATCCGTCGGAGCGGTCGGCGCTCAGGGATTTTGTGACCGAGGCCAGCGGACGGCTTCTGGTCCATTACCTGCTGCCAGGACCGGACGGGGAGGAGCATGAGGCGGCCAGGCTGCTGTTTCCGGTCTATTACGACGAGGCGGTGGAGAACACGCCGGCCCGGATCACCGTGTCCAACATCCACGGCACCGGGCAGAAATACAGATACTGCTTTGAGGATAAAAGGGTCCGGTTTGATAAGTATGACCGGCTGTTCGTTTATGAGACGGCGGAGGAATCCGTAACAGCAGCGGCCGAGATCGCCGTGTCCCGCCTCATGTATCCCCATGGCCTTTGGGCGGAGGCACGGAGCGCCTACGGGGACTTTCTAAAGGAGCACCGGATGGAGGTCTTTCTGGACAGCCTGGGGAAAATGGAAGTCTTTAAGTGGCTGATGGCCCATGGACCCGACGGGGAGCCGGGCTCTCTGGCAGACGGACTGACCCGGGAGGAGACGGAGACCCTGCTCCTGGAGGCCTCCCGGAGGAAAATGGGAGAGATTTCCGGAATGCTTATGGAATTTAAATATCATAAATTTCCAGAAAAAAAGAAGAAGTTTGAATTTTAGTTCAGCAGAAAGGGGAGAATGCAGTGGAGCCATATGAACAGAAGACGCCGGGGGACCGGGGAAACGGCATCATGCGGACGGAGGCCGGAGCGCCTTCGCCCATCTGGCTGGAGCAGGCGGCGGCAGAGGAGCTGGCAGGAGTCTGTATGGAGATCCTTGGAAACGCCAGGAACGAGCTGTATCTTTCCATGCACTTTCTGGACGTGGCCTTAAGCTCTCTGTACTTTGCCCCGGATCCGGCGGTCCGGGGGCTGGGGACCGACGGCACCACCCTGTTTTTCCAGATGGAGTCCCTGGCGGCCATGTATAAAAAGAACAGGATCCTGGTGAACCGGACCTATCTCCACGGAGTGCTCCACTGTCTGTTCTGCCATCTGTGGAACCGGAAAAAGCGGGACAGGGAGTACTGGGATCTGGCCTGTGACATTGCGGCAGAGTCGGTGATCGACAGTCTTCTGCGGCCCTGTATCCGTATTTCCCCTTCTGCGTTCAGACGGGAGTTCTATATGCGGCTGGAGAGCCGGTGCCGGGTTCTCAATGCGGAGAGCGTGTACCGGGCGCTCCGGGACATGGACCTTTCCGGGCGGGAGCTCCAGCGGCTGGCGGCGGAATTTTATGCAGACGACCACCGGTTCTGGGAGCAGGAGCAGAAGCCTCCGCATCCCAATATGGCCAGAAACCGGAAAGAGGACTGGGATCAGAAGCGGGAAAAGATGCAGGTGGAGATGGAGGCGTTTTCTGAGGAAATGTCGGAGGATGAAAAGGACCTGCACAGCCAGCTGGCGGTGGAAAACCGGGAGCGGTACGATTACAGGAAATTCCTGCGGAAGTTTGCGGTCCTTAAGGAAACCGTCCAGGTGGATCCGGATTCCTTTGACTATGTATTTTATCATTACGGCATGGAGCTTTACGGCAATATGCCCCTGATCGAGCCTCTGGAGACGAAGGAACTCCGGAGGGTGGAGGATTTCGTCATTGTCATCGACACCTCCATGTCCTGCTCCGGGGAGTTGGTGCAGCAGTTCTTAGAGGAAACGTATTCGGTGCTGACCCAGTCGGAGACGTATTTTAAAAAAGTGAACATCCACATCATCCAGTGCGATGACCAGGTGCGGGAGGACGTGACCATCGCCAGCGCAGAGGCGCTGAAGGCGTATATGGAGCGGATCCCCCTGAACGGC
>OGYF01002747.1_pt1 | contig 12786 bp, 13 predicted proteins | sample 1576451 | NCBI WGS metagenome assembly OGYF01 (sample SAMEA3541505, study PRJEB24748) | human gut metagenome | biome: human gut; feature: human-associated habitat; material: faeces | place: China | collected 2012 | reverse complement strand
GAGCGGGGCATGAGCTACCGCGATGCCCTCGACCAGTGCATGGCGGCGCAGGGGCTGGCCATCAAGCCCTTCCTCGAGCTGGGCAGCGCTTCCCTGCTCTGCCAGATGGTCGAGCACGGCATGGGGCTCTCCTTCCTGCCCGAGTACATCGTGCAGAATGCCCTTGCCGCCGGAACGCTGGCCCGCCTGAATGTCCCCGCCTGCCGCGTGGAGATGCGGCGGCAGCTATTTTACCACAGAGATAAATGGCTCACCCCACAGATGAAAGCATTCATCGCGCTGGTGCAGAGATAAAGACAGCGATAAAAAACAAGCCTTTCCGTTGGTGTCGCACTGTGAGGTGCACCACACGGAAAGGCTTGTTATTTACATTATTTTTTCAACAGGTCGGAAAGGCACTGCACCGTCCGGCCATGGTAGCCGGTGACGGTCTCGGCGTGGAGCAGGCTGCTCAGGACGCTTTCCTCCACACACTCGGCCACTGCCCGGAACAGCGGGTTGATGGCATCATCGTGGAGCATCTCCATGGACAGGAGGGCTTTGTCCGAGTAATGCGGCATCCGGTTGGCCGTGGTAAAGGCCAGAACGATCTCACCCGAACCGTTGCCGCAGGCACTGCCGGTGCGGGAAAGCCCCACCAGCGCCCGGTGGCAGAGCCGCCGCAGCTGGCGCTCGCTCAGGGGGATATCCGTTGCCAGCACCGTGATGATGGAGCCCTTGTCCTCATGGGGCGGGATGCGCGCTTCCAATAGCTCGTGGATGGGTGTGCCCGCCACGATGAGGTCATCGAAGGTGGCATGATTGGAGAGCACCAGTGCCCCGATGGTGTAGGACTTACCGTCCAGCTCCACCAGCCGGGAGGCAGAACCGATGCCGCCTTTCAGCCCGTGGCAGCGCATTCCGCGTCCGGCACCCACTGCACCCTCGGCGAAATCGGCTTTGCAGTCTGCCAGAGCGGCAGCCACATGTGCCTCGGTGACATGCAGGCCCCGGATATCGTTCAGGCCGCTGTCGTTGCACTCGCAGACGACCGGGTTCACACTGCCGGTGGTCTCGCAGATATCGGGGTTGCGCTCCAGCATATATTTGACCAGCGCCGTCTCCACGGTGCCCACACTCAGGGTGTTGGTAAACAGGATGGGGGTCTCCAGTGTACCCAGCTCATCGATCTGGACAAGGCCGGTGGTCTTGCCGAAGCCGTTGATGACATGGCAGGCCGCCAGCACCTTATCATGGAACACATCCCCGGGGGGGGGCAGCAGCGCGGTCACACCGGTCTGGATGTCGCCATCCGCCAGCGTGCAATGGCCCACTGTCACGCCCGGCACATCACTGATCTTATTGCGCTCCCCGTGGGGCAGATGCCCCACCCGGAAGCCCCATTCATTCTTATCGATTCCCATAAATACCTCTCCGTTATTGCTTTCCAATACCGCCCCTCCTGATAGGAGAGGCAGAAAAACAGTCGTGCGCAAACCCGGCTTCCCCATGGGGGAGCTGCCGCAGGCGGCTGAGCGGGTTCACCCCTCAGAGTGCTTCACGCGCTGCATCTCTCCCAGATCATAGGGGGTGTTCTGGTAGACGTAGTAGTTCAGCCAGTTTTCATACAGCAGATGGGCGTGGGCGCGCCAGCGGAAAAGCGGCGGCTGGCTGGGATCATCGTTGGGGTAGTAGTTTTTGGGCACTGCAATGGGCAGGCCTTTGGCCACATCCCGCTTGTACTCCGCATCCAGCGTATATTTGTCGTACTCCGGGTGGCCGATGACAAAGATCTGACGGCCATTCTCGGTGCTCATCAGGAAAGGCCCTGCCTCATCGCTCTCGGCAAGGATGCGCAGCGCACTGCAGCGGTCGATATCCTCCCGGCTCATGGCGGTGTGGCGGCTGTGGGGGGCATAGAACACCTCATCAAAGCCGCGCACCAGCGGGTTGGAGGGCCGGATGACCCGGTGCTCGAACACGCCGAACATCTTGGCAGGCAGCAGCTCCTTGCGGATGCCGTAGTGGTAGTACAGGCCCGCCTGAGCACCCCAGCAGACATGCAGGGTGGAATAGACGTTCGTCTCGCTGAAATCCATGATCTCGCACAGCTCCGGCCAGTAATCCACCTGCTCAAAGTCCATGGTCTCCACCGGAGCGCCGGTGATGATCATGCCGTCGTAGCGGTTATGCTTCACCTCGTCAAAGGTCTTATAAAAGGCCTCCAGATGGGCCGCGGAGACGTGCGTTGCCTCATGGCTCATCGTCTGCAGCAGGGTCATGTGCACCTGCAGCGGCGTGTTGGCCAGCAGCCGGGCAATCTGGGTCTCGGTGGCGATCTTGGTGGGCATCAGGTTCAGGATCAGGATCTCCAGCGGGCGGATATGCTGGGACGCTGCCCGCTCCCGGTGCATGACAAAGACGTTTTCCTCGTACAGGGCATCGTAGGCTGGGAGCGTTTTCGGGATGATGAGGGGCATAGATGGTTACTCCTTTGGTGCGGATATTGATAGCGGCCTCGCCCTCTCCGTCACGGCTTACGCCGTGCCACCTCCCCCAAAGTGGGAGGCCTTGGCAATATTTGCAAACTTCATCTTTATGCCAAGGGCTCTCCCTTCGGGAGAGCTGGCGAGCGAAGCGAGACTGAGAGGGTGAGCCAGCTCAGTTACTTTCTATCTTGCACTGGATAACATAGCTCCCCAGCGCAAAGATCTTGCCATTGGAGGGCACATACAGGCGGCAGGCAATGTTCTGCTGCCCTGCGGCCACATAGAAATCATCCGCATCGATCTCAATGACCACCTGCTCGGGCACCAGCGTATCCAGCAGACCCGCCGGGCCGCAGAGGGTCACATTCATCAGCCGCTCGGTCTGCACGGTCAGGGTATAGGTGGAGGGCAGATTGACCACCTGCACGCAGCTGGCGGGCAGGTTCATGGTCTTGGTCTCGAGCTTGGAGCTGTCGAAACTGACCGTGATGCTGGAAATGTTGTCCAGCAGGCGGATGTTGCCCGGCAGCTCGATGGGCAGCTCATACACCTTGTTCGGCGCAAAGGTGGAAAGATCGATGGTGCCAACAGACAGGGTGGAGAGCTTTTCGATCTGGCTCTCGGGCCCGGCGACATTCAGGGTCTGCTTGCTCAGGGAGTAGACCAGCACCGAGGGATCAAAATTCCGGGGCGCGTTGATAAAGCTGACCGACACGGGCAGGGTGGCCATCTTGTAGACCTCCAGCGTGACCTCCACGCTGGACTCCTCCAGATTCGTGTATTCAAACTTGACCTCACTGCCGCTCTTGGTATAAAAGCGCAGGGCGGTGTCCAGCGTGACAGAATCGGTGAGCTCCCCCTTGTGGGTCACCTCGGCGGTGCAGGTCTCCACCTTATCGATCTCGGTGCTGGGGCCGGAGAGGGTCACTGTCTCCTTGGAGAGCTCGGTGTCATAGAGGATATAGCCGTCCGCAATGGTCAGGTAGTTGGTGGTCACGGTGATGGGCACCGTTTTCTCCTCCACCACGTCAAACACCACGTCCACGCTGTTGTCGCCGCCCTCAATGGAAACGGACACGCCATTGAGCAGGGTGTTCACGCCCCGCACCTGCAGGTGCAGGGTCTTTTCGCCGCTGTCCCGCACGCCGGACCAGTCCGGGTAGACCACAAAATCAGAGGAAGTCAGGCTGCCGATGGTGTAGCCATCACCCGAGAGCTTCAGGCTGACGTACTTTTCCGGCGCGCTGACGATGCTCAGGCCCCGGGAGGTGTATGCGGCGGAATCATAGGTAAAATCCACCGGCACGTTGTTGATGGTGCGGGTGGTGCCGGGCTGGACGACGATGGTGACCACCATCCATGCCACAATGGCACCCAAGATGGCCAGCAGCAGCCGGATGCGGCGGTCGTTCAGAATGCTCTTGGTGTGCTGGATGGCAGGCTTTGTGCCGTTGGTACGATTGCTGCTCACTGCTGCTCATCCTCCTCTTTCTGGTTCATCCAGTTCAGCAGGCTCTTGACCTTGCCGCGCCCGCCGTCGGCAGCTGCCTTTTCGCTGGCGGTCTCCTTGGGGATCATCTCATCCACCAGCCGGGTGTACAGGGTCTGGCGGTCAAAGTGGCGGATCAGCACACCGTTCTTTGCCATGGAGATGATGCCGGTCTCCTCACTGACCACAACGGCAATGGCATCCGAATTCTCCGCAATGCCCAGGCAGGCACGGTGGCGGGTGCCCATATCCTTGCCCAGATCCAGGTTGTTGGACAGGGGCAGCACACAGCCCGCCGCCTTGATGCGGCCATTCTCAATGATGGCGGCACCGTCGTGCAGGGGGGTGCCCTCGTAGAAGATGGTGCCCAGCACCTCCAGATTGACGGCGCTGTTCACAGGCGTGCCGGTGCGCACGATCTCAGAGAGGTTGGTGTTGCGCTCCAGCACGATCAGGGCACCGGTCTTGGTCTCGGAAAAGCGCTCGGCGGCATCGCAGATGGCAATGATGGCGCTGCGCCAGGCCCCCTTGAAGCTGGGGTCATTGTAGCGGCCCTTGATGTTGAAGAGCTTGCCCGCCCACTGGTCGGTCTGGCCCATCCGCTCCAGTGCGCGGCGGATCTCCGGCTGGAACAGGACCACCAGCGTCAGCAGGCCGACCTGCAGCAGCGAGTTCAGCAGCCAGGTGACGGTGCGCATGTTCAGCACGTTGGCCACCAGATAGACCGCCAGCACCAGCAGCGCGCCCTTGGCCAGCTGCCCGGCGCGGGTGCGGTTGATGATGCCCAGCAGCTGGTAGATCAGGAAAGCAATGATGACGATATCCAGCAGATCGGCCAGCTTGAAGGTCTGGAAATTGGCGATGATCGAATTCAGAGTCATCAGAGTGTCTCTCCCGTTACAGCTTCTCGATCAGGGCGACAGCATGGGCGGCAATGCCCAGGCCCTCGCCGGTAAAGCCCAGATGCTCCTCGGTGGTGGCCTTGACGCTCACAGCATCCACCGGCATCCCGAAGGCTGCGGCCAGATTTTCCCGCATGGCGGGGATGTAGGGGGCCAGCTTGGGCTTCTGGCAGAGCAGGGTGGAATCGATGTTCACGATCTTCCAGCCCTTCTCCCGCATGATGCGTGCCACATGCTGCGCCAGCTTCAGGCTGTCGGCACCGGCGTAGGCGGGGTCGGTATCCGGGAAGTGCTTGCCGATGTCGCCCAGTGCGGCGGCACCCAGCACAGCGTCCATCACGGCGTGGGCCAGCACATCGGCATCCGAGTGGCCCAGCAGGCCCTTTTCAAAAGGCACCTCCACACCGCCCAGGATCAGCTTGCGGTCCTCGACCAGACGGTGAACATCATAACCATGACCAATGCGCATATCATTTCCTTCTTTCTGTTCGGCGCGGGGCAGATCCTCCCGCGTTGTGATCTTCAGATTGGCGTAATCCCCCTGGGTCAGCTGCACCGGGCGGCCGGTCAGTTCAAACAGGCTGCAGTCATCGGTGACCAGGCGGGCTTTTTCCGCATCCAGCTCGTCCAGCGCGGCCAGATACGCCGCACGGTCGAAGCACTGGGGGGTCTGCACCGCATACAGGGTGCTGCGGTCAGGGGTATCAGTGACCATGCACTGCTCCGGCACAGTTTTGCCATCGCCCCGCACAGCCCGCTTGACGGTATCCTTTACCGGCACGGCGGGGGCGGCAGCACCGCAGGCAGCGGCTGCTTCCAGCGCCGCCGTGATGACAGCCTGACTGACAAAGGGGCGGGCGGCATCATGGACAGCCACCAGCTCTCCGTGGGCGGCCAGCACGCCGTTCTTCGCGCTCTCGGCACGGGTCGCGCCACCCTGTACCACCTGCACCGGCTTTGTGCAGGCCGCGGCCTGCTGTTCCAGAAATGCCCGGTTCTTCCCGGCCACCAGAACGATCTCGCTGACCAGCGGACACTCCGCAAAGGCGCGGATGCTCCGCTGCACCACGGTCTCCCCGCCCAGATCAAAGCTGAGCTTGTCAAACCCCATGCGGGTGGAGGACCCTGCCGCCACCAGAACGGCTGATACTTTCTTTTCCAATTTCTGCACCTGCCCTGCTCTTATTCTCCCGGGAAATACCACCCGGGGCACAGATAGAATAAACCATGTTTTATTATACCGTATCGCCCGGCAAACTGCAACCGATTTTATACAGCAAAAATGCCCCTGCCAACAATAAGACAAAAACTACCGCTATGATTAAGATTTTTTTCTTGCTGTTCATAAAAACCTCCCAAAGGATAATTCCGACCAATCAAATTTAACTTAACAAGGCGAGCAGCCGTCCCAAGGTGCCTGTCGCCATCATGATTCCTGTAATTATCAGAAATCCTCCGCATATTAAGTTGATAATTTTATAATTTCTTTTAATCCAGTCAAACGTAGTTTTAAGCTTATCTATAAGTATCGCACTCAGCACAAATGGCACTCCCAGGCCAATGGAGTATGTAAAAAGCATGAGCATTCCTTCCATGGCGTGAGCTTGTTGAGAAGCTAATATCAATGCGGAGCCCAGAAAAGCGCCCACACAAGGAGTCCATCCTATTGAGAAGATTACTCCAAACAGCGCCGACGAAAAGAATCCCAAATTTTGTGTATCTACACTGCGATTGCTTCCCTTAAATATGCTAAGCTTTATCACTCCCATAAAGCTTAGTCCAAATAATATCACTATTATGCCCGATACGATGTTCACAGCCGTTTGATATTTTACTAAAAAACTTCCTACCGTGCCTGCCAGCGCGCCCATAAGGACAAACACTACAGTAAATCCCAGTACGAATCCGAGAGCGCATACGACCGTTCTCTTGGCCTTTCTCTCGGTTCCGCCTGCGAAATACGAAATATATATAGGCAGCATCGGCAAAAGGCATGGTGAGATGAAAGTAATTATTCCCTCGAGAAAAGAAATAAAGTACTGCATAAACTATCCCCTTTTGTCAAAACTTAACTATACTACAGCCTCTGTGCAGCCAGATATTCTTCTGCATAATGAGCGCTTACCGCTCCGTCAGAAACGGCGGTAACTACCTGCCTCAACGGCTTTGTTCTGACGTCTCCCACAGCAAACACTCCGGGTATATTGGTCACCGTAGACTCATCTGCAATGATATATCCCTGGCTGTCCAGGTCCAACTGACCTTCTAGCATCTCTGTTTGAGGTTTTCTTCCCACACTGACAAAGACTCCCTCACATTGTATCACAGATTTGCTGCCGTCGCGCGCATCTTTTAACACAAGGCCCGTAACTTTTTCATCGTGCAAAATCTCATCTACAACACAATTCCAGCGAAACTCCACATTAGGAGCATCCATCAGCGGCTGGTGATAAATCTTGGTAGCTCTCAAAGTATCTCTTCTGTGAACGACTATAACCTTTTCACATATGCGAGACAGCTGCAAAGCATCTGCCGCAGCTGTGTTTCCACCGCCTATTACAGCTACCGTTTTTCCTTTATAAAACATTCCGTCACAGGTAGCGCAGTAATTAATACCGCGGCCTATAAGCTCTTTTTCACCTGTTACGCCCAGTTCTCTTGGAGAAGCGCCCGTAGCGATAACCACCGTTTTGCCGTTAAACGTTCCTTCGCTGGTTTCCACTGTTTTCATTTTTTCTTTCAGTTCTACTGAAAAGACTTCCGCCAGCTCTGTTTCTACTCCAAAGCGCTCTGCTCCGGCCTGCATTTTTTCTCCCAAGGTAAATCCATCTATCCCCTCTTCAAATCCGGGATAATTATCTATCTGAGAAGTAAGAGCCATCTGTCCCCCGGCAGAAAGTTTTTCCAAAACGATTACGCTCATTCCGGCTCTGGCCCCGTATAAAGCGGCTGTATAGCCTCCCGGGCCTCCGCCTACAACTATCATATCATAAACTTTATCCATATATCTCTCCTATAAATGCTTCTATCTTAGCCTTTGAATCCGGCGCTTCCATGGAAGCTGCCGCCTTGCCGTCTTTGTAAAAAATCAAAGTAGGGACAACCTGCACCTTTTCCTCTTCTGCCAGCTGCGGCTCTTCATCTATATTTACTTGACCTATTTCCAGCTTGCCTTCGTACTGCTGAGCTATCTTTGAAAACGCAGGTCCTATTCTTTTGCAATACACGCACCATGGGGCCCAAAATTCAATTAAAATTGTAGATTTATTCTGCATTTTTTCATCAAAAGTTTTTTTATCAATATTTAAAATACTCATATTTTCCTCCCTCTGCAATACCAATATATTATTATATCCGTGAAAGTCCCTGTTTACCCGCTTGACAACAAAAGCAGAGTATCTTTATACTTATCGTATATAAAGGAAGGTTTTCTCATGGAAATATCAAGCTATTTTCCTGTCTGGAACCAGCTGACCAGACAGCAGCAAGAAAAAATAACACAAAATGCGTCTTTTCGCAAAGTAGAAAAAGGAACTGTATTGCACAATAGTTCAGCTGACTGTGCAGGCCTCTTTCTCATAAGCTCCGGTCAATTGCGAGCATATATACTTTCAGATGAAGGTCGAGAAATCACACTGTATCGTCTCTTTGAAATGGATATATGCCTGTTTTCTGCGTCGTGCATGATAGAAAGCATTCAATTTGACATCACCATAGAGGCCGAGCGGGATACCGACTTTTGGCTGATCCCCACCGAAGTCTATAAGCGCATGATGGAGACGTACGCCCCTCTGGCCAACTATACTCTACAGCCGTCTCCCAACTTAGAGCAAAACATACGCAAATCAGCGCCCTACGCGAATGTATAAAACTGAGATACCCACCTCGTGGCACTCATTGACCATCCTGATTCGATGCGGCCTGCAGGAGTCAGCGCGAACTGGCGTTTTCCAGCCCCAGCGCGCCGAGAATGGTCCCGCGCAGACCGCCGGCCTTCCCCTGAGCATCGCTTGCGGTGTCTGCATCTACCGTTGGGGCCTTTGAGCCGAAAGCCCTCCAGCGCCATAAGGTATGATTTCCTTGGCTGGGGACCTTGTATGTGGTATGGTCCGTGCGCCTAACCCACGATTTGCCACGTATAGATGGCCGTTATTTGCATAAGGCCCCAGCCACTTCTTCCACCTATTCGAAATGTTTAAGATGCGGGGGCTTTAAACAAGCTATGGCAGGCCACGAATACCGCACGGAAAAATGTCTAGAAGGGATATCAAAAACGATACCGCCATACCCTGGGGAAGGCACAAGGTGCACTTTGTCCTTCTCATCGGCATCGCTAAGGACGAGATGGCCTACTTCCGCGATGCCCCGGACATCATCATCGGCCTCTACTCCTCCATCGACAAGACAAGCCGCCTTATGCAGACGGATACCTTTGAGGAGTTTGTCGACGTCTTTACGCAGAGCATCTCTTAACCTCACCGTATGGAACAACGCGGACGAGTTTTCCGACACGCTATCCCCTCGAAAACGCCCGCCTCATCCTGCCGCGAATCGAGACATAATCGGGACATGTCCCGTTTAATCAGGACATGTCCCGATAGTGTCCTGATTATGTCCTGAAAACGTCCCGCAAACAGCCATGGGCGCAGCCAGGGATTTCCCCTAGCACATGGCAACGCGGGCACAACCAATCCGATACCGCGCACCGAATGATTGCGCCCGCTTAAACAAGGCCATATGCAGGCCTTACGCCGCCCTACAGCAGCACACCCTCAAGATCCTCGAGCATGATGTTCAGAGCCTCGATTCCGCCCTCGGCCGTATACCAAACAGCCGGGTTGCTCAGGTAGACAATATGGCCGTTGCGATACGCCTGAGTTTGACGGGTAAGGTCGTTCTCCACCACCTTCTGGGCCTGGTCCGCGCCGTCGGAACCAATCGCGGCGTCACGGTTGAGCACAAAGATGTACTCAGGATCCTTCTCGACAATCGTCTCAAAAGAGACCTCGTTGCCATGCGTCGCCGTGACCTCATCAGCCGCAATGTTGGTGAACCCAATTTCGTTAGAAATAAGGGAGCAGCGACCGTCCGTTCCAAGCACGTTGACGCTTCCGCTGGTAAACAGCGTCACCAAAGCGGTAGAGCCGTTTGCGGCCTTCGCCAGCGCCTCGATGCGCGCATCAAAATCGTCCATAAGCCCATCGACCTTGTCCTCAAGGACAAACAGCGACGCGATAGCCGTAGCGTTATCGCGCACGCTCTTCACCACGCCCTTCTCGGTATCCGTGGACAAAAAGACCACGGGGGCAATCTGGGACAGGTCATCGTACACAGATGCCAGGCGGCCACCAATAAAGATCACGTCCGGGTCGCACGCCATGCTGGCCAAAGACGGACAAAATCTTTGGCCAGCCCAGATCATCACCATACACAGCCAGGCGCGGAGGACGATGGAACATGCGGCTTGTGCCGTCGTCCTCCTTTTTGCTATACAGCGCTGACAAGGTAATAGTGACCCGCATGCGGTATTAATGCAAAAAAACTCGGAGACCATTAGACCTCCGAGCTGCAAGTTCTTGGTCGCGGGGGCAGGATTTGAACCTACGACCTCCGGGTTATGAGCCCGGCGAGATGCCATCGCGATCCTCAATGCGACAGCGTCGCATTCCTGTCGCGACATTGCCGCGCTATTTCATAATATAACTCCGAGCGTGAACCGGGTCCTCGCTAATCAACCCATCATCCAGCAGGCGGCGGATGTGACGCTGCGCTGTCCTCGTCGTAACACCCAGATATTCCGAAAGCGTCGACGAGCTTATGAAGCCGTCCCGCTCGCACAGCACCCTTGCGGCTTCGAAGGCACCCTCTCCACCTCGAGCGGCCGCAATGGGCGTGAGGGGCACAGAGGCTTTGAAAACGTCTCCATCCTCAAGAATCGCCGATCTGCCGCTGTACGCCAATGAACACCGCTGTATGTTACGGAACCCACTTCCGAGCTCCTCAGCGTATCCAATTTCCTTAAAGACCCCCGCTATGCTCGGGTTTTTTGAAACGGGGTTGAAATCTGACAACGTTAGCCTGCCCTCGAACATAGCTCTGCTTGCATTTTCCGTAACAAGCTGCGAGCGGGTGATCACGAGCTTAGCTGGAAAGGGACTGATGTACTCACGATGAATCAGTAAGTTCGCAACGATCTCTCGAACCATGATGTCACGAGCACTGATTCGCTGCCCATCTATAAGAACAAACCGATCTTGCATGTATTTTTTCGCAAAGCGAATAAGCCCATCGTACGAGTCGATGAGATTGCCCGTAAACGTCATCCTATCGTCATACCGATCTTCGTTCTCGATCCTTGCGACTGCATCAGTCTTGTATGCCGGGCACACATCCGAAATGCACTCTTCTTTGCCAAACAGCAAAACGGACGCAAGGGTGTAGCCCTCATCTCCCGTCCTGCGGTCTTTTCGATATAGCTTGGCGCTCCTCAACAGCTCCTCATCGTCCATGTAACCCCACGGATGGCCGAGCGTTCTTGCTACGGCAAGCGAACGGGCACGATGAATGGTCGCTGGGTCAAAATCATCGATTCCGACATATTTGAACACACGTCGCTCGGAATACTCGTTCTGTTTGCGAAGGTACAGCATCGTAATCTGTTCAATGCCCGTAACCCTGACGTCCGCGTCGGCGATTCTGTCATATATCACGCCCTTGAAACTATAGACGGCCGGCCCGACGGGCACCCAGACCCTAATCACCCATGCCCCATCGATCTCAATAGATTCAGTTTCAATAACCGGAGGAATGGGAAACAGCTTTGGGTTGCTCACCGCATTTACAACCATCCGCTGCATATTGCGAACAGCGCCGGATGGAATGCCGACAACGGCACCGTCGTCGTCAACGCCCATAAAGATGTTGCCGCCTTGGCGATTCGCAAACGAACAGACGGTCTCGTACAAGTCGTTTTGTGGCCCCGAACCGCAACGCTTGAATTCGACCATCAATCCTTCACCAGCAGAAAGATGACCTCTTAGCTCCTCTGCATTCATGCGCAACCTCCAATGCGACAGCGTCGTTTTCCTGTCGCGACATTGTCGCTTTACAGCATGATACATCACCCAAGTGACCCAAGTGACCCAAGTCACGCCACGCACTGGAGAAAGCGCCGTCCTGAGCCGGCTTTCGTAAAACGAAATCGGGTAATTCGAGCGCCCATGGCCTTAACACCCAAAAAGCACCCAATCAATACGCATGAAAAAAGCTCGCCGGCTAAGCCGACGAGCTGCAATTTCTTGGTCGCGGGGGCAGGATTTGAACCTACGACCTCCGGGTTATGAGGGGCATTTTCTACGTAGGCCATGCAAACGCATGAGAGTTGATTAGGGGTATCTACCTCGTAAACGGCAACGGGAAGTAATTCTAGGGAGCCTGTGGTAGTCCGTGGAAGCGGACCTGCTGCCACAAATCCTGCCACAGGCCTATCTCACAGCCATTTCTTCCACTTGAAGAACGCCAGCTCGGCCGCGATGATGACGAGGCTCAGCGCGATGACCGTGGCGTACCCGTACTCCCAGCTCAGCTCGGGCATGTTCGAGAAGTTCATGCCGTACCACCCCGTGATGGTGGTGATGGGCACGAAGATGGACGCCACGACGGTGAGGTAGAGATTCGTGGCGTCGCGGCGGGCGTCAGCCCGCGCGTCCTTGAGCTCGATGAGCTGCACGCAGTATTCGCGCAGGTACTGGGCTTTCGCGGACAGGCGCCGCGCCCGCTGGGACAGCGTGTTGAACAGCCGCCGATCGGTGCGGGGGAGCAGCCCGTCGTCGTCCTGTGCGATGGTGCTGGCAAGCTCGTCGAGCTGCTGGTAGGCGCCGTTCATGCGCATGAGCTCCCTGCGGCGGCGCAGGATGCGTCCGTCCTC
>OGYF01002743.1_pt1 | contig 12793 bp, 8 predicted proteins | sample 1576451 | NCBI WGS metagenome assembly OGYF01 (sample SAMEA3541505, study PRJEB24748) | human gut metagenome | biome: human gut; feature: human-associated habitat; material: faeces | place: China | collected 2012 | reverse complement strand
GATTTTGCCTCTTGACAATGTCCTGCTCATATTAAAAGGAACGTCCCCAAGTGCCGCCTCAATGACTACCATGGCAACGCCGCAGGTAGAGGACGGGCAGCGAGCGGGCACCAGTGCGAACAAATTGGCATGAAAAGAGGACGGTATAGACCTTCTGGTCATGCCGTCCTCTTTGAATGACAAGCTGTCGCTCTGGTGCCCGCGCAGCGTCGGGCAGTTACGGCGTTTGGTAAAACGCCGTAACGAACTACCGCGTAACTCCCCTAGCTCATCATCGCATTCATCATCTCGGTGGTTGCGGAATCGTCAGCAGACCACTCGCCATCGTCATTGGCGGTGTACTTGAAGGTAACCTTGGTGTCCTTGGTCTTAGCGGCCTTGGTCACGTCGACCATGACCTGGCCGGCCATCTTGTACAGGTCGTCCTCGGAAGGCATCGTATCGAGCGCCGCGATCTTCTCCTGATACTGGGTGGCGAAATCTTCAACGATCTTGTTCATGGACTTGCAGGTAATGGTGACATCGGCAGTCGCGGTGCCCTTGTCCTCGTCGACCGTCACATCGCCGATCTTGTAGTCAAAACCCTCGAGATAGCTCTTGGCGTACTCCTTGGGATCGATGCCCAGCTGCTCGAACTCGTCGCCCGAGGCCTCTTCCAGGCCGGCGAGGAAGTCGTCGCCGCCGTTCTTGACCTCGTCAAACTGCGTCGTAAGATCCTCGGTGATGAGCTCCTCAACCGAAGGACCTCCGCAGCCGGAAAGCACAACCACACACGCGACCAGAACAGCCATCAGGGGCGCAAGCAGCAGCTTCTTCTTCATGACATTCCTCCCAACAAGCGGCACCGCGCTTCCCGACGCGGTGCGCGTCGTAACAATAAGGCCATACTAGCCGATAACGAACACCCCCGGCAAAGCAAAGGCGCAGTCGGCTCGATTTAACGTCCGAACGGTTTACCGGTCCGCCCAACGCGCAATAAAACGTTCCGCCGCATTGCAATAAAAAAGGGCGGTCGGATAACCCGACCACCCCAAAACACCCTTATGTTGCCGCAGACTACTTGCGGACGACCTTGACGATGGCATCGCCAGCGGAGACAGCGGAGTCAGCCTCGACGGCGAGCTCGACGTCGGCGAACTCGGCGGTGTTGGACACAGCCACGACGACGCAGTCCTTGTAGCCGGCAGCGGCGATCTTGGCGCGGTCGATCTTGAGCATGGGCTGGCCAGCCTTAACGACATCGTCGGCCTTGACGAAGCCCTCGAAGCCGTCGCCGTTCATGTTGACGGTATCGACGCCAACGTGCACCAGAACCTCGATGCCGCTATCGGACTGCAGGCCCACGGCGTGACCCATGGTGACGGTCACCTTGCCGTCGCAGGGAGCGTAGACCAGATCGTCCTCGGGCCACACGGCGCAGCCCTTGCCCAGGACCTCGCCGCCAAAGACGGGATCGGGCACATCGGCCATCTTGATGACCTTGCCCTTGACGGGCGAGCACAGCACGTCGGCGCCGGCAGAAGCAGAGATGGAGGACGGAGCAGCGGCAGTCGCGGGCTCAGCCTTCTTCTTGAACATGTCAAACAGACCCATACGTTTTCTCCTCTTGATTAAGCGCAACGTTGTGCGCATGCCTATGGTGATTATAGTGCCAAATGGTTCAAATGCTAAGGTGGGGACTCGAATCGCGAGCCCATCCCAACGCTTTTCCCCGGTGGCACTCATATTGTCGATTAATCCAGGCCCTCGGCACCGTTGGACTTGATGATCTTCTGGTAGGCGTAGAAGCTGTCCTTGCGGCGGCGCTCGTAGGTACCGGTGCCGTCGTCGTACTTATCGACGTGGATGAAGCCATAGCGCTTGCGCATCTCGCCGGTGCCGGCGGACACCAGGTCGATGGGACCCCACCAGGTGTAGGCGATCAGGTCGACGCCGTCGGCAATGGCCTCGCCCATGGCCTTGATGTGGCTCTGCAAGTAGGCGATGCGGTACGGATCGTGGATGGAACCGTCCTCCTCGACCTCATCGTAGGCGCCCATGCCGTTCTCGACCACCATCAGCGGAATCTCGTAGCGGGCGTAAATCTCGTTGAGGGCGATGCGCAGGCCCAGCGGATCGATCTGCCAGCCCCAATCGGTGGACTCCAGATAGGGGTTCTTGCCGCCAAAGGTCATGTTGCCCTCGGTCATCTCGTGATCCCTGTGGGTGCCCACGGTGCCGGACATGTAGTAGCTAAAGGTGTAGAAATCGACCTTGCCGTCGGCGATATCCTGCAGGTCACCGTCCTCCATCACAAGCTCGACATCGTTCTCGGCCCAGAAGCGCTTGGCATAGAACGGATACTTGCCGCGCACCTGCACGTCGGAGCAGTACCAGTTCATGGTATTCATCTCCTGCTGCGTGGCGAACACGTCGGCCGGATCGCACGTGGCGGCATAGGAGAGGATGAAGCAGTCCATGTTGCCCATCTTAAACTGCGGATAGTGCTCGTGGGCATAGCGCACGACGCGGCCGCTGGCGACAAACTGGTGATGCAGGGCCTGCATACGGGCCTGCGGCGTGGTGTGGACCGCCGAAGCCGGGCCCTCAAAGCCCTGGATCATGCTGGTCCCAAAGAGGTTGCCCATGTCCTGGGTGCCGCAGTTGATCTCGTTGAAGGTGAGCCAGAACTTGACCTTGTCCTGATAGCGGTCGAAGACGGTCTGGCAGTACTTCTCAAAGAAGCCGATGAGCTCGCGGCTCGCCCAGCCGTTGTATTTCTCGACCAGGTGATAGGGCATCTCGTAGTGCGACAGGGTCACGAGCGGCTCGATATTGTGAGCGCGCAGGCAGTCGAAGACGCGGTCGTAAAAGGCGAGGCCGGCCTCGTTGGGCTCGGCGTCGTCGCCGTTGGGGAAGATGCGGCTCCAAGAGATGGACATGCGGAACATGTTGAAGCCCATCTCGGCGAACAGCGCGATGTCCTCCTCGTAGTGGTGGTAGAAATCGATGCCGTCATGATTGGGGTAGAAGCGGTCGGGGTCGATGTCGATCGTGATCTGACGCGGCTCCTTGTAGCTGCCGCCCAAGAAATGGTCGTCGACCGAAGGACCGCGGCCGTCCACGTTCCAAGCGCCCTCAAACTGATTGGCGGCCGTGGCGCCACCCCAATAGAAACCCTCGGGGAACTTGATGTTTGCCATGAGCATCTCCTTTGCATTGCGGGTCGATAGGCCGAGTATCGCCCACGCACGCGACAGACAGGGGCAGGGGTGCCAAACCCGACACTTCTTTTCGCAGACGCGCGCTGCAACAGCGCTGCAGCTGAAACTTTTTGACACCGAAGGAGCGAAGACGATCCGCTCCGCGCTTACCGGCGGTATGCCGCGGGGGTGCAGCCATACTTGTCGTGAAACTTACGGTAGAAGAAGCTCATGTTTTCATAGCCCACCGCATGCGCAGCCGCCCCGGCCGTGGCGCCGCCGCACAGAAGCTCGGCCGCACGTACCAGGCGTCGCTCCTGCACAAGCTGCCTAAAGGTCTTGCCCACATGCCGCTTGAGGAGCGCCGTCGCATAATTAGGGCTCAAGCCAAACTCCGCCGCCATCCCCTCGAGGGAGCACGCGGCGAATTCGCGATCGATATAGCCGAGCATTCCCGTCACCAGGGCAGTGGGCCCCGCCGCGCCGTCCGCCGCGCCGCGCACCAGCTCGCGCTCGTAGCAATCCATGAGCTCGGCCAAAAACAGCTGAAACAGACGCAAGACGATCTCGGGACCGTTGGGGCTCGGGTCGTACAGCTCGCAGAGCATCTCCTGCATGTAGCGCCGAATCCGACGGCTCTCGCCGCAATGAAAACGGACATGGCCCCGATGGTCCGTCTCGCTGTTGAGCGCGTTGAACAAAAACCGCGAGACCGCGCTCTCGCGCGAGAGGCTCGACTCGAGACTCCGGCGCAAAAAAGAGCGTGAAACGGTCATGCTTAGCATGATGTCGTCCTCACCAAGCGCCGCCACGGCATGCGGGCAGAGGGCGTCGAGCAAAAGCACCTCGTTGCGGCCCAGCTCGAGCCTCTCCCCCGCCACCGTCTGCGGGCAGCGTCCGCGATACACATAGCTCAGCTCCACGTAATCATGCACGTGCTCGGGAACTGCATTAAAGCGCGAGTTTTTCCTTATCGTCAGGCCACGCGGCATGCCGGGCTGGGCATAGGCAAACCCTGGCTGCCCAATCTTGCGCACTGGGCATCCGTCGATTTCGACATGCTCGGTCATAATCGACCAATCAAATGCCATGCCGTCTTTATAAGCGATCTCACTGGTGCTCAGTTCGCTGAGCCTACGCTCGAGCTCGTCGATCTCCATGGCTTGCCAATCGTTGATTTGGTCATAGTTCGTCGTGATTCAGATATTAGCAGAACGCGCCGACGCGTCCATAATCTGTGCTATGCAGCAGATCGATCGAGCCAAGGAGGATCCATGACCGCGTACTATCAGCAGGTGCTCGAGGGCACATACGACAACCACGTGCTTCCGTTTTTGTGGATGAAGGGCGAGAGCCATAAGACCATTGCCGAGTATCTGGAAAAGATCGCCGGCGCCGACATCCACGAGGTCTGTCTCGAAAGCCGCCCACACCCCGATTTTTGCGGCGAGGGCTGGTGGCGCGACTTGCGCTTTGTCATTGACGAGTGCAAGCAGCTGGGCCTTAAGCTCTGGATCTTGGACGACGCGCACTTCCCCACGGGCTTTGCCAACGGCGTCGTCAAGGAAGCCGTGCCCGAGCTCCGCAAGATCGTGCTCACGCACCGCACGTTCGACATCGTGGGCCCCACGTCCGCCGCAAGCATCGCGCTCGCCAACATGCTCGACAAAACGGAGCGCTTCCACGGCGTGACATTTATGCAGGACGGCAGCTCCGTCGACGTCGCTTACCGAGTAATCGACGATGTAGACGGCAACCCCAGCCGCCTGGTCTTCGATGCACCTGCGGGCCTCACACAGGCATGCGTGATGTTCACGAGCGGCAAGACCTCCTACAACGAGGACTACATCAATATGGTCGACCGCGCCTCGGTGGCGCAGCTCATCGATGCTGTCTACGAGCCGCATTTTGAGCATCTGGGCGATGAGTTTGGTAAGACGATCCTGGGCTTTTTCTCCGATGAGCCCGGATTTGCCAACGAGAAGGGCACCACGGGCCCCGATGGCATCTCGGACACGCTCATCGGCAAGGCCACCGCGCCCCTACCCTGGTCGGCCGAGCTTGAGCGTCGCCTACGCGCGGCACTGGGCGAGCGCTACCTGGCCGAGCTCCCGCACCTGTGGGACCGCGAGCCGGCCGGCGCGCACGTACGCCACGTCTATATGGACATCGCGAGCACCCTCTATAAGGAGTGCTTCTGCGACCAGCTCGGAGACTGGTGCCGCGCGCGCGGCGTGCAGTACATCGGCCACGTTATCGAGGACAAGGACTGTCACGCGCGCCTGGGCGTGGGCGCCGGGCACTACTTCCGCGCCGTGGGCGGTCAGGACATGGCGGGCGTCGACATCGTGATCAACCAGCTGGTACCCGGCATGGACCGCGGCCTTCACAGCTACGGACGCGGCGTGTGGGACCTCGAGTTCTATAACTACGTGCTGCCCAAGCTGGGCTCCTCGGCAGCACACCTCGACCCCAAAAAGCAGGGGCGCTGCATGGCCGAGGTCTTTGGCGCATTTGGATGGCACGAAGGCCTACGCGAGATGAAGTGGATCGCCGATCATTTTTTGGTGCGCGGCGTCAATTGGTTTGTGCCGCATGCCTTTAGCATGGCCGCCTTCCCCGACTGGGACTGCCCGCCGCATTTCTATGCGCATGGCCAAAACCCCCAGATTGCACACTTTGGGCAGCTCATGAGCTACATGAACCGTACGGCGAGCCTGCTGAGCGGCGGGCGCGCAACGACCCCGGTGGCGCTTCTCTACCATGCGGACGCCGAGTGGGCAGGCGAGGCGAACTTTATGCAGCATGCCGCCTCCGAGCTTTTGCGCGCGCAGGTCGACTTTGACATCGTGCCGGCAGAGGCATTTGAGGACGCAGGGCGCTATGCCATTGAAATTGCCGCAGACGGTAGCGGCTTTAGCGTGAACGGCCAGGCATACCGCTGCCTGGTGATGCCCGGAGCCGAGTTTGTCGGCGGAGCCGTGCTCGACTTTGCCGCGCGTGCCGCAGCCGCAGGTGTTGCCGTGTACGCGCTGGATGAGTTGCCGAACAAGCGCTACGACGGTGACACTGCAGGCCGCGAGGGCTTTGCCTCCCTGGATGCAGCCGCGGTCGCCGACATCAAGCTCCTGGCGACCACCGAGCTCGCAGACACACTTGCCAATACCGGCATGCAGACCGTGGTTTGCGCCGAGCCCCAGCCCTGGCTGCGCGCACTGCGCTACGAGCGGGCGGGCGAGAGCTATCTGATGCTCGTCAACGAGCATCCCAAGCAGGGTATCTCCACTCAGATTGCGCTTGCCGACGGCACACCCGTTGCAGGCGCGCGCCTCGACCTGCTCAACGGCACCGAGCCCGCCGCCTTTGACGGCACGCTCGAGCTGGCTCCCTACGAGAGCTGCATCGTGGTCCTTGGGGCTACAGGTTCCGTTGCTGTGGCAACCGCCGAAGACGAAGCCACATGCGTCGACGGGCCCTGGGCGGTTGCCTTCTCTGCCCCTGGCACCGATGCCTTTGGCGAGTCTGTTGAGCTTGCAGACCTGCACGACCTTTCCTCGGCCGAGTTCCCCGGCAAGGCCGGCACATTCCGCTACCGGGCCTCCTTTGTCCTGGGCGAAGCGGCCACCCGCACCGTCATCGACCTTGGCGAGGTCTTTGAGACCGCAACCGTCACCCTCGACGGCAAATCCCTCGGCACCCGCATCTGTCCGCCTTACCGCTTTGAGGCCGCCGCACTTTTAGCCGGCGAGCACGCGCTTACGATCGATATCATCAACACCCTCGACCATGCCGTCCCCGACATGTTCGGCATGACAGAACCCTCCGATCCCAGCGGCCTACTCGGTCCCGTCCGCGTGCTCGGGTAGCGACCCCGCGCAACAGCCCCTTACGAGACGCCCGGCTTAGCCGGGCGTTTTATTTACCGTTATGATTGATACATCGCGATACGAATGCATGGGAGCCATATGGATATCAAGCGCAAAATCACCCAGGGCAAGGGGCTCACCCCCACCGAGCAGCAGCTCGGGCAGACGGTTCTCGCCATGGGTGAGAACGTTCGCGGGCTCTCCATCAAGGAATTTGCGCACCAGACCAATGTCTCCGTCGCGAGCATCCACCGCTTTTGCAAAAAGCTCGGCCTTGAGGGCTTTAAGGAGCTCAAGGTCGAGCTGGTACGCGCAGCCTTGCGCGCAGACTCCGCCGCCGAGGTGGATATCAACTTTCCCTTCGATGCAACCTCCACCCCTGCGCAGGTGATGGAGCGCATGGAGGGGCTCTACCAGACCACGCTGGCCGAAACGCAGGAGCTGCTCGACTCTGCACAGCTCGACCACGCCGCCAAGCTCATCATGCGCGCCGGCACCGTGGACATCTACACGGGCTCGCATAACCTGTATCCAGCGGGAATGTTCCGCGATCGCCTGCTCTCGTCCGGCAAAAGCGCGACGTGCCACGACAGTGTCGAGGCGCAGGTGCGTACGGCGCTCGCCTCGGGCCCCGACCATGTGGCAATCGTTATCTCCTACAGCGGCCTTGCCCCCAACCTCAGGGAGATCTTGCCAATCCTCAGCAGTCGACATGTCCCGGTCATCGTCATCGGCACACCGTACTGCGCCCGCATTCACCCCGGCTTTGCCGCCTATCTCACGGTAAGCGACCACGAGAGCATGACGCACCGCATCACGCAGTTCGCCAGCCATATCGCCGTGCAATACGTACTCGATTCGCTCTATAGCAGCTACTTTGCCAAAGATTACGCCCGCTGCTCCGAGTTCTTAGAGCGCTCGTTTCCCTACACTCGCCTCCCCGGGCTCAAGTAGCGACGAGCGTGGATTTTTGGACACTCAGATAACGAGCGTGGATAATCTCCCACCTTGAGCCCGCACACAGGCCAAAACCGGGAGATTATCCACGCTCATTTTGGGTCCCCCGGGAACGCGTGAGGAGGGCGGATAGACAGCCGTTATTTGCGAGGCGTCAGCGACGTAAAGAGTCCGTGTTGGTTGCAGTAAAGATATATCCTGCCGCGCCCGGTAATATGGAAGCGCGGCTGCACCGATTGCTCTGGATAGAGCTTCTTAAAGCAGATGCCGTCCATAGTCGCATATGCCACAAAGCTAATGTAGTGATCCTTGGTCATGGGATGATCGAGCGTGACGTACCAATCGTCCTCGATGCGCTCGATGGAAAAGGCGTGGTCCGCGTCCGGCTCTTCGGCCTCCTGGGGAAACATCGTGGAGCCACAGCAGCTAAAGCTGCCTTCTCCGAGCGCGTGCACAACGTTTCCGCAGATAGGGCAAACGTAAAAGACGCCTTTGAGCATATTGCCTGCACGGTTGGCGTTGGCCCGAATGTCACCAGCCAAAAGCTCGGCCACGCTTATGCCGAGTCTCTGGGCCAAAGGCTCAACGAGGGAAATGTCGGGAAGGCCGCGGCCGGATTCCCACTTGCTGACGGCTTTATCGGTCACGCCAAGGCTTTCCGCCAGGGCGCGCTGGGTGAGGCCGCGCTCTTCGCGCAGCTGCTTGATGGCATGCGCTGCCAAAAAAGTATGGGAGGCATTGGTTTGCCGTGTCTGGTTCATGGGCTGTCCAATCAAATTGAAGAAATGGAGTGAACCGGTTCGACAGTCAGTATCCATTTGAAGGCCAGGCTCGACAACCTACGCTGCGTAGACATGCGCCAATCGAACGAGCGCGGATTTTTGGACGCTCATCCTGAGTAGTCATTTAAGAACGCCCCAATGACTACTCATTTATGTCTGTCCCCAATGACTACCAAGGCAACGCCGATGTTTTGGCAACGACAGCGAAAACCCGCCAGAGCGAGCAAGGTGCCTTGAAACGAGGCGGCATTGATCTTTCGATCATGCCGCCGAAGTTGAAAGGCAGATTGCCGCTCTGGCGGGTTTGCAGCGTCGAGCCGTTACGCGGGTTGGTAAACCCGCGTAACTACTCCCGAGCTCCGTACTGCTCGTAGTAGGCGTCGATAGCGGTCTTGAGCTCGTCGTCGATGACGACTTTGCCGTCGATCTCGTGGTTGTAGAGGGTCTCGACGACCTCGGCCATGGAGACGATGCTCGCGACGGGGAAACCGTACTTGGCCTCGATCTCCTTCTGCGCGGTGGTCACGCCACCCTTGCCGACCTCCATGCGGTTGAGGGACACGATGAGGCCCTTGATCTCGACATCGGCAGCAGCCTTGACCTTGGGATAGGTCTCGTCGATGGACTTACCGCTGGTAGTGACGTCCTCGACCATGACCACGCGGTCGCCGTCCTGGGGCTCGTAGCCCAGCAGGTTGCCCTTGTCGGCGCCGTGGTCCTTGGCCTCCTTGCGATCGCAGCAGTACTTGACCTCCTTGCCGTACAGCTCGTGGTAGGCAATTGCGGTCACGACGGCCAGCGGAATACCCTTGTAGGCCGGTCCAAACAGCACGTCAAAGTCGTCGCCAAAGTTATCGTGGATGGCCTGGGCGTAATACTCGCCCAGCTTCTTGAGCTGGTAGCCCGTCACATAGGCGCCGGCGTTCATAAAGAACGGGGACTGACGGCCGCTCTTGAGCGTAAAGCTGCCGAATTTAAGAACGTCGGACTCAACCATGAACTTGATGAACTCTTGCTTGTAAGCCTCCATGCGGGCTCCTCTCGTAATCGCGTACGTGCCTTCCAGTTTAGCGCAGGCAGGGCGCGTTGCGGGCGCGCTTTGGGGCCTCGGCATTCTGTAAAGGCTTTGTCAGGGGCAATGGTTTTCCAAACATTGGGGTTGACACGGCAAACCCCCTCATCAAGAATACGGGCGGATTGTAACGGGTACGAGATACCCAAAGCGCGCCGCGCCCGGCCTTAAGGAGGTGTGCCATGGAAGGCAGTCATAGTCGAAAAACCTGCATGTCGCCCTCGGCACGCCGCGAGGATTCCGCGCACGCATAAGCGCCAACAGCCGATCGTCAAAACCACCACAAAGGTGCCTGTCCCTTTGTGGTGGTTCGAAAGCATGACGTGAGCGACATCTAGGTTTTTTGAAGCACATACGACACGTACGCTAACTCCCTTCAACAAGGAGGACCCTATGCTGATGCTCAAAACCGCCACGGTACTCGAAGCCATCTCCAAGCGCCGCCGCACGGCGCGCCCCCGCCGCTCATACCGGCATGTCCAAGAACACCATATTCGCCGCCACCCATAGCGCCGAGGATGCCCTCGTGCTGCTCGACGCCACAGCCGACGGCCTCACCGCCGAGCACGCCGCCGAGCGCCTGAGCGCCGTCGGCCCCAACACCATCGAAGCGCCGACCAAGACGCTCGCCCGCCGCATCGCCGACGCGTTCGTCGATCCCTTCGCTGGCATCCTCGCCGCCCTCGCACTGGTCTCGCTCTACATCGACGTGCTCGCCGTGCCCGAGCTGCAGCGTGACCCCTCCACGGTCATCGTCATCGGCATCATGCTGCTGGTATCGGGCGGCATGAAGTTTATCCAGGAAGCCCGCAGCGGCAATGCGGCCGAGGCCCTTAAGGACCTGGTCTCCAGCACCTGCTGTGCCCTGCGCGACGGCGAGCGCGTCGAGATCCCCTTCGACGAGCTCGTCCCCGGCGATGTAATCCGCCTCTCTGCCGGCGACATGGTGCCGGCAGATGCCCGCATCATCACCGCGCGCGACCTGTTTGTGATCGAGTCCGCACTCACCGGCGAGAGCGAGGCCGTCGAGAAGACCGCTGCCGCCGCGGGTGCCGACAGCTCCGCGCTACCACTCTCTGCCTGCAAGAACATCGTCTTTACCGGCACCTCCGTGCAAAACGGCACCGCCATGGCGCTTGTCGTTGCCACCGGCTCGGACACCTACCTGGGCGGCATCGCCAAGATGCTCAACGGACGCGGCGAGAAGAGCGCGTTTGACCGCGGCGTCTCGAGCGTCTCCATGCTGCTCGTGCGCCTCATGCTCGTTATGGCGCCGGCGGTCTTTGCCATCAACGCCGCCACCAAGGGCAACGTCATCGACGCGCTGCTGTTCGCCACGAGCGTGGCCGTGGGCATCACGCCGCAGATGCTTCCCGTCATCGTGACCACGAGCCTGTCGCAGGGCGCCAAGGACCTCGCCCGCCGCCAGGTTATCGTCAAGGAGCTGCCGGCGATCCAAAACCTCGGCGCGATGGACGTCCTGTGCTGCGACAAGACCGGCACCCTCACCGAAGACCGCATCGTGCTCGAGCGCTACCTCAACACCGACGGCAACGAGGATGCGCGCGTGCTGCGCCATGCGTTTTTGAACAGCTTCTTCCAGACCGGCCTCAAAAACCTTATCGACCTGGCCGTCATCGACCGTGCCGATGTGACGCCCTCGACCGTCGTGCCCGATTCTATGCTGGGCCAGAGCCTGCGCGACCGCTATACCAAGGTCGACGAGGTGCCCTTCGATTTCTCGCGCCGCCGCCTGAGCGTAGTTGTCGCCGACGCCCAGGGCAAAACCCAGATGGTCACCAAGGGAGCTGCCGAGGAAATGCTCGAGATCTGCTCCTTTGTCGAGGTCGATGGCGCCGCCCAGCCGCTTACCGAAGATAAGCTCGCCCAGATTCGCAAGCAGGTCGCCGGGCTCAACGCCGAGGGCCTGCGCGTGATTGCCGTGGCGCAGAAAACCAATCCGCGCTGCGTGGGCGAGTTTGGCATTGCCGACGAATGCGACATGGTGTTGATGGGCTTTTTGGCCTTCCTCGATCCGCCCAAGGCGAGTGCCGCGGGCGCCGTCGCCACGCTCGAGGCCAAGGGTGTGGCGGTCAAGGTCCTGACCGGCGACAACGACCGCGTCGCCGCCACCGTCTGCGAACAGATCGGTATCGACGCGAGCAACGTCTTGCTCGGCTCCGAGATCGATGCGCTCGATGACGCCGAACTTGCCGAGCGCGCCGAGAACACCCACCTCTTCGCCAAGCTCTCGCCTCTGCAGAAGGCGCGCCTGGTGCGCGTCATGCGCGAGCTGCTCGGTCACACCGTAGGCTTTATGGGTGACGGCATCAACGACGCCGCCGCCATGCGCGCGAGCGACTGCGGCATCTCGGTCGACTCCGCCGTCGACATCGCCAAGGAATCCGCCGATATCATCTTGCTCCAGAAGGACCTGGGCGTGCTCGAGCGCGGCATCATCGAAGGCCGCCGCACCTACGGCAACCTACTCAAGTACCTCAAGACCACGGTGAGCTCCAACTTTGGCAACGTGCTATCCGTGACCGTCGCGAGCCTGTTCTTGCCGTTCTTGCCCATGAGCGCTCTGCAGCTGGTGCTGCTGTCGCTGGTCTACGAGATCGTGTGCATCGCGCTGCCGTGGGACACCGTCGACGACGCCTGGACTGCCCGTCCGCGTGCTTGGGACGCCGCGTCCATCAAGGGCTTTATGCTCGAGCTGGGCCCCGTGAGCTCACTGTTTGATATCGCGACTTTCGCCGCGCTCTTCTTTGTGGTGTGCCCCGCCGCCGTGGGCGCAAGCTGGGCAGAGCTTGCCGCTATAGGCGACGTCGCAGGCATGGCGGCCTTTACGGCGCTCTTCCAGAGCGGTTGGTTTGTCGAGTCCATGTGGTCGCAGACGCTCGTGGTCCACATGCTGCGCTCCCCGCGCCTGCC
>OGYF01002735.1_pt1 | contig 12844 bp, 8 predicted proteins | sample 1576451 | NCBI WGS metagenome assembly OGYF01 (sample SAMEA3541505, study PRJEB24748) | human gut metagenome | biome: human gut; feature: human-associated habitat; material: faeces | place: China | collected 2012 | reverse complement strand
GCGATCTCATTGGCCACGAGCTCCTCGTCCATATACTGCTTGGCTTCGCTCGCCGGCGCGGAATAGCCGAGGAATTCAAGGTTGGCGGCCATGATCTCCGGGTCGCAGAGGAAGTTGATATACTTCTCGGCGGCTTCCTTGTTCTGCGCGTTCTTGGGGATGCACATCGCGTCAATGAAGAGGTTATAGCCCTCTTCGGGGAAGCAGAACGCGAGGTCGGGATTGTTGTCGAGCATGGTGAGGTAGTCGCCCGCATAGTACGGCGCAATCCACGCCTCCTCGTGCTCCATCTTACTGAACACCTGATCCATGATATATTCCTGGACGAGGTCTTTCTGCTCGGAGAGTTTTTCGGAGGCCGCGTCGAGATCGGCGGTAGAGGTCGTGTTTACATCCTGTCCGAGCAGGAGCTGGGCAATGGCGAACGCATCGCGGCTGTTGTCGAACATGAGAATTTTTCCGCTGTACTCCTCATCCCACAGCAGCGACCAGCTGTCAACAGGCTTGGTGACGTATTTTTTATTATAAATGATACCGACGCTGCCCCATGTATACGGTACGGAATAGAGGTTGTCGGGGTCATAGCTCCTGTTTTTGAACTGCTCGTCAATGTACTGGTAATTGGGGATATTGTCGAAGTTGAGCGGAAGGAGCATGTCCTCGTCTATCATGCGGGCTATCATGTAGTCGCTGGGGATTATCACGTCATAGCTCACGCCGCCGTTCTTCAGGCGGGTGTAGAGCGCCTCGTTGGTCTCGTAGGTGGTGTAGTTGACTTCGATGTCGGGGTATTTCTCTTCAAAGAGCGCGATGACGTCGATATAGCCGTCCTCGCCCTCGGCGATGTTCATGCCCCAGTTGTACACGTTCAGGACGACCTTGCTGCTCCCGCAGCCGCTCATGGCGGCAAGAGAGAGAGCAAGGGCCAGCACAAGCGCAATGGAAATTACCTTCTTTTTCATCATTTTTTCCCCTTTCGATTCATGCGTTTTTTATGCGTTTTTTCTGCTTCCTCTCGTCGCGGGCCTGGATGATGTTCATGGCGGCCATGACGATGAGGATAAGGAAGAACATGAGTGTGAACATCGCGTAAAGCGAGGGCGGGACCTGCTTGCGCGTGTAGGTGTAGATCTCCACGGGCAGGGTGACGAACTTCGAGGAATAGACGAAGTAGCTGATGACGAAGTCGTCGAGCGAGAGCGTGAATGCCATGATCATGCCAGTGATGATGCCGGGCAGGATCTCCGGCACCTCCACACGGAAGAAAGCGCGCGCCGGCGTGCAGCCGAGGTCCATTGCGGCCTCAGGCAGCGCGCGGTCCATCTGCTGCAGCTTCGGCAGCACCTGCATGATGACATACGGCAGACAGAACGTGATGTGCGCCGCGAGCATTGACCAGAAGCCGAGACTCGTGGTCGCGCCGAGCAGCCGTCCGAAGAACACGAACATGAGCATGAGCGAGATGCCGGTAATGATATCCGGATTCATCATGGGGATGTCGGTCGCGGTGTCGAGCGCGGCGCGCAGATATTTGCTGCGCAGCTTATTCATGCCAACGGCGGCGGCCGTGCCCATCACGGTCGAGACGATCGATGCGATCACGGCGAGGATGAGCGTATTTTTGAGCGCGTTGAGCGTTTCGGCGTCACGAAACAGCTCGTAATACCATTTGAATGAGAAGCCGGAAAAGACCGACAGGCTCTTTGCGTCGTTGAACGAGAACACCAGCAGGATCGCGATCGGCGCAAACAGAAACACGAAGATGAGGGCGGTGTAGATTTTTGCAGCTCGTTTCATATCACACACCTCCGTAGACGCGCTTGTTCGTGCCGCGCTTCATCAGCGCCATGGCCGCCAGCAGAATCAGCATGAGGATGAAGGCAATGGCGGCGGCGAAGTGCAGGTTGTTGGCCACGTACTGCCCCTCAATGGCATCGCCGATGAGGAAGAACTTGCCGTTGCCGAGCTTCTGCGAGATATAAAAGGTGCTGATCGACGGGATGAGCACCATTGTGATGCCGGACACGACGCCCGGCAGGCTCAGCGGGAAGATGACCCGGCGCAGCACGCCGAGACTGTTGCAGCCGAGGTCGCGCGCGGCCTCGATCAGGCGTGTGTCCATCTTGGCCATGACCGAGTAGATCGGCAGGATCATATACGGGAAGTAGTCGTAGACCATACCGATGACGACGGCGGCCTCCGTGCCGATGATGTGCGCCTGCCCGAGATGCAGCGCGGAAAAGAGCGCGTTGAGCAGGCCCGTGTCCTGCAGGATGGTCATCCACGCGTAGGTGCGGATGAGGAAGTTCATCCACATCGGGATCATGATGAGCGTGATGATCGTCTTTTGCGTGCGCGGGGCGGCGCGGGCGATGATATATGCGATGGGGTAGCCCATGAGCAGGCAGACGGCCGTGGAGATGACAGCCAGCTTCACCGAGCGCCAGAAGATGAGCAGGTAGGTGTGTACCTCGCGCGTGGCGCCGCTGTCGTCGGTGATCGTGCTCACAGCGGTGAAGAATTTCGTCAGGTTTTCGGTCGTGAACCGGAAGCTCTCATCCGTGAACGCATAGTAGGCCACGAATATGAGCGGCACGGCCACGAAGATGACCGCCCACACGGAATACGGTGCGAGCGCCAGACGCTGCGCCAGCGAGGCGCGGCGGTTTTCGGTGCGGATGCGGCTGCTCATTCGTCCGGCTCACTTTCTGCGTCCGAGAGCTCGTCCAGCTCGTTGCTGAACGAGGAGTAGTCGCCGTACATGCCCGAATACTCGGACTTTTTCATGATGTGGATGGCGTCGGGCTCGATGTACAGGCCGACCTCCGCGCCCTCGTCGACGTAGTCCGTCGTCTGGATCATCCACTTGAAGCCGTTGATGTCGATGATGATCTCATAGTGCACGCCCATGAACGTGATGGACGTGACCGTGCCGCGCAGCATGCCCTGCTCGATGGGCACGATGTCCACATCCTCCGGACGGATGACGACATCGACATTCTCGTTTTTGGCAAAGCCCTTGTCTACGCACGTGAACGTGTGGCCCGAGAACGTGACACTGAAATCCTTGCGCATGATACCGTCGACGATGTTGCTCTCACCGATGAAGTCGGCCACGAAAGCGTTTTCCGGCTCATTATATATATCGATCGGCGTGCCGATCTGCTGGATGCGCCCTTCCGACATGACGACGATGGTGTCGGACATGCTCAGCGCCTCCTCCTGATCGTGCGTGACGAACACGAACGTGATGCCGGTGGCCTTCTGGATGTTCTTGAGCTCCTGCTGCATGTCCTTGCGCAGCTTCAGGTCGAGCGCGGCGAGCGGCTCGTCGAGCAGCAGCACGCGCGGACGGCTCACGAGTGCACGCGCGATGGCGACGCGCTGCTGCTGGCCGCCGGACAGACGCGTGACGTTGCGCCGCTCAAAGCCCGTGAGCTTGACGAGCGCAAGCATCTCGTTGACCTTCTGCTCGATCTCGTCGCGCGGCAGCTTCTGCTCGCGCAGCGGGAAGGCAACATTTTCAAACACGTTCAGGTGGGGGAAGAGGGCATAGCGCTGAAAGACGGTGTTGATGTTGCGCTTGTGCGGCGGAATGTCGTTGATGCGCTCGCCGAGGAAGAGAATGTCCCCCTGATCGGGCGTTTCGAAGCCGCCGATCATGCGCAGGGTCGTGGTCTTGCCGCAGCCGGAGGGGCCGAGCAGCGTGAGGAATTCGTTGTCGTAGATGTCGAGGTCGATGCTGTCGAGAACGGTTTCGCCGTCAAATTGTTTGGTGACGCCCCGGAGCTCAATGACTTTTTTCATGGTTGATGTCCCCCTTCAGGCACAAAAAACGCCGCTGCAAAGTCAGCAGCGGCGCTTGTGAGCGAGACAAATCCGATTGGCGCACGTCGGCACGCAGCCGCGTCCGGCCCGTGCACACCGTTCCCAACAGAATGTCGTGTCTTGAGAGTCTATATAGCAAAGATTACTTTTACTACTCTTATTGACCATTTCACAAGTTTGGATGCTGAAAGCAGCCTAGTTTTAAGTGACCAACTTATAAAACTTGAGCTTTTAACTCAATCAATAAGGCAACAGAAGTTGCCACCGCACATGCGTGCGGTTTGCGGCATTCGACCCGGCTGTCCGTATGGCCTTGGCCGGCGTGCAGGGCACGGCGGCGGTCGCATCTTGCTTCGGAAAGACTCTGAAGATCATTCCAATTGAGACGCCTCATTGTATCAGGAATCATTCCGTCTGTCAATCATTTTTCGACGAAATTCCTGCCTCTTAACACGGCAGAAATTCACGCTTTGTGCATGGTTTACATAATGATGAGCAAAACAGAAGAAAAGTTCGTCAATTTCATGACCCACAAATGTTTTTGCTGAAAAATCATGAGATTGCGTTTCCCACCAGACTTGTATGATTTGAACGAAAACAGTTTACATAATGCAACGTCTTTCGGTATTTTTGTGCAATGCTTATGAAAAGTTGACAAAAAAGAAACCAGATATTTGTCATTCTTTTCACTTGAAAGATTCTGGTGTGCGCGCTATCATAATCTTAGCAATGTGTTTACACTTTGTTCTTAGTTTGTTCATGACCTGCATGAAACCATACTATGAAAATTCTGCATCGAACGGGGAGGACAGCGAATGACCCGCGAAGAAGCGCTCGACAAACTGTGCCACAGTTATTCGGGATATTTTGATGTTGTGCGCCACGAAGAGCCGAAGGGCCATCTGGTCGCGGAGGCCGGGCTGCACATCCACTCTGAGAAATATGTTCTGGTCAAGGCCGCCAAGCTCTGGGAGGCCGACAACAACGAATATGTCTACATTTTCTCGGTGCCCGTGCTCACGAAGGAGATCTTCGAGCAGTGCCGTGAGCAGGCGCGTGTTGACGGCCTGCAGCGGATCGAGCCGGGTCCGAACCATATGTGCTCTTATATCACGGCGATCTTTTTGTGTGACACCTGTGAGCCGGATGCGCTGCGCGCCCTGCGCCGCACACGCATTTATAAGAGCTTCAAGCTCGCCTTCCACGGCTGGATGGATTACCACACCGGCGTTGCGGAGCTGAGCACCGGCAAAACGGCTGCCAACGGCAGCGGACGCAGTACAGCACAGTTGTTGAAGACAACACTGTTTAAGAATATGAAAGAAGGGAGTTAATTCAATGAATGCTGCTGTAATTCTGATTATTGGTATTGTCATTCTCGCCCTGGGCTATGTGTTCTACGGCGGATGGCTGTCCAAACAGTGGGGTATCGACCCGTCCCGTACTACCCCGGCTCACGAGCTGGAAGACGGTATGGACTACTGCCCCGCAAAAGCCCCTGTCCTGATGGGACACCACTTCTCCTCCATCGCGGGCGCCGGCCCGATCAACGGTCCTATTCAGGCCGCTGTTTTCGGCTGGGTCCCGGTGCTGCTGTGGGTGCTCATCGGCGGCATCTTCTTCGGCGGTGTGCATGACTACGGCGCGCTGTTTGCCTCTGTCCGCAATAACGGCCAGTCCATCGGCACCGTTGTCGAGACCAGCATCAGCAAGAAGGCCAAGCGCCTGTTCCTCATCTTCTCTTACCTGACCCTGATCCTGGTCGTGGCCGCGTTCGCGTCCATCGTTGCCAATACGTTCAAGGCCACCTATGTGGATGGGGTCGTGGATGTGGCTGCTTCCGCGGCCAACGCCACGACGGCGATCATCTCGCTGCTGTTCATCGTCCTGGCGATCTTCTTCGGTTTCTTTGTGTACCGCAGAAATGCGCCGATCGGCGTGTCCACGGTCATCGGTGTTGTGGCCATTGCCTTGGTGATGTGGCTTGGCATCAAGTGGCATCCGATCTACCTCAGCTACCAGACCTGGATGATCATCTGCGGCATCTACATTCTGGTCGCTTCCGTCACGCCTGTGTGGATCCTGCTCCAGCCGCGTGACTACCTCAGCTCGTTCCTGCTGTACGCGATGATGATCCTCGCGATCATCGGTGTCATCGGCTGCCATCCGACGCTGGATATGCCTGCGTTCACCGGCTTCAAAGACACCATCGCCCCGACGGGCAGCTCCCTTGGCTATATGTTCCCGGCCCTGTTCGTCACCATCGCCTGCGGCGCCATCTCCGGCTTCCACTCCCTCGTTGGTTCCGGCACGACGGCCAAGCAGCTCAACAATGAGAAGGACGCGCAGCCCATCGCCTACGGCGGCATGCTCATTGAGTGCGTGCTCGCGATCGTTTCCCTGTGCGCTGTTGCGTACATCTGGAAAGATTACCAGGCTGGTACGACCGTCACCCCGACCGTCGTGTTCGCGACCGGCCTGTCCCAGATGCTCGGCAAGATCTTCGGCTCCGGCGCTGTGTCCGTCACCTACACGCTGATGGTCCTGGCCGTGTCCGTGTTCTGCCTGACCTCTCTGGACACCGCGACCCGTCTGGCTCGCTACATGTTCCAGGAGTTCTGGCTCAAGCCCGGTGAGAAGGCCGGCGATGCGACCGTTACCGGCGCGCGCAAGGTTCTCTGCAATCCGTACGTCTCCACCGCGATCACCGTCGTGCTCGGCATTGCCCTCGGCATGACCGGCTATGCGAAGATCTGGCCCCTGTTTGGCGCTGCCAACCAGCTCCTGGCCGGCCTCGGCCTGCTGGCCGTCGCCGCATGGCTCGGCAAGATGGGCAGAAACAACAAGATGTTCTACTTCCCGATGATCTTCATGATCCTCGTGACGCTGACGTCTCTGGTGTTCACCATCAAGTCCCAGATCACTGCCATCATCGCCGGCGGCACCGGCCTTGCCTGGTGCTACATCCGCGCGATCCTGGCCATCCTGCTTGTCATCCTTGCCATCGACCTCGTCATCGAGGGCGGCAAGGCGCTCGCAGCGCAGGCCAAGGCGAAGAAGGCTGCCTGATTCGGCACCAACCAGCCAAAACAGAACAACCCAAACGAAGAGCACTCTGCCTCGGCAGAGTGCTCTTTTTGCGCTTTCCGGGGCAGGTTTCAGCGGGCACGCATCATTTTCTGTTGCAAACGACGGGGAAACATGGCATACTGTAAGCAACTTTTTTGCACGGGAGGTGCAGCCATGAAACGCAGCGAGCAACGCGAACAGAACATCCAGCGGGTCATCCATGTGGCGCAGTCGCTGTTCATTGCCGACGGCATCGCCGCGACGCCCATCAGCCGCATCGCCGAGGCCGCCGGCCTGACACCGACGTCGCTGTATCGCTATTTCCGCAACAAGGACGCGCTTGTCTTTGCTGCGTGGCGCGATGCATTGGCGACGTTTTTCTCGGATTTCATGGCGCAGTATACCCGCGAGGCCGCGTCCTGCAAGAACGGGTATGAAAAGTTCGTCGTCTGCATGCATATCTATTTTCGCACTTATGACCGCCGGCCGGAGTGGTATGACTACACGCGTGAGATGTTTTCCGCCTACTCGGAGAAGGGGACGGGCAACGACGTCAACAATGTCTTCTGGAAGTATTACGACCGCGAGATCCCCGTCCCGGCGCTCAAGGCGCTGCGCGAGGGCGTGGCCGACGGCTCGATCCGGCCGGACGTGAACATCTATGCCGTGTACCAGTGCCTGCTCAACGCATATACCGGCACGACGATCTATGAGAACCTGTCCTTCGGCGTCTCTCCGGTCGCGGTCGTGCAATTCACCGGCGAGCTGCTCGTCAACTACATCAAAAATGAGCCGAGCACACCCGCGTTGTGTAACAAAACTGAAAAAACGCAAGATGTGTAACAAAAGATACAGAGTGGGCGCGCCGGTTTGATAAGATAATATCATCTGGTTTTCTTTTTTTTACACAGATGTGTTAGTGACAGTAACATATGGACAAATACCGCGGAGGTGAGTAGTACGGAGAAGAATAGAACCAAGCGTTCCTACGATTTCACGCCGTGTCTGCCGTTTTGGGATGCGCTCACAAGCTCCCAGCAGCAGATGCTGCGCCTGAACACCATCGTCCGCTCATACCGCGCGGGGGACAATGTGGTGTTTTCCATGCCGGAGCGAAACGGACTTTTCCTCGTGCTCTCCGGCGGACTGCGTGTGTTTATCGCGACGGATACCGGCCGCGAGATCACACTGCTGTCGGTCGTCAGCGGCGGCTGCTGCGTGCTCAACACACTCGACAGCGCAGAGCCGGGCGACACAATGCCCATCCTGCAGGCGAGCAGTGATGCCGTGTTTGCCTATATCAACATCGTTGCGCTGCGTCCGCTTTGCGCCGAGGCCCCGGTCGTGGAGCAGTTTCTGCGCAGCACTGCGGCACGCAATGTACAGAAGGTGCTCAATAACATTGAGTATTATTTCTTCCACCCGCTGCGCAGCTGCATCGCGCGCGTCGTGCTTGAAAAAGCCGATGCACACCCCGAGGACGGCTTCGCGCGCATCACGCACGAGGAGATCTCGCACCACCTCGGCACGACCAGAGAGGTCATCAGCAGAGAGCTTGAGGGCATGCGCCAGATGGGGCTGCTGCAGACCGGCCGCGGGAAGATTTACGTGCTCGACCGCTCCGCACTCGAGAGTATGGCCAATTTATAGGCAGTTTTTTCTCCGATTTCATAGATGGCAAGGCTGCTTGGAAGCGTGATTTCGCTTCCGAGCAGCCTCTTTTTTTGTGCTAAACGACGCATTTGAATCGGACACGCGGTGAAAAACGGTCAAAATGCACAATGAAAAGTCGTCAAACTTGTGACATTCAACAAAACCACGCGGTCATGTTTAATTACGGCCATTTGTGTAACAAATGGTGCAGTAAAGACGGCGAAATGCGCTATATTGATAATTGTCAAACGAAAAGCTTCTTTTTTTTCGAAGCAAGTGTTAGTGACAGTAACAGAAGAAGTCGTGCAGACGGACTGCACAAAAAATACGGAAAACACATCATGAATGGGAGGTACACAGAATGTATTACAGCAGCGGTAACTATGAGGCGTTTGCAACGCCGAAAAAACCCGAAGGCATCGAGAATAAGTCGGCTTATGTCGTCGGCACCGGTCTGGCCGGTCTGGCAGCGGCCTGCTTTTTGATCCGCGATGCGCAGATGCCCGGTGAGCACATCACGCTCTTTGAGCACCTGCCCGTAGCCGGCGGCTCCTGCGACGGCATCTACGATGCGACCAAGGGCTTCATCATGCGCGGCGGCCGTGAGATGGATAACCACTTCGAGTGCATGTGGGATCTGTTCAAGTCCATCCCGTCGATCGTGAACCCGGGCGAGACGATCTTCTCCGAGTACTACTACCTCAACAAGGAAGACCCGAACTTCTCCCTGTGCCGCGTCACCGAGAAGCAGGGCCAGGACGCCCATACCGACCGTAAGTACGGCCTGACGCCGGGCGCCGCCACGCAGCTGCTCAAGCTGTTCATGGCGACCAACAAGTCCCTCGAGGACAAGAAGATCGATGACGTGTTTGACGATGAGTTCTACGCCACGAACTTCTGGACCTACTGGCAGACCATGTTCGCGTTCGAGAAGTGGCACAGCGCCCTTGAGATGAAGCTCTACCTGCAGCGCTACATCCACCATATCGACGGTCTGCCCGACCTGAGCGCGCTGCGCTTCACCCGCTACAACCAGTATGAGTCGATGATCCTCCCGATGTGCAAATACATCACCGACCACGGCGGAAAGGTGCTCTTCGACACCACGGTCACGAACATCGTCTGTGACTGCACCGAGGACAAGAAGGTCGCCAAGAAGATCGAGTACACGCAGGGCGGCGTGGAAAAGGTCATCGAGCTGACCGAGAACGATCTCGTCATCTGCACCAACGGCTGCCAGGGCGACGCGTCCGCTTACGGCGACAACACCCACGCGCCGGTCGTGAAGGTCAAGAACGGCGAAGGCCCGTCCGTCGAGATGTGGAAGAAGCTCGCCGCGCAGGATCCGGCGTTCGGCCATCCCGAGAAGTTCTTCAAGGACATCAAGGAGACCAGCTGGGAGTCCTGGACGGTCGACACGGCCAACAAGCAGATCCTCGATGCGATCCAGAAGATCTGCAAGCGCGACCCGCTCTCCGGCAAGGTCGTCACCGGCGGCATCGTCACCTGCCGCGACTCGAGCTGGCTCATCAGCTGGACCATCAACCGTCAGGGTCAGTTCCAGGAGCAGCCGAAGGATCACTGCCTGATCTGGGTCTACGGCCTCAACTGCTGGGACGACAAGGGCGACTTCATCAAGAAGAACATGTGCGACTGCACCGGCATCGAGCTGGCAGCAGAGTGGCTGTACCACATCGGCATCCCCGAGGATCAGATCATGGATCTGGCCACGAACGAATGCAACACCACGCCGTGCATGATGCCTTACGTCACCACGTTCTTTGAGCCCAGAGCCGAAGGCGACCGCCCGAAGGTCGTGCCCGACGGTTCGGTCAACCTCGCGTTCGTCGGCCAGTTCGCCGATACCCCGCGCGACACCGTGTTCACCACCGAGTACTCCATCCGCACCGCGATGGAAGCGGTCTACACGCTCTGCAACGTCGACCGCGGCGTGCCCGAGGTCTGGGGCAGCGTGTATGATATCCGCGACCTGCTCTACGCCACCAGCAAGCTGCTCGACGGCAAGAAGCCGCTGGAGTTCCTGCTCCCGTCGGTGCTGCCGCTGCTCGACCTCGTCAAGGAGCCGCTGGTCAACAACGTCGTGGTGGATCTGCTCAAGAAGTATAACATCGTCTGACGTACCACCCGTTAGATGTCGCATCCCCCTTTGCCCCGGCAGCCTCGGCTGCCGGGGCATCTTGCGTAGCAGGTGTGCGGCTGCAGTGTGCCGCAGCAGGCCGGCAGGGGAACGCGAAAAGCAAAGACGCCGCAGCTGCGGCGTCTTTGCTTCTGGATTCCGATGCTATTGCGTTACAACGGGGAAGGAGATGCACACTGCAAAGCCTGCGCCCCAGTCGGACGCGGCGCTGAGCGTGAGCCCGAGCTCCTTTGCGATCTCGCGTGCGAGGTAGAGGCCCATGCCGGTGGCCTTGCTCTTTTCGTGACCGGAGTCACCGGTGAAGCCCTTTTCAAACACATACGGCAGGTCGCATACGCGCACGCCCGGCCCGTTGTCACGGACGGTGAGGACGGTCTCGGCCGCGCTGCACGTGAGCGAAAACGTGAGTACCGGCGCATCGCTCGTGTATTTCACGCTGTTGCTCACGAGCTGCCCGAGCAGGAAACACAGCCCGCGCCGGTCGGTGAATACGGTCTCGTCCGCAAGCCGGATCTCGACCCGGAAGCACTTTTCCTCGAGCAGCGGACGGTAATCGTCGAGCACCTCGTCAATGCAGCTGCGCAGCGTCAGGCGCTCGAACCGATAGTCGCGCCGTGCGCCGCGCAGGCGCGCATAGTAGAGCATCTGGTCAATGAACGCCTGCATCCGGTTGCGTGCGTAGTCGAGCTTGAAGCCGACCGCCTCCGGCAGCGTGTCGCGCCGATTGTCGAGCACGAGCGTCAGCAGCGCCAGCGGCGTTTTCACTTCGTGCGCCCAGAGCTCCACGTAGTCCTCATAGTCGTCCATCTGCGTTTGCAATTGTGCGATGGTCTGCTGCTGCGCGCGCAGCGTTTCGCCGAGCAGGTGTGCACTCTGCGCCTCGCACGGGGCGAGCAGGCGGCACAGTGCCTGTTCGGGCATGGCGGGATCGAGGTACAGCCCCTTGCGCAGGGCGGGCAGGGCTTCGGAGGTGTTGCGTACATAGCCCCGCAGGATTTTCTGGTACGTCTCCGGCGAAACGTTGAGGCGTTCGATGGCTCCGGCGTCGAGGCAAGGGGGCAGGGCCGTGTTGTTGAGTACGATGGGGGCGGAAAGTGCCGCGGATTCCGATCTGTGCGTGGCCTGTTCGGGCTTGCGCGGCAGGATTTTGTTCGGGAGCAGCGCCCGCAGCGTGCCGAACAGGGCTGCGCGGCTGAGGGGCTTCGAAAGGTACCGGGCGATCCCGGCGGAAAGCGCCCGCATTTTGTCCTCGTGCATGGCGTGGGCCGTGATCGCGACGATGGGCAGCCCTTCGAGTTCGGGCATGGTGCGGATGATCCGGGTGGCCTCGTAGCCGTCCATGACCGGCATCTGGACGTCCATCAGGACGAGATCGAAGCGTTCGCCCCGCTGCGCGCCGACCCTGAGCGCGTCGAGGGCCTGTTTGCCGTTGCTGACGATGGTGAGCTGGACGCCCGTGTCCTCAAAGAGCGCTTCCATGATTTCCTGGTTGGTGGGGTTGTCTTCCGCCACCAGGATGCGGACGTCATGGAACAGCGGCGTTTCCATCGGCGAGGGCTGGGGATGCAGCCGCCCGGAGTAGGCCACGAGGCAGGGCTCGTTGAGCGAGACGATGGATTCGTGCAGCCCGCGCAGGGTCACGAGGGACAGGATGGCGACCTGCCCGTCGTGCTGGGCGGCGTCCCGGTTGGATACGGAAAGGATCTGCTCGCCCGCGTGCTCGTCCATGAGGATGGCGGGGATGGTGCGCCCGAAGGCCGTGCGCAGCGCGCGCAGGGCATACAGCGTGTTGGGCTCCGAGAGCTTGCGGTCGAGGAACAGGAGGTCCGGCTGCTTCTTGGGCAGCTCCTGCGCCTTGCGTACGGCTTCCTCCGTGTTTGTGGCCGTAAGCGCATCAATGCCGAGGGCCGAGAAGTGGCGGCAAAGGATTTCCGTCTGGAGCGGCGAGGCGCTGAGGACGAGTGCATGGATGGGCTGGGCCGGCGGGGGCGGCAACTGCGCGGTCGCTCCCGAGTCGGGCTGGGTGCACAGCGGGATGGAGAACGCGAAGGTGCTGCCGACGTTGGGTTCGGATTCCACCCAGATTTCGCCATGCATCATTTCGACGAGCTGGCGGCAGATGCACAGGCCGAGGCC
>OGYF01002733.1_pt1 | contig 12849 bp, 11 predicted proteins | sample 1576451 | NCBI WGS metagenome assembly OGYF01 (sample SAMEA3541505, study PRJEB24748) | human gut metagenome | biome: human gut; feature: human-associated habitat; material: faeces | place: China | collected 2012 | reverse complement strand
GGCTGCTGATCTCCCACGACTATGTGCCCTATGCGGGATTTCTGCCGGACTGGAAGACCGCCAGCCGGGAGGAAGAACTGGAAAAGCCGGTCAGCTTCACCTATTTTGAGTACCATGCAGTGCCGGTCCTGCGGGAATTGGGCTTGTCGGAAGAAACGCTTAGAAAACTGAAGATAGACAACCCGAGGGCTTTCTTTGAAAATGCATTTGCCTGAGATACGGCGAACAGGAGGATGTTTCATGAAAATCGTTCAATTTCACAATCCGGGGTCTCCGGATCTTGCCCCCTACAAGAGCATGTTTGATGAAAACAACATTGAGTTCGTACAGTATCCTGAGTTTTTGTCTGAGGAGGAACAGCTGAAATACTGCGAAGGCGCAGACGCCATTGCAACCAGCATCCTGAAGTTCCCCCGGGAGGTCATTGAAAAGCTGCCGGATTCTGTGAAATGCATTGTCCGCACAGCTATGGGCTATGAGATCGTGGATGTGGAGGCCTGCAGCGAGCGGGGAATCCTTGTATGCAACGTGCCGGATTATGCCATGGAGGAGGTGGCCATGCATCAGGTAGCCCTGATTATGGCCCTGTGCCGCAAGCTGAAGCACTATGACCTTTTTGTTCACTCCGGCGGCTGGACCAGACAGTCCATGATTCACGGCTATGAGTGCCGCCGGATTTCATCTCTGACGATCGGCCTGCTGGGCTTGGGGCGTATTGCAAAAAATGTTGCCAAGGCAATGCTGGCCATGGGAGCCACCGTATGCACATATGATCCCTATCTGTCTCGCGAGACGGTTGAGGCACTGGGCGTCAAGTTCTGCGAAACGAAGGATGAACTGTTGGCTCAGAGTGATGTCATCAGCGCAAATATCCCGCTGACAGATGAGTCTTTCCACATCATTGACGAAGATGCTGTCTCCAAAATGAAAGATGGTGTAATCGTAGTGAATACCGGGCGTGGGGCTTTGGTAGACACCAACGCGCTGGTTGCGGGACTGCAGAGCGGAAAAATCAAGGCTGCAGGCCTGGATGTTCATGAGACGGAGCCATTCTCCGATGTCAACCATCCTCTGATGAAGATGGAGAATGTAATTTTGACCAACCACGTAGCGTTCCAGTCCTCGGAGGCCGCTAAAGAGCTGGAGTACAAGTCTGCGCTGTATGCGATGCAGGGTGCCAAAGGGGAAGTTCCTGCCAGTGCCGTAAACAAGCAGTGCCGAAAGTAAGCGAGGAGGACTTGACAATGCGAAAGTATGATGGTTATGCGATCGTGACTGGTGGTGCGCGGGGAATGGGTGCTGCAATTTGCAGGCAGCTGGCAGCGGACGGCTATGATATTGTTTGCAACTACGTTTCTGATTCTTCTTTGGAGAAAGTAGAGGCTCTCACTGCGGAAATCACCGAAAAATATGGTCGCAGGGTCATCCCTGCGCAGGGCAATGTCGCCAAGTATGATGAGTGTGCGAAAGTTGTCGAGACTGCAGTTGCGGCTTTTGGGGAAAAAATTGCTGTGCTGGTGAACAATGCCGGAGTCACGGTTCGGAAAGAACTTGTGGACCACACGATGGATGACATTGAGCGGGTTTTGGGTACGAATCTGATGGCGGGCATTTATATGTGCAAGTTGGTTTTGCCGTATATGTATCAGCAAAATGCTGGAAGCATTGTCAATGTTACCTCCATTGGCGGTATGACAGGCTATGTCCGCCAGACGACTTACTGCACGACCAAGTGGGGCATGAACGGCCTGACCAAGGCGCTGGCCAAGGAAGCTGGCCCCCATGGTATCCGTGTCAACGCAGTGGCACCCGGATTCATTGTGACCGACATGACGCTGGAGAACAAGCCCGCCTTTGACAGCTACCGCGCTGCGTCTCCCATTGGGATGCTGGGGGAACCAGAGTATATTGCAGAGGCAGTTTCCTATGTGGTGGGTGCCGAGTTTATGACGGGTCAGATCATTTCGCCGAATGGCGGACTCGTAATCTAATGTTTGCCGAGATCTTTCTTATAGATTTACACTATCCGGTCTTGCTGGTTAGAATTTTGCTAATGAAGTTGCTTTGACTACTATTTGACTACTATCGAAATAATCCCCGGAGGCATTGCACCGCAACGCCTCCGGGATTTTTTGAAATTCTCTGTAAATCTAGCCAAACCCCACAAAACCATTGGCCCCCAACGGTTTCCTGCTTGACCGCCTGATGACTCCGACTCTGTAGGCCACTAGTTTGAATCCAGCCGGGCGTACCAACAAAAGGCACTTGCAAAAGCAAGTGCCTTTTGTTTTCATTTAGGCAAAGGGGGTATTGACATGGCGCTCGAGAATAAACTGGGGCTTACATCCTCTGCCGACCTTGCCTGCGAGAAGAGGAACACTCTGTCATCTCCGACAGAATGATTGATTATTATGTAGAGCGCGCAAAGGGTGGCGTAGGTGCCGTGTTTACCTGCGGAAATGTTCCAGACGCGCACTTGGAGCGCTGTCCCTTCACCATCTCTCCCTTTCAGGTACCCGAGCGCTTTGTGACCCAGGTACGGAAACTGGCGACAGCCCTGCATCAGTATGACACAAAGCTGTTTGTACAGATCTGGTTCGGACTTGGACGCGTAGCCTTCTCCGAATTTATGGAGGATCAGCCGGTAGCGGTCAGCGAGGGGCCTAATCGCTGGAAGCCCGAGGTGACCTGCCGCGCTATGACTACAGAGGAGGTTTATGGACTGATTGATGCGGTGGTTGATGGTGCAAAACTGATTTATGAGGCAGGTGCGGACGGTATCGATATTAACGGTGCCTACGGCGGATACATGGGTGACCAGTTTACAACGGATGCGTTTAACCACCGCACAGACGAATTCGGCGGGAGCATGGATGGCCAGCTGCGGGTCTTGACGGAAATCGTCAAGCGCATCAAGGCAGAAACTGCGCAGGACTATCCGGTTACCTGCCGTTTGGGTACAAAGCACTACATGCGGGCAGAGCGGCAGGCTGCCGTTCCTGGTGAAGTTTACAGGGAGTTCGGGCGTGACGTGAAAGAATCTGTGGCTATGGCCAAGAAATTGGAGGAGGCCGGATATGACGGGTTCCTGATGGGCAACGGCGCCTATGACTCGTTCCACTGGCTGTATCCACCTATGTATCATAAGGAGGGCTTGTGGCTGGATGACTTTGCCCCCCTGACCAAAGAGGTCCATGTTCCCGTCATTGGTCCCGGAAAGATCCTGCGCCCTGAGATGGCCAACGATGCAATCGCAGAGGGTAAGGTTACGGCTGTTGCCATTGGCCGCGCCCTTTTGGCGGATCCTCAATGGGTCAATAAGGCTGCTGCCGGCAAACCAGAAGACATCCGGCCTTGCATCGGATGCAACGCAGGATGTATCGGCCGTATTTTTGCAGGGCAGACGATGCTGTGCGCCGTCAATGCAGACCTCTTCCGCGAGGCAGAACAGGCGCTGATTCCTGCCGGGGCTCCCAGAAAGATTGCTGTGATTGGCGGAGGGATCGGCGGCATGGAAGCCGCTCGCATCGCTGCTAAACGGGGCCATCATGTGACCATTTATGAAAAAGGCACGCAATTGGGCGGCACGACGCTGGCAGCCAACGTTCCCGATTACAAGGATGCATCCAGAAGGCTTTTGACCTGGTATAAAAAGGAGATCCGGGAGTCTGGAGTAAAAGTGGAACTCAACCGTGATTTGAGCGCGGAAGATCTCAAAAAACTGGATGCAGACGCTGTGGTCGTTTCCACTGGAGCTTCTGCCAAGATTCCCAATATTCCGGGCGTGCACGGTGCCAATGTGACCACCGCCGTGGACGTTCTGTTAGGAAAGGCTGAGATTGGCCAGCAGGTCGTGGTTGTCGGTGGCGGCCAGGTCGGCTGTGAGGTGGCCTACGAGCTGCTCAGAGCTGGAAAACAGGTCTCTCTGGTAGAGTTCCTGGATGGATTGATGGCAGGAGGAACTGAGCCTGTCTCCGCCGCCGTAGTGCTGATGCTGGAAGATCTTCTAAATTATCACCATGCGGATATCCGTCTTTCCAGTGCGGTTAAGGAAATTAAAGAGAATTCTGTCATTATTGAGAAAAATGGCGTCAGAGAGGAACTTCCGGCTGACACCGTGGTGCTTGCTGTCGGTTTTGTAGAAAACAATGCGCTGTTCAACATCCTGCAGGATATGGGGAAAGAGGTCTACTTGGTGGGAGACGCAAAAAAGAGTCCTGGCAATATCATGCATGCTGTAGCAGATGGTAATCGTGTGGGTCGGGAGATTTAATTCGGCGATTCTGGGACTGTGTGCCGTAAAATCTACCGAAAAGTAGGCTTTCGGCAAAAAGGAACCCGAACCTTTTGAGTTCGGCAAGAAAAGAGACCGCTGCAGAAGAAAGAATTCTGCAGCGGTCTTTTTCACGGTGATTGCGGTCTGTACTCGGTTACATGAATACCGGAGCGTCATCATCTGTGGCCTCTAAAAGGAAACTGACTGGACGAAATCCGTCATTACAGGATGCGACAAACGCATGGGAGTCTTTCAACTCCCCATTATAAAAATTCCCGCCGCCATGTGCCAGAGTCATGGCATACTCCATCATGGATTTCCAGGCGTTGTCACACATTCCTTCAGGTTTCTGCCATCCATTTGTATAATAGACCTGCCCTGGATGGTGATAATCGCAGGGTTTCAAGCCCGGTGAGGCATATTTCTCAACCAGATCCTCATTCCAGGCACACTTTAATACTGTGATCTTAACCAGCTTCATTTCATAGTCTCCCTTTTGAATCTGAAATCAGACTTACTTTCTATGGACAAAGAAAAGAGAATCATCGGAGAAAATCGCTCAAGCAGTATACACGTCCAACGGTTTTCTTGGCGATATTATAGCATATTTAGAAATAGAGAGGACCGTTTTCTATATTGAAATAAAAAATTCATGTTATGCGATATATTAGGCGCAGACTAGAATGTTGTTGTCTGGATATGTTAACTATAATAGTCAACCAAATTATGAAGGGATAGCTTTGGATGATAAAATTCAATTCGCTAACTTCTCGGAATTTTGGAATTGATTAAAACTATGTATATCTGACTTGCCCGTATATTGATTCACTAAATTCTTATATTGTTTTCAAAGTTCCACAAAGTGATTTTTAAGTGTTTGACTAGTATAGCGGCGAAAGCTGGCCATGATTTTGTCACATATTAGATACAGTACTGCTCTGAATAAGATGATGTGCGGCACCAATTGTCTAGTGGACTGCTGCGCTTAAATGGCACCAGCGATTCACTGTGTTGCCAGCCGCTCCAAGATCATCGGAGAGGATGCTGTACAATGTAGCGTGCACGCCCTCAATGGTGCACTCGGAGAGCGGTTTTCAGTATTCGATGCTGGCGGTCCCACGAAGCTGCGCGCAGAAGGCCCGGAAGTGTTCAGGCCGCAGATCCGTGAGCTTGTAGTGGCCCAGTGCCGAGCGTCCTGCTCACTGGTGCCGAATACATAGTCCTCCTGGCCCACCAGGCAGGAGGGGGCGTCACCGGTGTAGCAGGTGTCGCTGTTTTCGTCTGAGGAGGGGGCTTGCTTGCCGCAGTTGCCGAAGGAGACGTTGATATAGCCATCGGCGTAGGTGTTGGCAGTCAGAGTGTTGTTCTGAGAGCCGTAGCCTGCTGCCCCGGTGTTCAGAATGACGGGGCAGTGTAGGTCTAACCATTGGCGCTGGCAACTTCTGACTCGTAGTCGATGACCAGGGATCCGAAAACGGTGTCTGTTCCGGCTGCGCCCGCTGTCAGGTCGGAGGTCCCATCCCCGTTGGTGTCGATGCCGGTGACATAGGCGCCGGGTACGCAGACAGACACTCCCTGCTGGTCGGGAAGTTCTAGATAGGCCACTGTCGACACGATGGAGAGCGCCCATGCATCAGCATCCGGGCCGTAGGTCCAGGACTGGTTTGCCTTGTTGGCAAGATTCAAGGTTTCTTCAATATATGCTTTTTTCTCAGCATCTGCCGCAGCAGAGGTGATTTCGGTATCTTCACTTCCGTGTGAGTTCTGGCTGCAGGCACATAGAGAGAGGGGGATGGCGTAGGTCAAAAGCAGCGCTAACAATTTGTGATATCTCACAAAAAGGTATCCTGTAGAGTGCCCTTGTATCTTATGCTCCGGTGGAAGTCTGACGGTTGCCGATCTGCTGGCGGTCGGGGCGCTCTCCGCCCTCAGAAAGGGGTCCGCCGCCCTTGCCGCCGCCCATCTGGCTGGGATTGTTCTCCGAGCCGTCATTGGTGGTGATATTGCCACCATTGTAGGTGTAGGTTCCGTCACAGTCCAAGGCGGTTTCTCCATTGCCGTTACAGGTGAGGTCTAGGATGCCCCCGTTGATGGTCAGGTCTCCGTTGGAGTCAATGCAGTCACCGCTGGCAACGATGGTCAGGGAACCGCCATTGATGAGAATAAAATTGTCCCCACCGACGGCAAACGAATTCGGATCCTGTTTATCCAAGCCGCCAATGCCAGAGCTATCCGTCCCGCCGGCGGCATTGAGACCGTCATCGTTGGAGGCAATATCGAAGGTGCCGTCCTCAATGGTGATAGACAGACCCTCGATACCCTCGTAGCAATAGGGAATGGAGAAGGTTCCGCTCAGGATGGTGAGTGCGTCATCACAGTGGATGGCGTCGTCACCGCTGCTCAAGGAAAACTCTCCGGCGCTAATGGTCATCTCGCCGCCGGCGTGAAGACAGTCATCGGCGCTGTCGATGGAGAAGGTTCCACCATTAACAGTATAGGTTCCTTCTGCCTTGATACCCTTTTGGCTGACGGAGTCCTCCGCTGTTTCTGCGGCGGTTTCCGTCTGGGTATTGTTTCGGCTTTGCTGGCTGCCGCCCGCAGGGCCAAAATTGTTACTGCTGGTCATCTCCACACTGGCGCTCCCTTCCCCGGTGGTCAGATCAAAGGCACCGCCGTCGATCTGGAGCGCTCCTTCGGCGCTGACGGCGTCCCCCTGGGCGTTGATGGTAAAGTTGCCGTCGGCGATGTATAGGTAGCCGAGGGAGGGGTCGTCGTTGTTTTCAGCGTGGATGCCGTCCTTGCCTGAGGTGATGGAGAAAGTTCCACCGGCAATGGCGATGCTGTCTTTTCCGGACAAGCCGTGGCTGACAGAGGTTATGGCATAACTGCCTCCGGTGACCACCAAATCGTCCTTGGATACCACGCCATGGCCGGCTTGGGCATTGAGGGTCAGGCTGCCGGAACCGTTGAGGGTCAGATCAGTCTTGGCAAAAATGACGGCGTCGATGTTGTTGTCATCTATGGCCGCATACTCCCCACCGTTGACCAGGGTGTTTTCTGTTCCATCCGCCAAAGTGACAAAGACCTTATCTGCCATCGGGGCGTAGATGGCGGCGGAGGTGCTGCTGGTGATATCTGCCCCTTTGAGGACCAGCTGCACTTTGTCAGTCTCTCCGGCGTTTACCACGATCTGGCCGTCGGTGAGGGTACCGGAGATAAGGTAGACGCCTTCTGCTCCAATGATGATCTGGCTGCCATCTACAGTGACAGAGTCAGAAGCACAGAAAGCGGTGTCGCCGCTGAGCTGGATGGGGATGGCCGTACTCTCATCATAGGTGCCCTCCAGATCCCGGTCACTGAAGAGACTGGTGGTGTCGATGGTAGATGATACTATGGTGACCGTCGTTTCTTCGGAAGAGATACCCTCTGCGGTGGAGGATTCCTCGCCGGTGTGCTGTGTTCCACAGCCGCTGAGGGCCAGCAGGGCGCACAGCAGGGTGGCGGTGAGTCTGCAGATTGTTCTTTTCATATGAGGTAGTCTCCTTTTTACAAAGCAGCGGCGGCACTTTCGCGGTGACCCAAAGAGATCTCCAAATTTCCATTGCGCAGCCGCAGCTGGTCGATAAAATGCTTTTCCAGAGCCGGATCTTTCAGTGTCAGGTCATAGGTCAACTTAAAAAGGCTGCCCATATTGGAGGTCTTTACCTGGGTGAGGGAGTAACAGCGAGTGTACTGGGCAAGGATGGGGTCAAATACCCCGGCGTAATCCAAATCCTCCGGGATGGTGATATGGAGGGTGCGTTCCGGAGCACTGCTCGCCCCAGTGTGCAGAGTGGCTGCGTTATAGAGCATCATAGCAGTGCCCAAAATCAAGGTGAACAAAGCACCATAGCCCAGATAGCCCATGCCGGTAATGAGACCAGCCCCCATGGCTACAAACAGTGCGCCGATCTCCCGGGCGGAACCGGGAGCAGAACGGAAACGCACCAGATTGAAAGCTCCAGCCACCGCCACACCGGTTCCAACGTTGCCGTTGACCATCAGGATGACCACGCATACCACGGCGGGCAAAATGGCCAGAGTGACTAGAAGACTCCGACTGAATTGGGAGCGCCATACCGTCATGGCGCACAGCAGCAGTCCTAAAAGCAAGGATACCCCGATACACAGCAGGAAGTCCTGGAGCGCAATGGTATCAGTGAGTGCTGTGTCAAACAGTCCGTGAAAAAACATATCAAGCATATTTGCGGTCTCCTCTCTGCCTGGTGAGCAGGATGTTTTGATAAACCGTGCCGTATTTGGAAAACGAAGTCTTGAAAATACGCTGGTCCGATAGGATATGGGCCATCCAGAGGGGCAGGCCCCCACCCACTTTCAGTTCCATGAGTACTTGCCCGGGAGGCAGAATGGGGATACCCCAGGTATCGGAATCCAGGGTCAGATCATCCTGGCGATATCGAATGTCCGTATCAAAGGTTACACGAAAGTCCGTGTCTTCTGCGCCGTGAAATGCATCCCGCTCATAGGAGAGGAACACGGCGGGACGCAGCGTTTGATAAAAATCCATGGCGTAAGCCAGTTCTCTGCCGATCTGACTGTCCGGCCATGATTGCCTGCCTGCGATGCAGTCCAGCGCCTGTTTTTGCGAAATGGAGATGCGGCGCTTATATACCACTGAGCGGTACTTTTTTTTCAGCTCCACAAAAACCTTGTCCGTTTCTGTCGCACGGTCGTAGCTGCGGACCCGAATCTTTTCTTTATAAACGGGCCGTTCTAAACTGCGGCGTATGAGGCGAAAATCGGGCGTGTCCAGGTAGAGGTTACGGATGGAGCTGTGACTGTACACATCAGGTACCATGTTTCCTTCCATGGCGTTCAGCAGGACCTGCTGCTGGGAAAGCGTCAGAAGATATTTGTATTCATACCGCTGAAAGGTCAATTGATTTTGCACGGTCAGGGCCTCCTTGTCTGGTAGTCATAAGGCAAGTGTAAAAAACGAACCCTAATTGGAGTTAAAAGAAAAAAACTTTTTGGCTAGACTCTTGAACCTGTGCTAAACTTTTAATTAGAGTTAAGGCAGTGGCGGTATACTTACCATAACATGGAAAGAGAGAGGGCGATAAGATGCGAATTTTGTTGGCAGAGGATGAGCGTTCCTTATCCCGGGCAGTGACCGCTCTGCTGGAGAAACATCATTACTCTGTTGATGCAGTGCACGATGGAGAAGACGCTCTGGCTTATTTGGGGACAGGCAATTATGACGGAGTGATTCTGGATATTATGATGCCGAAGCTGGACGGCCTAGAGGTGCTGCGGCAGCTGCGGCAGCGGGGAAATCCTGTCCCGGTGCTGCTTCTCACCGCAAAGTCGGAAGTGGAAGACAAGGTGACTGGCTTGGACATGGGGGCCAACGACTATCTGACCAAGCCGTTTTCCACCGATGAGCTAATGGCCCGTATCCGGGCCATGACTCGTAGCCAGGCGGGAGGCCAGGTGACCAGCTGCCTTACTTTGGGCAACATCACTCTGAATCAGTCCTCTTTTGAGCTCTCTTCTCCTCATGGAAGCTTTCGTCTGGCTAACAAGGAGTATCAAATGATGGAACTGCTGCTACGTAATCCCCGACAGCTCATTCCTACTGAGCGGTTTCTGGAGCGGATCTGGGGCTATGACAGCGAGGTGGAGCTGAATGTTGTGTGGGTGTACATCTCCTATCTGCGGAAAAAGCTGACTGCCCTCCAAGCCAATATTCAGATCAAGGCCACCCGGAATGCGGGCTATTCCCTGGAGGAACGGGCATGATCAAACGCCTCCGCAGAAAGTTCATTGTTGCCTGCATGGTTTCCCTGGCCATTGTACTGACCGTGATCCTGGGGGGCGTCAACCTGATGAGTTATTATAAGGTGATCTCCGATGCGGATGCCGTTTTGACACTGTTGGATGCCAACGGCGGAGCCTTTCCTAAGACCCGCGGCGGACAAGAGGAGAAGTCAGAGGGGAACATTCCGCCCGAAAGTGCTCCGGTGGGGAAGAAGGACCCATTTGGTCAGCGAGGTATGTCTCCGGAGACCCCCTATGAGTCCCGCTTTTTCTCTGTGCTGTTAGGAGGGGAGGGGCAGGTACTTCAAATTGATACGGGGCAGATTGCCGCAGTGGACGAAAAAGAAGCGACGGGCTATGCCCAGAGCGTATACGCTTCCGGTCACAGCTCTGGATTTTGGGGGAATTACCGCTATCGCATGTGTGAGGACGAGCAGGGCAGTCTGATTATTTTTCTGGACTGTGGCCGAAGTCTTTCCTCGTTTCGCACGACTTTGATTGCCAGTGTGCTGTTGGCAATATTAGGGCTGCTATCCGTACTGGTACTGCTGCTGATCCTGTCCAAACACATTGTCCGACCGGTGGCTGAGAGCTATGAAAAACAAAAGCAGTTTATTACCGATGCCGGTCACGAGCTGAAGACCCCCATGACCGTTATTAGCGCCGACGTCGATCTGGCGGAGATGGAGTGCGGAGAGAACCAGTGGCTCTCCGACATCCGCCGCCAGGCCCAGCGTCTCACCGACCTCACCAATGATCTGATCTATCTCTCCCGCATGGAGGAGGAGCAGCCCAAGCTCCAGATCATTGACTTTCCCCTTTCCGATGTGACCGAGGAGATGGCACAATCCTTCCAGGCCCTTGCCAAAAGTCAGGAGAAGGACTTTTTCATTTATATCCAACCTATGCTTTCCTTCATCGGGGACGAAAAAGCTATCCGACAGCTTCTGTCTATCCTACTGGACAACGCGTTGAAGTACTCCCCTGCGGGAGGGCGGCTGGAACTGCGATTGGAGAAGCAGGGGCGAACGGTCCTGCTTACGATATCCAATACTTCAGCCCAGCCAGTGGAACAAAATAAACTGGCCCACCTCTTTGACCGCTTTTACCGCACAGACCAGTCCCGCAGCAGCCAGACAGGAGGCTATGGCCTGGGTTTGTCCATTGCCAGGAGTATTGTACTGGCTCATAATGGAAAGATCCGAGCGGAAAGTCCGGATGGGCAAATACTGACGGTTATCATTCATTTACCTACATGATTTTTAATTATAATTATGGCTGCGCTTTGATCCTAAAAGCAGAAGTACACATCAAAGATCATAGATCGAAAGAAAGTCTGTCTTACGGATAATATGAATCATTTGGACACATTGACTGAGATGGAAAAGATTTTGACGAGAAGAACGCCGTGAATCAGCAGTCAAACTCCACAGAGTCCGCATGTCTCTGGTACTGGGGGCGGCCTTGCTTGGAGAAATCTTTGCCAGGCTCTATGGAGTTAACCAGTTATTGCGCCAGGAGGAGAACGTGATTTCCCCGAAAGCGGCACTTCCAACACAGCGGTGCAGTTGGCCCTTCCTGATTCAACATTTGGTACGGCATGAACGTAGCGAATTCCACCGCCGCTTTGCCCAGTGTGGCAGCGATTACAAACCTCTTCTTTCAGAAAGTCCAAAACTTCTTGAACAGTTTGGTCTCATCGATGTGAGCCAGACTCAATTGGAGGAGACTACCAGTTGTGGTTAGTAAAGAAGATAAAAAATTCGACGATTGCAACTGTTCGCAGCATCTGGTCGGTGACAGGGGAGCAGAGGTTAGCACGGATTGGAGATATGTACTATTAAAATGGAATAGAAATAAATATGAAATACGCCCATACAACAAGCACAAGTGCTTTTGTATGGGCGTATTTACCTACATCATGAGAAATTGTCCTAGAAGGCAAGGATAAAGTTTGATTTCCCAGCGGACTTAAGTTCGGTCAACAGCTGTGGTAGGATTATAACTTTCACGATCATTTTGCCGTTTTCGGTTCAAGTAAATATAAAATCCAACATTTAAAATAATGCCAACTGCCGTAGATGCTGGAGCGGCAAGACCAATCTTGGTCAGGCTGGCGTTGGGCTGGATGCTCATAAAGTACGCAAGAGGAAGGCGGACCAGGAGGGTTTGAATCAGCCCTTGAACCATGACCCACAGCGTCTTTTGATTTCCGTTGAAGTAACCCACCATGCTGAACAGAACAGCTGTCACAATGGTTTCAGGTGCAAAGCCTTTTAAATATTCAAATCCTTTTTGGATGACGGACACATCTGTAGAAAAGCAGCCGGCAAGCACATCGCCCTTCATCATCACCAAGGCAAAGACCACACAGCCAAATCCGAGCCCCACGCCGATTCCCGTAAACATGGACTGCTTTGCACGCTTTGGATTGCCTGCTCCCACATTCTGGGAGACGAAGGATGCCATGGACTGCATCAGAGCGCTGGGAACCAACATGGCAAAATTGACAATCTTGCTGGCCACGCCATACCCGGAGGATGCTTCCAACCCTAAGCGGTTGACAAAAGCACACAGGGCTAGGAAGGAGAGCTGGGTTAGACACTCCTGTAGGGCCAAGGGCAGGCCAATCTCAAGAAACTTCCGACACTGTGGGTTGAAGCGGAAATTTTCTCGCTTGAGAGTAAAGGGGAGCTTCTTTTTGAGCAGCATCACAACAGCGCACACGACGCTGACAGTCTGGGCAAAGACAG
>OGYF01002719.1_pt1 | contig 12886 bp, 12 predicted proteins | sample 1576451 | NCBI WGS metagenome assembly OGYF01 (sample SAMEA3541505, study PRJEB24748) | human gut metagenome | biome: human gut; feature: human-associated habitat; material: faeces | place: China | collected 2012 | reverse complement strand
AGTTCCAGTACCATTTCCAGTAATTTCCATTACGGGAACAGGCAAGGCTGCCGTCCGGGAGAGTTTGGAGGCGGCGTTTCACGTCTGCGATCTCAAGCTCCAGCTTTTTTAATTCATCGTTTATTTTATCCATAATTTAAAACCTCCGGATGAAAAGATAATAGAAGTGGTGTAAAGACTGGTCTGCGATCCCGGGAGATCCCACCGCAGGGGCAGGGCTCCGGAAATCGCATATAGACAGAAGGACCGGGCCCAAAGGCCGGATGAAGGGCCGCGGCTTCCGGGAAACCCGTCCCAAGAAGCCTGTCCCGAGGCGGCCGGCCGGAACGCGGGCCGCAGAGCCGGACATATTCCCTGGCCTATGGCCGGATGGACGCCTCCTGATAAATCTCATGGAACATCTTTGCCAGGGCCATGGTGGCCTTGGAGCGGTATTCGCCGGCGGGATAGGCCAGGGAAAGATCCAGAAAGAGCCCTTTCCGGCCCACGGACAGATATTCCACGCCTGGGGCCTTCACCATACAGGAATGATACGTAAAGGAAAGGGCGATCCCCTCCCGGGCCATGGCGGCAGCGAAGGGGGCGGTGATATTGGTGTTCTGGGCCAAGGGCTCCAGGTGCAGATCCTCGAAGGCCTTCCGGATCATGGAGCCCAGGATGGTCCTTGGCGGTCCCAGGATACACTCGAACCGGGCGATGTCCTTCAGATCGACCCAGCGTGTCCCGTCTTCCTCCCGGTGAACGAATTCCATGACAGGGTGCTCCGAAACAGTGACCAGATAGATCTCATCCCGGGTGAGAAAATCCAGCTGCTTATGGAGCCGGGGGCTGGGAAGGGCCAGGAGCGCCATGTCCAGAAAGCCCTCCAGGATCATTTCCTCCAGATACATACTGTCTTTTTCTGTGATCTCCACATGGATCCGGGGATACAGGTCACGGAACCGCTTGAGTACAGGCGGCAGCAGATAAGTGCCCCGGAAGGTGCTGATCCCCAGCTCGATACGGCCGCCGGAAAGCTCTTCGATATCCCACAGCTCGCTTTGGGCCCGGTGGTACTGGAGGAGGATCTGGCGGGCATGGTTTAAAAATACCGAGCCGGAGGCCGTAGGACGGACGCCCCGTGAGGTCCGCATAAATAAAGGCGCTCCCAGCTCTGCCTCGTAGAGCTGGAGGAACTGGCTCAGGCTGGACTGGGCCATATAGAGCTTTTCCGCCGCCCGGGAAATGCTGCCCTCGTCGGCAATGGTCACGATATAATTCAGCTCTTTCAGATTCATAGGACTCCTTTCACGGCAGCTCTGCCATCGGTTTTTCCGATATAAACTATTTGATATTTTATATTTCTCTAATTATGGGAATAGTATAAGATAAATATTGACAGAAAGCAATTCCATATGAACGGATGGATGAACGAATTGCACAAATGAAAAGATTGGAAGGGGAAAAGAAAATGAGCAAAGTGTCAATGAAAGGCGTCATCGACATGCATGTGCACACGAATCCGGATCTGCGGCTCCGGGCGTATGACGATTTCGAGATGATGGAAGCCGGGATCCGCGTGGGTGCTCGGGCCATTGTGTTAAAGACCCACCAGGGAACCACCATGGACCGGGCCTACCTGTGCAACCGCCACAACGAGATCGTCCATGGAAAGACCAACAATTTTACCATGTTCGGCAGCATTACCTTAAATAAGGTGGTGGGCGGCATCAACCCCAAGGCCGTGGACGTGGCCTTAAAGCTGGGAGCGAAGGTCGTGTGGCTTCCGACCCAGTCAGCCAGGAACCATATGGTGAAAAACAATCTGGATCCGGCGGGCTGCGTGGACGTGGTGAGAGACGGAAAGGTGGTTCCGGAGCTGAACGACGTGTTCGGTCTTATCCGGGATCATAATGCAGTGCTGGGGACGGCCCATGTGTCTCCGGAGGAGGCCTTCATCGTAGTGGAGGCGGCCAGGAACGCAGGCGTTAAGAACATTGTGGTCACCCATCCCGAGTGGTGGATCGTGGACATGAGCGTGGAGGACCAGGTGCGGATCGTAAAGGACTATGACGTGATCCTGGAGCGCTGCTACGCCCAGAACATGGGCGGCGGAAAGTATAAGAGCAACCTTCCGTCCAACGCGGAGATCATCAAAGAGGTGGGCTACCAGAACGTGATGGTGGACACCGACGGCGGCCAGACGGAAAATCCCCACTGGGAGCTGGCCATGGAGGAGTACATGCAGTATCTGGTGGATCACGGGATCCCGGAGGAGCACGTATACCATATGACAAGGACCATCCCGTCCCGTCTGCTGGGACTGGAGGATTAAGATACCGCATTTAAGGAGGAAAATGATATGATCAGCGTTGTTCTTGTGGCATCCATAGCCCTGGCCGTCGTGCTGGGTTACAAGACAAAGATCAATACGGGATTTTTCTGCATCGCATTCGCATACCTCATCGGATGCTTTGCACTGGGCATGAAGACGAAGGAGCTGATCGCCTGCTGGCCCACCAGCACCATGTTCGTCATCCTGTCCGTATCCCTGTTTTACAATTTTGCAGCCATCAACGGAACCCTTGAAAAAATGTCCTCTGCCCTGCTTTATGCATGCAGGAGCTTTCCAGGACTCCTTCCCTTTGCCCTTTTCTTCGTGGCAGTGATCCTCTCTGTCATGGGAGCGGCATACTTTACCGTACTGGCTTTCCTGGCCCCCATCACCTTAGTGATCTGTGACGAGGCCAAAATGGATAAGCTCACCGGAGCCGTGGCCATCAACTGCGGCGCCCTGGCAGGCGGAAACTTCCCCACAGCGGCCCTGGGCGTTGTATTCCGCGGTCTGATGGAGACTGCTTATGAGGCGGAACCGGCCCTTACAGCTCCCGACTCCTTCAGCGAGGAATTTAAGATCTTCGGCTTTGCCATCGTGTTCTCCCTGATCCTCATCGCCATCTTCCGCTATGGCTTCAAGGCCAACCGGAACATAGGAAAGGGGATCACCTTTAAAAAGCCGGAGCCCTTTGATAAAAAACAGAAAATGACTCTGAACCTGATGCTTCTTATGATGGCAGTGGTGCTGGTATTCCCCTTATTAAAGCTGGTAATGCCGGGCAATGGCGTGATCGCAGCCATCAGCAGTAAGATCGACGTGGGCCTGGTGGCAATCTGCTTCACCGTGATCGCCCTTTTAATGAACCTGGCCCCCCAGAAGGAGGTCATCGCCCGCGTACCGTGGAACACCATCATCATGATCGCCGGAGCAGGCATGCTGATCGCAGTGGCCGTTAAGGCAGGCACCATCGACGCCCTGTCTGCATGGATCGGCTCCAACGTACCGGTGGCTCTGGTCCCCATTGCCTTCAGCCTGGTGGCAGCGTTCATGAGCTTCTTCAGCTCCACCACAGGTGTGGTGGCCCCGGCCCTGTTCCCGCTGATCCCGGCCCTGGCCGTGTCCACGGGACTGAACCCGGCTGTGCTCTTTGCCTGCACGGTCCTGGGCGCACAGTCCAGCGCCATCAGCCCGTTCTCTTCCGGCGGCAGCCTGATCCTGGGCTCCTGCGGAAACGAGGAGGAGAGAAACGCATTGTTCAACCGCCTGTTATTTGTGGCCGTACCCATCAGCGTTGTAAGCTGCGCAGTCTATAACGTGATCGTAGCCATGGTTCTTTAATTTAGGAGGAATATGGAAATGGAAAAGATTCAGATGAAGACTCCCCTGGTGGAGATGGATGGAGACGAGATGACCAGGATCCTCTGGCAGTACATCAAGGATGAGCTCCTTACGCCCTTTATCGACTTAAACACAGAATATTATGACCTGGGCCTGGAATACCGGGACAAGACCAACGACCAGGTGACCGTGGATGCGGCAGAGGCCACAAAGAAGTACGGCGTGGCAGTCAAATGTGCTACCATCACCGCCAACGCGGCCCGGGTAAAGGAATACGGCCTGAAGGAGATGTGGAAGAGCCCCAACGGCACCATCCGCGCCATCTTAGACGGCACTGTGTTCCGCAGCCCCATTGTGGTCAAAGGCATCGAGCCCTGTGTGAAGAACTGGAAAAAGCCCATCACCCTGGCAAGACACGCCTACGGCGACGTATATAAAAACGCGGAGCTCAGGATCCCCGGCGCAGGTGAGGTGAAGCTGGTGTATACGCCGGCAGACGGCTCTCCGGAGGAGACTCTTTCCGTCCATGCCTTTGAGGGTCCGGGCGTGGTCCAGGGCCAGTACAACCTGGATGATTCCATTGAAAACTTTGCAAAGAGCTGCTTTGAGTATGCACTGGAGACGAAGCAGGATCTGTGGTTTGCCACAAAGGATACGGTTTCCAAGAAATACGACCACCGGTTCAAGGATATTTTTGCAGAGATCTACGAAGCGTCCTATAAAGAGAGATTCCAGGCCGCAGGCATTGAATACTTCTATACCCTTATTGACGATGCCGTTGCCCGTGTCATGAAGGCAGAGGGCGGATTTATCTGGGCCTGCAAGAATTACGACGGCGACGTTATGAGCGACATGGTCTCCTCCGCCTTCGGCTCCCTGGCCATGATGACCTCGGTGCTGGTATCCCCCAACGGATACTATGAGTATGAGGCGGCCCATGGAACCGTACAGCGTCACTATTATAAGCATTTAAAGGGAGAGGAGACCTCCACCAACTCGGTGGCCACCATTTTCGCCTGGTCCGGCGCGCTCAAGCGCCGGGGCGAGCTGGACAAGCTGCCCGAACTGACCCGCTTTGGAGAAAAGCTGGAAGATGCCTGCTACGATACTTTAAACGCTGGGATCATGACCAAGGATCTGGTGAACCTGGTGGAACCCGGATTCGCCGCCACGGCAGTGACCAGCCGGGAATTCCTGGACGCGATTGCGGAACGGCTGACTCATAAATTGACATAATTCCTTATAGAAAACGAAAACCCCGGCGTATCCCGTGGATACGCCGGGGGTTTTCTTTGCGAATACAAACACGTCGGCCGGACGGAGTCATAATGTCCCAACTGCAGCAGCAGCGGTACATCGGCCGGCTCTCCGGGCAATGCTGGTGCCGCCCTCCGATTTCAATCCGAAAGACTGCATATCCTCTGTAATATAGAACATCCGCTCCACGTCCACAGAGAGGAAAACCTCCCGACCAGTAATACTGGATGTCCTGCCAGCTCAGTGCAACAAAACCGGCCCGCTCCCGCAACAAACGCTGCGTGGAACGGACCGGTTTTCAAACGCGGACTGGGTTCAGTTGGATGCCTGGACGGCCTGGGTCTTGCGGGCAAAGCGGACCATGCCCGTCCGGTCCAGTGCCACCATCACCGCCGGGATAAACACCAGCTGAAGGATGATGCCGGGAACAGCCGTCAAAAATGCGCCGGAGATAAACAGCTGCCAGGTGAACGCCTGACCGGACACGCCGGAGAGCACCACCATCACCGCACCCCAGACGATGCGGCCGCCTACCATGGCGATCAGCAAAGAGCGGTAGAGCGCCACCACGCACTGCCACTTGGAGTGCTTGTAGAGCGCACCGGCGATCATGCCGTAAGCCGCCATCTCAAAGGCCATGGCAAGACCGGTGGGGAAAATCGGAGGCATGCCGAACATCACATACCGCAGCAGCGGCAGGACAAAGCCCACCACGCCGCCATACTGCCAGCCGCAGATCAAGCCGCACAGCAGCACAGGCAGATGCATGGGCAGCAGCATGCTGCCGATCTGGGGGATCTGGCCGGTGAAAAAGGGCAGGACAAGACCGATTGCCATAAACATGGCGGACAGGACCAGGTTCCAGATGTAGGTCTTCAGATTCTTCTCTTTCATGGGGAAACTCCTTCTCAAAAAGTCTTTCTGCGCGCCTCTTCTGAGGGTGCTTTCGCCTTCATGGCTTTTTTTCGGAGTGCCGGGGGTGTTTGCCGTCTTCTGACGGCTGCTTCATGATTCAAAAAACGTGGAGGTATCCAGGCGCAGAACGCCGGCTTCTTCAATGCCGCAGCTGCGCAGATACCGTTCCTCCGCTGGAATCCAGCAGGTCAAAAAGGTCTGATAATACGCTCCTTCCCGCGCCTGCAGGCGGCGGGCCTGCTCCTCCCTGGAGCAGGTCAGAAACAGCTTCAGATCATATTGACCGGTCAATTCCGGGTGATGAGAATAACTGCCCTCCACCACCGTCAGCGGACGGCGGGGCAAGGGCTGTGCTTCCCGAAGAGTCTGGCTTCGGCAGTCAAAGGGACGATAGAAAACCGTCTCTCCCCGCCGAGCGGGCAGCAGCACCTCTTGTCGAAAACGGGAGAGGTCCATATTGCCGCCGGGGATCTCTGTCCAGTTTTCCGGGCGGTCGGCGATGGGCAAGTAAAAATCGTCCATGTGGACGACATTGCAGTCAAACAGCCGCCCCAGCAGCTCACCAAGGCCGCTTTTGCCGCTGCCGCAGCGTCCGTCCACAGCCACCACGGCCCGTCCCTTTTCCGCCAGCAACCGCCGGATCGCCAGCAGCGCGGGGAAATAATGGGCGTAGTCCGAAGCCAGCACCCGGTAGTGGGGCTGGTAGGCCGCCCGAAATGCTTCACTGTGGTGGACTGCCGGACAGTCCTGGGCCTCATACGATGCAAGCCACTCCTCCATGCCGGGAATCGGCTGGTCCCGCAGCACATCCAGGCGCTCCGCCAGTTCCTCCGGCGTGCCTGAATGTTCCCGGGCGGTGTGGCAAAACAGTTCCGCCGTCAGCGCTGCTGCCTCCGGGTCCCAAGGGCCTGCCAGATGCAGCCGGCAAAGCCCGTTTCCAATGGACTCCGCCCACGGACCGCCGGACGCAGATAGAGGAAGCGTCATCCACTCCTCCCGCAGCCGCTGATCAACCTGCCGGGCGTCCTGCACCAGATGCTCCGGTCCAAACACATTCTGATAGGCCAGCTTGCCGTAATCCTGGGGCGTCATGGCCGGATAGCGGGCAGCATGCTCCTCCAGAACAGATTGAAAGCGGTCTTGCATGGAAACGCTCCTCCCGGTTCTGCCTCAAATTTTCATCACGAGGAGTATTATACAAAAAAAATACATCTTTTGCAACTGCAATCCAAGAAAACCAGCTACAAGGCGGACGAGTCCGTGTCATTTGTCTCAGTGGGAGTCTCGTCCAGCTCCCGCAGCGCTGCCAGTGTTGCCAGTGTGGTCCCCAGTTGGGTGAAAATCAGGGCGCTGCGGGTCAGCTCCTTTGAATCCATGCATTTCGCCATGGTCATAGCCGTGGCATACACGCCGGCAGTCCACTCAAAGGCGTCCATCCGCTCCCCTCCCCTCGCCAACAGTCTATGAACCCGGATGCCAGTTTACTCTGCCGGATGCTCGCCGGATGTTGTCCTGGTTCCCGGAAAACGCCTCACCAGCTCCCATTTGGAGTGACAACGGCCGGATCACTCTGTTTCTGGATGGAAGCAGCTGCCGGATCTGACAGGTTTTGTGGGTTGCCCCTGCTGGAAAAGTCCCGTATCATGTTACCAGGCATCGGCTGTCCGTCCACCGGACGGTCCTGCCAAAAAAGTGAAAGGACGAGACGACTTGAAACGAAAGCTATTATGCGCTCTGCTGGCCGCCGCTTCCCTGACCTGCGCCATGCCGGTTCAGGCAGCCGCCGCGTCAGAGCGCACAGTACCGGTACAGGTAGACGGAGAGATCCTCTCCGGCACCTCCACGCTGCGGGCCGGCGTTACATACGTTCCCCTGCGGACCCTGCTGGAGACCTTCGGCGGATGGGACGTCTGGTGGGACGCCCAGAACAAGGAGGCCAAGGCCACCGCCGACGGGTTCCATGTCACCGCAGACCCCGCCGACGGCACCATTACCGTCAACGGGATCACATACCTTGGCATTGTCTATGTACAAAATGGCCGTACCTATGTACCGCTGCGGCTGCTGGTAACTCAGTTGGGCGGCGGCGTATCCTGGGACCCCTATCTGGGCGGTGCCGCGGTCTCCTCACCGGAGGCTGACTATGACGCAGCGGACCTGTACTGGCTCAGCCGCATCATCAGCGCCGAAAGTCGGGGAGAATCGCTGCAAGGCCAGATCGCCGTGGGCAATGTGGTTCTCAACCGGGTGGCAGATGATGCCTTTCCGGACACCATCCCTGCCGTGATCTTTGACCGCAAGCACGGGACGCAGTTCCAGCCGGTAGACAACGGCACGGTTTATCAAACCCCTACCGCCCTCTCCACAGAGGCCGCCCGGCAAGTTCTGGACGGAACGGTAGTTCTGGAAGATGCACTGTATTTTTACGCCCCGGCCCTGTCCCAGGGCACCTGGATCAACGCCAACCGGACTTACCTCACCACCATCGGCTGTCACCGCTTCTATCTGTGAACGGGGCTGTGGATTGACTTTTGTGAAAATGGGGCATACAATAAATGTATCTTGACAACAAAGGAGACTGTCACATGCTGTTTTCCGATCGTTCTCGCAGCCATTACCGCAATGCCCCCGTCCATGAGGTCATCTGCCAGCTGCGGTTCCCCACCATTCTCACTATCAACAGCGTGGAGCCCGCTGATTTCCAGGATGCCATCCGGGAGGACTTCCCGCAGTATGCACGCCGGCAGGACATTGCCGCGCCGAAAGTCACCGGTCTGGGTGGCCCCAATCCCAAGGTGGAGCAGCAGCCTCCGATTACCAATTATAATTTTCTCTCCGCAGATGGTGTGTGGAAACTGAACCTGACGGAGAACTTTATCGCCCTGTCCACCCTGCGCTATCCCGGGTGGGAGGAGTTTGCCCGTCAGCTGGACAAGCCCCTTGCCTCCTTTATCCGCATCTATCATCCCTCTTTCTTCCAGCGGGTGGGACTGCGGTACGTCAATATCGTCTCCCGCTCCCGGATGGGATTGGAGGATGCCGACTGGGCGGACCTGTTTGCCCCTGCTTACACCGGGGCGTTGCGGGAGGAGGACATCCGTGAAGACGCCTTCACTCTCTGCTCCTGCGATCTGCAGGTAAAGCTGGACTCCAGCTGTCAGGCTAAAATCCACGCCGGTCCCGGCCGCATCAAGAACAACGCCCCCGGCGCCGCTCAGGACCCGGAGGTCAAGTTCATTTTTGACATGGATCTGTCCATGGGCGGTAATGTACCCTGCACGCTGGCCGCCGGTGCGCTGGAAACCCTTCACGCCCATTCCACGAGACTGTTTGAAGGGGCCATTACGGACCAGCTGCGCACTGCCATGGACCCGGAATAATCCCTGAATAAACGCAGAAAAGCCCCCGGATGATTCATCATCCGGGGGCTTTTTCTGTCAGTTCTCCGCCTTAAAGCAGATGCTTCCCTTTTTCTGCTTGGCCTGATATAGGGCTGCGTCTGCCCGCTGCAGCAGATGGGATGGCCGCTCCCCCGCTTCAAAACGGGCAATACCGATGCTGACGGATACCGGCTGGCAGGTCTTGTGGACGTGCTCCGCTGCAAAGCGCGTTTGAATCTGACTGCAGATCTGTTCCGTCTCTTCCCCGGAGCAGGAGTAAAACAGCAGGCAAAATTCATCTCCACCAAAGCGGAACGCCTGAATCCGATCTGTCTCGACCGCCTTGAGCACACCACTCAGCGCTTTTAAATAGTCATCACCTCGATAATGGCCATAGGTATCATTGAGCCGCTTAAAGTCATCCAGATCCATCATTGCCAAAAACACCTGGCAATCCGCCGCCCGGTCTTCCAGACGCCGGAACGCCTCCCGCAGGGCCTGCCGGTTCCACACGCCGGTCAGTGCATCCGTAAGAGACTCCATATGGTATTTTTGACGTTGGCGCTCCAGATCGATGCTGACGTTGCTTTTTTCCCGCTCGATGCGGATGAGGAAGGCACAAATCCCATAAAAGAGGCCCAACAGCAACAGAGACAGTATGAAGTCCACAAAGGCATTTTCGCTGTCCAATACGCCGCCCCGCACCGGGTCCCAGAAAATCAGCAGGTCGGAGACGGTTTTTCCCACAAGACACAATCCGCTGACCAGCCCCGTTAAAAGCTGATCGGCATAGACCACCGTCACCAGCATCGGAATGGCGAATGCCAGCAGCAGCGAGTGCCATGTGGCATGAATGGTATAGAGGGCAAATGCCATAACCGTCATCAAAAGAGAAAGGCCATAGATCTTTTTCCGCTCAGAAAAGGACCTCCGCATCAGTATCGTCGCCAGGATACACAGCACCAGATTACAGCCGACAGGAACCACAAAGTACTTGATGAGGTACCATCCTGCAGAAGTCTCCACCGCATTCAGCCCCCACAGCACAAAAAACATTCCTGCTTCCAACGCTGTGGCCACGACTACCAAAACCAGCATCAGCCGATACTGCATATGCAGCCATTTGTCATCAATGCGCCGATATGCACTCTGAATCTGTTCTACATGATAATGCTTTCTGCCGTCCACCAACACGCCCCCCTTTCGCATCGATTCCGGCCATCTGCAACAGCCCACGTTTGAATGGGCCGCTGTTTTTGATTTTGCGCCCGGTTCAAATTTTCCCGTGTCCTTTCTCAAGCGTTCTGGGAATCAATCTTCTCCTTGAGCTCATTGAGATACATCCAGCGCTCCGTTTTCTCCTCCAGCTGCTGCTCCAGTTCTGTCTGACGGGCCTGAAGCTCCTGGAGCTTCACGTAATCGCTACCACAGCACTCCTGGGCTGCCTGACATTCCGCCACCTGGGCCTCCAACGCCGCCAGCTCATCATCAATGGTCTCAAATTCCCGCTGCTCCTTGAAGGTAAATTTCAGTTTCCGTTCCCGGGGACGCTCTGCCGCGGGCTTGGGCTTTTCCGCCTTGGGAGAGAGGGCCTCTTCCGCCCGGCGCTTGGCCTGCCAGTCCGTCCAGTTGCCGGTGAACCGGTGGATCTCCCCGTCTCCCCGGACCTCGAAAATGGACTCCGCCAGCTTGTCCAGGAAGAAGCGGTCGTGGGACACCGCCAGAATGGGGCCGGGGAAGCCCTGCAGATAGTCCTCCAGGATGGAGAGGGTGGTCACGTCCAGGTCGTTGGTGGGCTCGTCCAGCAGCAGGACGTTGGGGGCCTCCATCAGCACGGACAGCAGGTACAGCCGCCGCCGCTCCCCGCCGGAGAGCCGCCCGATGGGCACGGACTGGAGATCCCCGGGGAACAGAAACCGCTCCATCATCTGGTTGGCGGAGAAGGTGCCCTCGTCGGTCTTCACCTCGTCGGCGATGTCGTGGATGAAGTCGTAGACCCGCTGTTGGAGGTCCAGCTCCCGGCCCTCCTGGGAGAAGTGGCCGATCTTCACCGTGGCGCCCACCTCCACCGTGCCGCTGTCCGGCGCCAGCTCCCCGGCGATCAGGTGGAGCAGGGTGGACTTGCCGGCGCCGTTGCGGCCCACGATGCCGATGCGGTCGCTGCGCAGCAGGTTGTAGGAGAAGTGGCTGACGATGGACCGCCCGTCAAAGGCCTTGGACACATCCCGCAGCTCGATGATCTTCTTCCCCAGGCGGCTGGAGGCCGCCGCCATCTGCACGGCCTCGTCCGTCTCCGGCGCGTCCTGGTCCAGCAGGGCCTCGTACCGCTGGATGCGCTCCTTGGACTTGGTGGTGCGGGCCCTGCAGCCCCGCATGATCCACTCCCGCTCCACCCGGAGGATGGACTGACGCTTGCGCTCACTGGCCTCCGCCATCTCCTGCCGCTGCTCCCGCAGCTCCAGGTACTTGGAATAGTTGGCCTCGTAGTGGTACAGCTTTCCCCGGGAGAGCTCCGTGATGTGGTTCACCACCCGCTCCAGGAAGTACCGGTCGTGGGTCACCATGACGAGGCCGCCCTTGAACCGGCGGAGCCAGTCCTCCAGCCAGGCTACCATCTCGCTGTCCAAATGGTTGGTGGGCTCGTCCAAAATCAGCACGTCCGCCGGGTGGATCAGGGCCGCCGCCAGGGCCACCCGCTTCCGCTGTCCGCCGGAGAGGGTGCCCACCTTCTGGGAGAAATCCGTGATGCCCAGCCGGTTCAGCATGGCCTTGGCCTCGTACTCGTTCAGCGCCCGGAACTCGGCGGGGAAGTGGAGAAAGACCTGCTCCAGCACGGTGGCGTCCTCGTCCATCACCGGGTTCTGGGAGAGGAGGCTGATCTGGACATTGGGGTTCCGGGAGATGGTGCCCCCGTCCGGCTCCGTGACGCCGGAGAGCACCTTCAGAAAGGTGGACTTGCCGGTGCCGTTGATGCCGATGACGCCCACCTTGTCCCCCTCGTTGAGGTAGAAGTTCACATCGTCCAGCAGATGGCGGCTGCCGAAGTTGATGGAGAGATGTTCCGCGGATAAGAGCATGGAGGTTCCTCCTGAAAAAAAGCTGCATCCATTGTACCACGAAGAATGGTGTTTGACCAGAGCTAAAACCCTTGCAAACAGGCCGGCGGCGGGGTACAATATCCGCAAAGCGGGAAGGAGGCCGTTATGAGAGAGATCAGCCCCTTTGAACCCTGGTTCTTCATCCTGTTCGGCCTGTTCCACCTCCACCGCGTCTGGGGCCTGCTGGACCGGGAGGACTACGCCGCCTTCTGGCTGGGGGTCCTGACGGAGCGAGGTGCTTTTTACTGGGCCCTGATGGCGGTGCTGGGCGGGATGTGCCTCTGGGCACTGGCGCTGTTCTTCCGGCGGTTCCGGGATCGGTGCTGGTGGCGGTGGGCCTATCTCTTCGGCGGCGGATATGTGCTGTTTGACCTGTTTGCCATCGCGGCGGAGCTGCCCTTCTGGCGACGTCTGCTGACGGCCATGTTCGACACGGCTGCCTGGTACTGGAATTGGCTCTGGGGTGCGTTCACGGTCCTTGGTGCCGCCTGCCTGCTGTTCGGGACCTGCCTACTGCGCCGAAGGAGACATGTCTGATGGAAACGATTTCATATACCCTGCCGCCGGACCAGGACGGCGCC
>OGYF01002713.1_pt1 | contig 12905 bp, 10 predicted proteins | sample 1576451 | NCBI WGS metagenome assembly OGYF01 (sample SAMEA3541505, study PRJEB24748) | human gut metagenome | biome: human gut; feature: human-associated habitat; material: faeces | place: China | collected 2012 | reverse complement strand
TTTAAATAACTCATCGTTAAATCCTCTCCTTCTGCCTATATTCTTTTTCTAAGGCTAAGTGGTCATCCACTCTTTCTAACTTCATTGTCACACCCTGTTTTCCCTTTTGCAATAGACAGTATATACAAAAACTTTTCCGCCTTTTGTCAATTAGGGACAGGGCATTTTTAATTGGGGCCGGGGGATTTTTAAAAACCCCCCGGCCCCAATTAAAACTTATCTCACCTTATAAGATGGTCTGAAGATCTCATTTTCCGGCAAGTGCTGGTAATCTCTTTCCATATAACCGTATTTCATTTTTTCGTAATAAGTCTGTCCCTTAGCTTTCAGTTCTTCCAGATCGATTCCTTCCATCTTTCTATCCTTCATTACGGTGCGGCCGTTTATGATGGACATCTTGATATCCGGTCCATTTCCGCACATAAAGATTGTCCGGATCGGATCATCCACAGCTCCCATGTGGAAGGCATCCAGATCCACAACGATCATGTCTGCCTTGGCGCCTTCGCACAGACGCCCCAGATCTGGTCTTCCCAACATCTTCGATCCTCCCAGAGTTACAGCGCGGTAAATGTCCGCATAAGTAGAGCCTTCTGCCGTTCCCTCCTGCATCCGTGAATACATACTGGCGGTACGGATCACACCAAAGAAATCCGGCGGGAATGTATCTGTTCCGATCGCCACATTGATTCCTTCCTGACAATAACGCTTAAAGGTATTCAAATGCCGTCCGGTCCTTCCGATAATGATCGGGCAGTGGATGACTGTTGTGCCGTGCTTTGCAAGGATTGAAAGGTCGTCTCCCGGATCTTCTACCCATTTTGTGCCTTTCAGCATGAAGGCGTGAGGAATTCCCACATCCGCCCCAAGGAATCCGATACTTTCCAGATATTCGATCGGTGATTTTCCTGTTTTCGCCTTTATATAGTCATACTCAAACGGGCTCTGAGCAGCGTGGAGTTTCAACGGGACGCCAAGTTCCGTGGCGTATCTTCTGGTATTGATCAGATTTTCTTCCGTCTGCATCTCGATCCGTTCCGGTTTCAGACAGCCCCGGATCAGTCCATCGTAGGCTCCGTCATATTTCTTGACAAATTTGACCGCTCGTTCCAGTCCCTTCTCGCCTTCTCCTTCCTTGAAGCGCACCGTCAGATTTCCGTCCGGTTTGGTCACATTCAGACCACACTGATAACTAGGAGACATATATAACCGAAGCCCCATATTGCCCGCGTGCTCCACAGCCGCTTCCGCCTCTTCATAGGTCTCGGCCCAGCCTTTATAGAACACGGATGTAATGGGAAGAGCTGTCGTCACGCCATTCATGATCAGCTGCGCATAAGCAAACTTTGATTTAAACGCCTCTTCTTCAGGCGTCATACGGTCATGTGTTCCTTTTATAAAATATTCTTCTGAAGGCCAAAGACTATTCAAAACATAATCATAGGCCTCAAAATGCAGGATATCATGATCAATATCGCCCAGTGCGTTCAGATCGATAAAGCCCGGCATAATAACCGCGTTGCCGGCATCTTCCGTCACATCTACTTCGCCGTCGTAGTTTTTTCCCACGTATATGATCTCATTTCCATCATATACCACTTCTCCGTCACGGATGATTTCATGATCTTCCCCATCAAATCCGATGACAAATCTTCCCTTCAGTTTCCTTTTCATTTCCAGTCCACCTCATTTCTTGACTTGATATAAATCAGGGAGAGGGAGCAAACACTCCTCTCTCCCTTATGTTTTGCGAAGCAAATTTTATTTCTTTTCAAGAGTTGTTCCAATCCTAAATGGCGCCGAGCTCTTCATGTACTTCATACAGAAGTAGAAGATCAGTCCTGTCGGGATCGTTGCGGTAAAGAAAGAAATATCTACGTTGATCAGGCCGATCACAACGCCTACACACATCGCGATGATCGCCGCCCAGTTTACGCCCGCGTGATTTCCTTTTACGTTATACAGATCATCCAGCGCCGCCTTCTCATATTTTCTCTTATGCAGAATAAAGAAGTCTGTGATCAGGATTGCGAAAATCGGTCCAAAGAACGCGGTATAAATCTTTGTGAACAGCGCGAGTCCCGCTGCAGAACTGTCGTCGGTCAGGATCCACGGACAAGTACATACTGCCAGGATACCGATCAGGATAACAGCCGTTCTGTGTTTCATCTTAAACGCATCCATGAACGCGTATGCCGGCGGGATTACGTTGCTTGCAAGGTTAGTCGTTAACTGAGCGAAAATGATGAAGGCCAGCGTAACAACCATGACTACTTTGTTGTCAACCATCTGCGCGAACGCGTTGATCGGGTTTGCGACTCCTGTCGCTGTAGAAGCCATAGCGCCAATGATACCGAGCAGAACGGTCGCCGGAACCATAGCCAGGAAGTAAGAAAATCCACGTTTCATTGTAGACATTCCATCTTTCATCTCACGAGAGTAATCTCCTGCGTTCAGCATAACCGGTGTGCTGTTTCCAAAGAAAGCGATGATCGCCGCGATAAACGGCATACCCCAGGTTCCTGATTTGCTCATCAGATTCTGGCTTACCACATCACCATACTCTGTGACGCACAGATACAGCAGATACAGCATAGCGATAGAGATAACAACACCTCCAATGTTGCCAACCCACTTGGCGCCCTGGAATCCTTTGATGGAAAGCAGGATCTGGATGATCTGGAACACAATGAACCATAACCAGATATTATCGAACCCAAATAACGCCATTGAAATATTGTTGATCGCCGCGCCGCCCAGCCAGGTCTGGTATCCATACCATACGATAGCCGGAACGCCCCGGATCAAACTGGGAACAATGTTGCCTTTGGTACCAAAGGCGCTTCTAAGCTGTACCGCGTAAGGCGCTCCTGTCTTATAACTAAACTGGTCGTTGAGCGCAATACCTACGACCAAGATCAAAGTTCCGATGGTCACTGCCAGGAATAACTGTGTCAGATTCAGTCCAGCTTCCAGCTGCGCCGACCCCTGGGCCAGCGTACCGATAGAGATACATCCTCCCAGCCAGAGCATTGTATTGGAGCCCCAGCTCATGATTCGTTTATCTTTGGAAATCGGTTCCAGAGAAGCGCCTTCCTGTTTTGTTTCGTTCTTTACATCACTCATATCTTTACTCCTTCCTTAATATCCTGTTGTGCCGCCTCTATTTTACAGGGGTGATATATTCGCCGTATCCAATGGCCTCTTCTTTATACATGCCATCCTCCGCGACCACTTTCCCACGGATAATAGTGCATGTAGGCGCCCCTTTTCCTTCCAAACCGTCAAAGCAGGACACATGTCCTTTCGTCAGAAGCTTTGTCTGATCACATTTCCATTCTTTCTCTGGATCTACGATCACGATATCTCCGTCAAAGCCAAGTTCAAACGCCCCCTTACGTCCATACAGGCCGAAGATCTTCGCCGGATTGTAATCCATTACCTTCGCGATCAGGCTTGGGCTTAATCCCTTCTTGTGAACTACCATGTCAAACATCATCGGCAGGAAGAACTGGATAGAATTTAACCCGCCCCACGCATGCCAGATATCCTTCGTCGCGTTGTCTTTCTCTTCATCTGCCGCCGGTGAATGGTCGCTTCCAACGCAGGAAAGCGTTCCGTCCAGCACATAATCCCAGAGCTTCTCCATGGCTTCTTTGTCACGCATCGGAGGCGTACATTTGGCCGGAGCCCCTTTTTCAAATACAAAATCTTCTGTAAATCCAAGATAGTGCGGGCAGGTCTCCGCCGTGATCGGAAGGCCCTCATGAATCGCGTCTTTGACTACCTGGGCAACCACCGGATGGCTGACATGGCAGATGTGTACGCGGCCGCCGGTGGCTCTTGCCATATCGATCACATTCTTTGTCGCCACATATTCCGTCCATACATCATGGGAATCCAAGAAGTCACGGATTTTCTCCTCATTGCTTCTTCCTTCTTTTGCTTTTGCTTCTTTCTCTCTCTCAAGCACCTGGCCGTATTCCTCGCAGTGGAATCCGCACAGAGCGTTGTAAGGCTTTAAAATCTCCAGAGCCTTGCGGACATTTCCAAGGTTGACGGTTGGAAACAGATCTCCGTTTGGACAGGTAAAGCCTTTAAACGCGGCCACGCCGCAGTTATGAAGATCTACCAGATCCTTCATATTATTTTTCACGGAATCCGGCTGGTCGTCATAGTCGCCTACCAAGCCGCCCCACAGCGCGTAATCTACCGCGGAATGTTTGCTGATCTTGCCCATCTTCAGATCAAAAATCTCTTTGTTCATCAAAGATGGATCATTATTCAGCGGCATATCGATCAGGCAGGTACATCCTGCCGCCACCGCCGCGCGGGAACCAGTCTCGAAATCCTCCCGGTACTCAAAGCCAGGCTCGTTCAGATGGGCATGGCAGTCCACGATTCCCGGAAATACATAATTTCCCTTCGCGTCGATGGTCTCTTTTGCTTCCAGCTCAGTTCCCGGCGCCGCAAAAGCCGCATATTTGCCATCGGTAATAGCAATATCCGCCTCATAAATACGGTCGGGAGTTACAAGCTTTCCATTTCGAATCACCAAATCATACATAGCTTCCTTCATTCCTCCTTTACTGCGGATTCCCTTTTTTCTTAGGATTCCGCCCTCTGGTCAACCTGTTTTTAAAGTTGCTTTTATTCTACTCTATAGAAGAGCAAAATACAATACCTGTGACTCTAAAATACAACTCTTACTTTTTAGTAGTTTTTCACAGTTTTTTCTCCCACATTCCGATTTTATCGTATGTATCCAGCATCTTTTACAACAAAAAACTGCTCATTTTGTTTAAAATTAGATATGCTTTTTCCTGAAATTTAAAAACCAGTTTTCCGCAATTTCAGATTTGCGCGGACCTTGTATTTTTGATATCATGATTAAAATGTAAATTCCACAAAAAGGAGATAGAGTCTATGGGCCGTCCAATTACTTTTCTGTCTGACTACTGTTTACATATTTTGCGAAACGCTTCCCTTGGAGCGGTGCATTCTGTATACCGCAAAACTGTCAACCTGTCTGTCGGCGGGTCTCTTCTGGCGCTGCAGGCAAAGAACTCTCCTATATCTCCCATTAGTTTGATCACCGATCTGCCCCTGGGTATCTCAGACGTCATCTCCTGCCGCCCTGGGCAAAAGGTTTTTATTTCTCCAAATACTCTGACACTGATGTCGGATCAGCCGTCTGGAGAAGGCACCGTTTCCTTTGATTTCGGCCAGAGCCGTCATGAGGATCTGCGCCTCTCTCAAAGTCTCTCCGGCCCCCAAGTTTCCCTTTTGTCCCAGAACATCCGGGCCGCCATCCATCTTTCGGCTTCCGGCGGATTTCAGCCCTTATTCCAAACTTTTCAGGAATCGGGTCATCTCTTTTCCCGCCAAGAAGATCCTGTACTCCAGCTTGCCGCGCGCAGGCTTAAAGCAGCCTCTGCTTATATCCTAAGCTCTGCCTGGCTGGATGCCGCTCTTGAACTGCGCGGTCTGATCGGTCTTGGCATTGGCCTGACCCCAAGCGGAGATGATTTCCTCTGCGGCTTCTTGGCCGGACTGATCCTGAGCGGCCTAAAAGATCACCCTCTGGCTCATGCTCTTCGGGAAGAAATCTATTTTCATTTGAAAGATACCAACGATATCAGCGCCGCTTTCTTGGCCTGCGCCTTAGAAGGCCAATTCTCTCTGCCTGTCAAAGAGCTGGCCGGCCTTCCTTCTCCTGGTCACATTCTAGAAACTTTTGGCAGCATCGGCCACTCCTCTGGTTTCGATACATTATGCGGGATATTTAACGCATTTTACACAAAGGGACTCATCCGGACGATCTCTCCCTCATCCCCCGAATAAGTCCCCTCTCATACAACCGTTTTATCTGCTCTGCTCCGCCTCCAGATAATTCTGTAGCACCTCATGAATATCGCCTACCAGGCCATAATCCGCAATATTGAAGATCGGCGCGTTCTCATCAATATTTACCGCGATCATCAATTTTGTATCCTTAATCCCCTCCGTATGCTGGATCGCTCCAGAGGCGCCCAGGGAGATGCACACCCTAGGCCTAATGGTAAACCCAGTCTGACCGATCTGATGGTCAAAAGGAATCAGACCAGAATCCGCCAGCGGTCTTGTGCCTCCGATGGCAGCTCCCAGTTTCTGGGCAAATTTCTCCATCAGTTCAAAATTCCCGTCTTCCAGAACACCTCTTCCTCCGGCGATCACGATCTCCGCCGACATGATACTGTCTGCGTTTGTGCCTGATTCTGTGATCTCAACAACCTCCAGTCCGGATTCTCCCAAATGGATATCTGATAGCTCCACGACCTTTGCCTCTCTATCCGACTGGGGCTGTGCCGGCTGATAAACGCCTGGACGCACCGTCATCATCTGCGGATAAACACCCTCTTTTGTCACGATCGTAACAAAAATATTGTCTCCGTATGAAGGCTTGTTCTGCCTTACGAAATAGGTCCCATCTTCTCTTGTCCCCACCAGAAGCTCTGTGCAGTCCGCGGTCAGTCCACATTCCAGTTTGGCCGCCACACGGGAAAAAATAGAGCGTCCCACCGGCGTTGCCGGTATCAGCACGCTGGCCGGCTGAATCTGACGCAGCGCTTCCGCAACCGCCTGACTTACGGCATCATCCTGCATAAGACAGTTTCTTCCAGTCTTCAAAACATAGATCTCATCTACGCCAAGCGCCTGGATCTCTTCCGTCAGGCCTCCTTCATCCTCAGTCACAAGAAGGGCCTGGATCTTTTCTCCTGTCGTCTCTTTTATCTTCTCCGCCGCCGAAACCAATTCGGCAAAGACCGGTTCAAGCTTGCCGTTCCAGGTTTCTGCGTAAATACAAATTCCATTTGCCATTATTCCTTTTCCCCTTCTTCTATCAATTCTTTCAATTTCTCCGCAAGCTCTTTTCCGCTTCCTTTGATCATGACCGCTTTCCTTGCCGCTTCCGGCTCAAAAGAATCAATGACTATCGTAGGCGAACCTTTCAGTCCTGTCTTGGAAGTATCCATCTGAAGATCCTCATTTGTATAGATGGTCATTGGCTTTTTCTTTGCCGCCCGCATAGTTCGAAGAGTCGCCAGCCGGGGCGTATTGCAGCCAAACCCTACCGTCACCAAAGCCGGAAGGCTACTCTTGATCTTTAAAAGCTTATCATGGTATTTTTTAACGGCCATGATCTTTTCTTCTTCTGCCGGGTCGTACTCTACCCCCTGAATCTCTGTTATATGGGGGATGGACAGATACTCAGCGACCATCGCCCCGATCTGCCCGGTCGCTCCATCCGCGGAAAGCGCCCCGCACATAACAAGATCAAAGTCTCCAAACTTTTTGATCCCTTCTGCCAGCACTTTCGCTGTGGCGATCGTATCTGCTCCCCCAAAGCACCGATCTGTGATCAGACATGCTTCGTCACAGCCCATTGCCATAGCCTCCCGCAGAGATTTCTCTGCTTCCTGAGGTGCCATAGTAAATACTACAACCTGTCCGTCCGTCTGTTCCTTTAACTCCAGACCCGCTTCCACCGCGTTTAAGTCGGAGGGGTTGATCATCCCCTCCGAACTTGCGCGGACAAGTGTATGGGTTTCTGGATCCACAGAAACATCGTTTGATACAGGAACCTGTTTGATCAAAACAGCTATTTTCATCGTGATCCTCCATTTCTGCTGATCAGCCCTCTTGGCCGACCGTCTTATTTCTCAAGAAGTCTCTCGAATGCCCAGTCTTCCAGCAGCGGCGTAGACTCTCCTCTCATGATCAGCTTCGCTAAGTCTCTGCTGGCCGCAGGCGCTTCGATCACACCATTTCCGCCGTATCCGGTCGCAAGCATATAGCCTTCTACCGGAGTCTTTCCAAGGATCGGCAGGAAATCTTTTGGCTCCGCCCTGTATGACAGCCAGGATGAAACCAGTCCGCTGTCTACGATTCCAGGAACCTTAGCCTCTAACTGATCCAGCAGGAAATCAATAAAGTAATCGTCTGTTCCGCCAGTTGCCGGCAATTTGTCTGGATCCCACTGACCTGCGTGCATTGGATTGTTCAGGTCCATAGAAAGGTGGGATTTGCAGATAAAAATATTGTCTCCCGCTCTTAATCCGTAGAACTCAGGATACTTCAGTACCGGGAACGTATAGTCTAACTTCTTTCCCGGAGGGCAGAGGAAGAATGCTTCCGCCTTGGTATGCCAGATTGGCACATCCAGCCCTACCATCTCGCCGGTAAAGCGGCTCCAAGGTCCTGTACAGTCTACCACAACGTCAAAGGCATATTCTTCACCATCTGCCGTCTTCAATCCTGTCACTTTATCTCCATCTCTCAGGATTTCTGTTACTTTCACGCCGGTTTTGATCACGCCGCCGTTTTTCTGCATCTTCTTGGCAAATGTATTAGAGATCATAGTTCCGTCAAAATAGCCGTCGTCCTGAGTATATCCAGCTCCCAGGATGTTCTCTGTGGAGATATCCGGCAGGATTTCTTTAATACGATCCTTGTCTGTAATATATTCTCCTGTATATCCTGCCGCTTTTGTCAGCGCGATCCCAGTCTTGATCGTTTCTTCCACCTTTTCATTTGTAGCGACTACCAGCGTTCCTGTTTTGTCGAATCCTGCGCTTCCTGGTTCTTCTGCTTCCATCTTCAGATAGGTTTCAAATCCATAGAGTCTTACATCCCAGTACCGGTTTTTCAGCGAATCATCAAACAGACACACAGTACCCGCGGACTTTGCGGTGGAAGCTCCGCCGATCGTATCTTTCTCAAATACGATTACTTCCGCCTCATCATACAGACTCAGATGATATCCAAGTGCCGCTCCTGAAATTCCGCCTCCAATAATACCAATTTTTTTCTTTGCCATCTTTCCTTCTCCTTTCACTGATGATACATTCCTATTTCCATGGCGCTCCGTTTTATGCCGCCATAAAAAACCTAATTATTTCATCTTGTCTATATTCTGGACTGCTTTCAGCAGTACATTGCAGCCCATCTCGATATCCTCCGTCCGTGTCAGCTCATATCGGGAATGGCTGATACCATTCACGCTCGGCACAAAGATCATCCCCGTAGGGAATACGGAACTCATGATCAGGGAATCATGAAACGCGCCGCTTGGCAGATCCATATGCGGATATCCCAATTCCTGTACCGCTTTCTCAATATTTTCCTTAACCCAGCCCGTCATAGGAGCCGGCGCGTGATAGGAAGTCTGCTCAAACGTATATTCTTCTCCAGACTCTTTACAGATTTCTTCCAAACACTTTCTTAGCTTTGTCTCGATCGTCCGGATCACCTCTTCTTTTTGATCGCGGATCTCCAGGCTGAAACTGCAGGTGCCGGGAATCACATTAACAGAGTGCGGCGTTACTTTTATGGTTCCCACCGTCGCTACTGTAAATTCATTTCCCCATTCCTTCGTAATCTCGGGAACGCGGCTTATAAACGAGGCCGCCGCGACCAAAGCGTCTTTGCGGTCTGCCATAGCGGTGCTTCCCGCATGATTCGCCTCTCCTTTGACCGTAATATCGTAACGGCTTACTCCAGCGATCGATGTCACTACACCGATCGGGATTTCTCTTCTGTCCAATGCGGCGCCCTGTTCAATATGCAGTTCAATAAAACAGCGCACATCTTTGGGATTTCTTCTTGCTTTCCCGATCTCTTTGCACTTGATCCCGTAGCTTTTCATAACTTCGCTTCGCAGGTTGCCGTAGATATCTGTTTCTGATTCATACACATCCGGATCCTGCCCGCAGATCGCGCTGCTTCCTAAAAGCCCCTTCCCAAAACGGAAACCTTCTTCATCCGTAAAAACAATCACTTCCATAGGATGCTCTGACTTCTCTCCCGCTTCGATATAGGCTTCACAGACGCCAAGCCCGGCCAGGCAGCCCAAGACCCCATCGTATTTTCCTCCGTCAGGTACGGTATCCAAGTGAGACCCCATCTGGATCGCCGGCAGATTCTCGTTTCGTCCTTCCATCCGCAGGATCAGATTACCTGCCTCATCCATACGGGTCTGCATCCCCAGATTTCTTGCGTAGCTTGTAAAGAGCTTTCTTGCTTTCACATCTTCATCAGAATATGCCATCCTTGTGTGGCTTCCGTCCTCTCTGATGCCGCAGGCATAGATTTCTTCAATCCGTGAAACAAGCTTTTCTACATCTACTTTCATCCCTAATTTTCCGCCCCTTTCACCACATTGTTATTTTTATAACGTTCTCTATGCCTATAATCTTATAGGAATTTTCTATTAAATACATTGTTCAACTTCTACAATCTAATTTTTTTTGTTGTTGTATTTAGCTAATGATATTACAAACACTGAATGGTATAGTATAGGATAGTGTGTTTTATAATAAAAGAGGAGCGAATCCGCTCCTCTTTTATTATCCAGATAACCTTTGATATTGTCATCTTATGCTGTTTCTGCTAATTTCGCTTTTATCTTCTCTACATCACTTTCTACTCGAATCAGTCTCAATGAAAGCAGTTCTTTTTCACTTTCCATTGCTAATACTTTGTCCAGCTTACGGTTCAATTCCACATGATTCTCCGCAACAAGCGCAATACTTCTGTCGGTATCATTTTCAAGTTTTAATTCTATTCCATGGACCGTTCCTTTGACCTCTTTCATCTCTGTCCGCAAACCTCGGACGTCCGCCTTTACCTCTTTCATCTCTGTCTGCAAGCCTTGGACGTCCGTCCGCAGTTCCTCTATGTCCGCCCGGACTTCCTTCATCTCTGTCTGCAAGCCTCGGACGTCCGTCCGCAGCTCTTCCATGTCCGCCCGGACTTCCTTCATCTCTGTCTGCAAGCCTTCCATGTTGCCGCAAATCATCTTCAATTCGTTTATAATCATCTTTGTATCTTCTGTCATATCTTACTCTCCTTAATACTGTCAGAAAAAGAGCTTCGATACCCCTATCGAATGTCATCTTCCAGATGATTATAACATCTGCGTGTCTGCCTTTCAATTGTCAGAAGTGACAAAATCATCACTTTTCTTTTTCTGTCTCTGACAAGATAAGGCCAACTTGAAGTTCAAAACAGTATTCCGGATCGCTCAATTCTTTTCCCAATATACTTTCACATTTCTTGATCCGATAACGAACAGTATTGCGGTGAAGATAAAGCCTGTTAGATGTCTCTGCGATACTGCATTGACATTCCAGGAACACTTTCAGCGTGTTCCTTAATTCTTCTAATGTCTGATCCTCCGGGAAAGCTAATTCTCCCAGAAGTTGTTCACATACGCTTCTGCTCTGGTTTTTAGAAATCCCCCGGAGCAGATCCAGCGCGCTTTTCGACCGATATTCCAGCACGTGGCCCGTAAATTCTTTCTCGTTTAACCCGTCCAGGTTTTCCTTAACTTCTCGATAAGACAAGGGCGCGGACGCAATATCATAGATCTTGTCTCCCATGGAAAATACGATTTTTTCCTGCATTGCCTCTTCTGCACTCTGCGCCAGATGTTCAAGCTTTTTTTCAATCCCTTCACAAGACCCTTGAAGCAGGAGTATATACTGCCAATGATCGATATCACCAAGAAATACGATGCTGTCCCCATATTTTTCCAGCACTTTCTTTTTGAAATATTCATATCCCAAGATATACTTTTCTTCCCGCTGCATAAACTGTACCGCATTAAAGCGATAGGCTTCAAAATGAATATATTTACCGATAATGATCGTATAGCAGGCACTGTTCTTTAAACCATATCTTTTCCCCTCTGTCATGATCTGGTTGGAAGGCAGATCCTCTCCCTCCGCATTGATCATCCGCTTCAGGAAATTATCTCTAAGCTGTATCTCATTATAAGCGCTGAATAGATTTTTATAGAAGATAATCTCTAAAAGCAGTACGATCTCCTCCAACACAAATGTAGATACCGGCATTTGTTTCTCATCATCAAATACCAAAAGGAAATGAGTACTCCCACTGATGGATTTAATCGGATAGACGATAATCTGACGCCCTTCTTCATTTTTCACGATGCTTCCCTGAACGCTCCGCTCTTCCTGATTCAGTTCCTGCACGATCTTGACCGCCGTCTTTTCCTCTTCTTTGGTAGTACCGCCTCTCCCGCAGATTTCTCCAAACATATCCGCGATCAGGACATGCTTGCCAATACTGCTGTTGATACTGCCCAGCATCCGTTTCAAAGTCGCCCCGTTGATCACTAGATTATAAAGTTTCCGCTTGATATTCAAAGCCTCCAAAAGGCCCTTGTTCTGATTATTCCACAGCAAAGATAATAAGCGATGATAAATCTTTCCCAACGTCTCATCCCTGGGAATCATAATAATCGGGAATCCTAACTGATCCGCCTTTTCAATCACTTTCTCATCAAGCCGATCGATAAAACGCCCCATCTTAATGGCAAGCCCCGCGCAGGGAAGCGCATTCAGTCTGACAATCAAGTCACAGAGCAATTGCTGATTATCTTTATAGATCATCGCTGTTGTTAGGATCAAGCAATTCGCATCCACATAAGAAAAAACATCCGGAGTCTCTGTAGATTCTATAGTAGACACCGTCCGATCAAGATCTGCTTTTTCGTTCAGCACTGTCAGCCCGCTGACTCCGTCATTTTCCAGCAGTTCTTTTAATGTCATCTATATATTCCCCCTAATGTATTTCGTACGCTCAGATATCTCGAGCATTTTAGCAATTCAGCGCCGGCATAGACCGGCGCTGTCTGAGTCCTCATGTATGGTTTTATTGTACTTGATGGTCTTTTTTCTGTCAAGTAATCGAAAACAGTCTTATTCCAATCGCAGAGTTTTATCCTTTCACATTTACATTTTCAATACACCGGCGACCGACCGCTTCCATCCCGCGTATTTGTGATCCCGCTCTTCCTTCGCCATCTTAGGCTCATATTTCGTCCGCTTCAGCTTCTC
>OGYF01002712.1_pt1 | contig 12907 bp, 10 predicted proteins | sample 1576451 | NCBI WGS metagenome assembly OGYF01 (sample SAMEA3541505, study PRJEB24748) | human gut metagenome | biome: human gut; feature: human-associated habitat; material: faeces | place: China | collected 2012 | reverse complement strand
AAAACCCATCCCTCGGTGCGGTTTTTTGATGTTGAAACAGCAGGATGATTTTTAATAGGTATCCAGCGGCGGCTGTACCGAATCAGGCAGCGGGCAGTGATACTTTCCACCGTTGCGCTCCAGTACCTCGGCTTTGGCAGCGGCGATGACCTCGGGACGGTGCTTGGTTCGGATGGCTGCCAGAGCCAGTACCTTTCCGGCGGGCAACAGACCCTTGTGTGCAATCGAGCTGCACGCCTGTGCAGTCATCTGCCAGGTGTGTCCGACGTTGCAGATGCAGGCGCAGGCAACGTTGAGGTTCATGGTCGGTGCAGCAAAGCCAACGTCACCAACGTCAGTTGAGCCGGATTCCAGCAAAAGGCGGCTGGAGTCAAACGGTTCCACCTGGGTGGACAGCGGGTGCCACAACACCTCTTCCAGATGATCTGCTCCATATTTTTTGCGAATCTTCTGGTGGATGACAGCGGTGGTTTCCTCGTCGTAGCTGTTGATGAATTCTCTTGCCAGCTGGTAGTCGGCTTCATCCCACTTGGGAGCGCCGACCTCATGCAGACATTCGTCCGCCACCTGTGCCAGCGCGCGGTTGGGGACATATTCGGTGAACGCCATCGCCAGCTCGCAGTCCATTTTGGTTCCGGTCATCAGCGCAGCTCCGCGGGCAACGTCCTTCACCCGTTCAAACAGCTCATCCAGCTGGGAGGAAAAGGGTGCGCGAATTTCGTAGCGGACGGTGGCATTGTCCTGTACAACGTTTGGCGAGGTGCCGCCTGCGTCAATGTAGGCGTAGTGGATGCGCACCTCCGGGATGACGTGCTCCCGCAGGTAGTTGCAGCCGACGCTCATCAGCTCAACAGCATCCAGCGCACTGCGTCCCATGTGAGGAGCAGCTCCGGCGTGGCTGGTGCGACCCTTGAAATGAAAGTTGGCTCCGATGATGGCATTGGACTGCACCCACTCGACGGCGTTTTGGTTGCTTGGGTGCCAGGTGTAGATGAAATCCACATGGTCAAACAGTCCGGCGCGCGCCATGAACTGCTTGGAGCCGGCGCCCTCTTCGGCAGGACAGCCGAAATAGATGATGGTTCCGTCCTCTCCGGTCTGCTCCAGATAATCCTTGATGGCAAGCACGGCAGCCAACGAGCCTGCACCCAGCGAACAGTGTCCGCAGCCATGTCCGGCGCCGCCCGGTACCACCGGCTGTGGGGTTGTAGTCGCTGCCTGCTGGCTCAGGCTGGACAGGGCATCAAATTCTCCCAGGATGCCCATGACCGGTTTGCCGCTTCCGTGAACATAGGTTCCGGTAAAGCAGGTGGGGATACCGGCAAGTCCGCGTTCTACGGTAAAGCCTTCTTCCTCCAGCACTTGGCAGATGGTATCGGCAGAACGAAATTCGTGGAAGGCAAGCTCCGCATATTCCCATACCTGGTCGTTGACTTGGCATATCTTCTCTGCTCGCTTCTCCACCGATTGGGTGATTCGCTCAAGGTCTGTCATTGTACTCCACTCCTTTGATGTTCGATTGTTGCTCAGCGCCCGCAGCGCTAGGCTTGCTTACTTACAGTATATCGGATAAACTGCCGTTGTCAAACGAAAAAGCGCAAAAACTTCAAATAAAATAAAGTAAGTGATTTATTTTTGTACAAAATAACGGTGGATTTATGACAGAGCAAAGATGAAATTCAGCCGTCTTGTAAAGTAAACAGGAATCTGTTATAATCAAAGTCAGAAATTTAGTGAGGAAAGGTTCTGCAAAGAAAGGCAGGACGAAAAATATGAGAAGAGGGAAGGTATGTAAACATGAAGAAGGAACACTTGGACAGACAATTTTACAAGACGGTGCTGACCATTGCCATACCGGTTGTTCTGCAAAACCTGATCAGTATTGGACTGAATATGGCAGATACCATCATGATTGGCAAACTGGGTGTAGATGAGCTGGCAGCGGTCGGTACAGCCAATCGACTGTACTTTGTCTTTTCCAGCTTGTGTTTTGGTATTTACAGCGGTGCTTCGGTCTATGTTTCGCAGTATTGGGGTGTCAAGGATATTAAAAACATCCGCCGCACACTGGGTATCGACATCATTTTGGGCGGCGGCATGGCACTGCTGTTTACGGCAATCGCAATTTTCGCAGCTCCGCAGGTGCTGGGCTTGTTCAGTTCCGACCCGCGGGTCATCGAGCTGGGAACCGAATATCTGCACATTGTTGCCATTTCCTATTTCTTTACCTCGATGTCCTTTGCCATCAACTTTAACTGTCGCGCCATCCATATGCTAAAGGTGCCGACCGCCATCAATACGCTGGCACTGGTTATCAACCTGGTCTTCAACTATCTGCTCATCTTCGGCAAATTTGGCTTCCCGAAGCTGGGTGTCAAAGGTGCGGCACTGGCAACTCTGCTTGCACGCTTGGTAGAATTCCTCCTGATGTACCTGTGCGTATATCTGCAGAAGGGTCATCCGCTGGCAGCCAAAATCAGAGAACTGTTCAGCTTTGACCGGGAACTGTTCACCCGCGTACTCAAGACCTCCCTGCCGGTCATCGTTTCCGAAGGCGGATGGAGCTTGGGCAACTCGGTCTACTACATCGCGTATGGTATGCTGGGTGCATCTGCTCTGGCGGTTGTACAGGTGGCGTCTACCGTTAACGACCTGTTCCAGATTTTATTCTTTGGTATCGGTAATGCCAGCGCAGTTATGATTGGCAACGAGCTGGGACGCCGCAATGAGGACAAGGCGTACTCCTATGCTGTGGTTTTCCTGAAGATGACCTTTGCAATCAACCTGGTGATGTCGGTTGCACTCTTCCTTTCTCGCGGTATGGTCATCAATATCTATGACTTCGACCAGGAAACCAACATCATGCTGGCAAACACCCTGGCAGTTTACGCTATCTATATGCTGCCAAAGATGTTTACCTATGTTTTGTTCTGCGGTATTCTGCGCTCGGGTGGAGATACTCGTTTTTGTATGCTGCTCGACCTTTTGGGCGTTTGGGTCATCGGTGTTCCGCTGGCATTTTTGGGTGTGCTGGTCTTTCATCTGCCGCTGCATATCATCGTTGCGATGGTATTCTTTGAGGAGTGGGTCAAGCTCTACTTCTCCTTTAAGCGCTTTAAAAGTAAAAAATGGGCACACACCCTTATTGATTAGACAAGAAAAAAGCATTTTTTTAAAGAGATGCCTTTGTTGGCATCTCTTTTTTTATGAAAAAGGTCGAATTTTTGACAAGCTATTTGAAAGAAGAATCAAACTTCAAAGAAATATAGGGAAATTCTCTAAGAATACGATGAAAAGAGATTGATTTTTTGTTTAAAAAATATTATAGTAGAGGTACAATAACATTGCGGAGGGAAGAAGATGAGTGCGACAACCGATATTGGAAGCAAGATTAAAAAGTACAGAAAAGAAAAAAAATACACCTTGAAAAACCTTTCTGAGCAGACCGGACTGTCTATTGGTTTTCTTTCTCAGCTGGAAAGAGGAATCACGACGATTGCCATTGATTCACTTGCGAATGTGGCAGATGTTCTGGGCGTGGAGATGATGGATTTCTTTGAAAGCGACCTTCATCAAGAAAATGACCCGGTGATGCGCAGCTATGACCTGCCGACACGTCTGCTGTCGGCGGAGCAGATCGAGTATTGCCTGGGAAAAGAATCGTTTGCGCTGCGTCCTAAGATTTTGCAGCTGATGCCCTGTGCGCAAAAGGAGGAAAAGCCCGAAGCGGTTAAGGCGGAGAGTGAACGCTTCCTCTACCTTTTAGAGGGTGTGCTGTCGCTGGAAATGGGAGAGCGCAGCTATGTGCTTTACCCGGGGGACAGTATGCAGCTGGCAAAGGGGAATCGCTATGCAATGTACAATCGCACCACAAAGCCGGCACGGGTACTGCTGGTAGAAATGCCGTGTGAAGAAGCTTGTTCGTAACAATAGCAATAAAACAAAATATTGTGTCGAATCTGCACAGTAAACACTAGAGATAGTGCTTTTTTGTCGATTCACTTGCAAATTACTTCGGAAGAGTTTATAATAAAGGATAGATTGTGTATAAAAAATTCCGGAGGGATTTGTATGAATCGCTTTGAAATCATTACAGCGGATATTACGACCATAAAAGTGCAGGCAGTGGTGAATGCAGCAAACAATACCCTGCTGGGCGGCGGTGGAGTGGATGGAGCCATCCATCGTGCAGCAGGACCGGTGCTTTTGGAGGAATGTCGAGGGCTGGGAGGCTGTCCCACCGGGCAGGCACGTCTGACCGGCGGCTACCGGTTGCCCGCAGAATATGTCATCCACACGGTCGGTCCGATTTGGCAGGGAGGAGAAGCGGGAGAAGAACAGCTGTTGCGCCAGTGTTATCTTTCCTGCTTGGAGCTGGCGGTGCAGCAGGGCATCAAAACCATCGCCTTTCCGTCTATCAGCACCGGAGCTTATCACTTTCCGGTCAACCGGGCGGCGGAGATTGCGATTGCTGCCATCATGGGATTTTTAAAGTTTGACAGTACATTGGAAAAGGTGCTGCTTGTCTGCCATGACGAGCGCACCGCAATCGTTTACCATGTAGCTTTAGACCAGTATTTATCGAAAAAATAACAACAGGCGTGGAATTTTTTCCACGCCTGTTGTTATATGGAAGGTTTATGCCAGGATGGTGTGCTCCAGCAGGATTTTTAGCCCGATCAGCACCAGGATGACACCGCCGAACACCTCGGCTTTGCTTTTTAACAACGAGCCAAAGGCTTTGCCGAGGTAAGCGCCGACCAGCGAGCAGAGCAGGGTGGTCAGTGCAATGATCACGCTTGCAGAAAGGATGTTGACCTCCAGCAGAGCAAAGCTGACACCGACAGCGAGTGCATCGATGCTGGTGGCAATCGCCTGGGTCAGGATGGTGGAAAAGGGGAGGTTTACCTCACACTCCTCCTTTTCGGGGTGGACAGCCTCCCAAATCATCTTGCCGCCGATGAAGCCCAGCAGGATAAAGGCAATCCAGTGGTCGATGGAAGAGATGAAAGAAGCGAAGGTCTTGCCTAAAAAGTAGCCCAACATCGGCATCAGACCCTGGAACAGACCGAACATTGCCGACCAGACCAAGGCTCGGGTGAAGAAGCTCTGCCGTTTGTACTGTCTGGACACGCACATTCCGTTGGTGGTGGAAACAGCGAAGGCGTCCATCGAAAGACCAATGGCGATCATCAGTAGATTTAACAACAATCATTCCTCCTTGCAGATGGTGGACGAAGCGTTCAAAGCGTTCGTCCGATCAGCATCAGTATATCAGCTTTGGAAGGATTTCACAAGGAAATCCAAGATGCTTTTGTGCAGAAATATCGGTAGAAAATACAGGAGTGCTGTGAAAAACAGGAAAAGTTTACCGCACGTTCAAGAATTTATGCAGGCGGTATTGTAAAATAAGGAGTGAAATCTTCGGCGTGGAGGATAAAAAACAGTGTTTGGCTATATAAAACCGTTCAAAGCGGAATTAAAGGTCAAGGAATGGGAAGCCTATCAGGGAATCTACTGCGGATTGTGCAAGCAGCTGGCGCAGCGATATGGGCTGTTTGCCAGAATGACGCTCAACTATGATTTTGTTTTTCTGGCGATGATGGATATGGCACTGAGGGAACAGCGTATCCATTTTTGTCAGTGCAACTGTATCACCCATCCGTTTAAAAAGCGGACCTGTTGCCAATCTAACCAAAGTCTGGAGCTTTGTTGTGATATTGCGATGCTGTTGACCTGCTATAAGCTGGAGGATGACCTTGCTGACGAGGGATTGCTTCGGCGCACAGCGGTGCGCCTGGTGCTTCCGTTTGCCAGAAGGGACCGTAAAAAGGCAGCGCAGTACCGCCCGCAGCTTGCAGAGCAGATGCAGCAGCTGATGCAGCAGCAAAACCGGCTGGAGCAGGAAGGATGCGCACAGGTGGACCTGGCAGCGGAACCGACCGCTCTTTTGATGCAGCAGGTGTTTGCAGCTTTGTCGGATGACCCGATGCGCAAGCGTGCGCTCGAGCGCTTCGGCTATCTGCTGGGCAGGTGGACCTATCTGATCGACGCGCTGGATGATTGGGAAGAGGATGTGCGCCGCGGCAGGTACAATCCCTTTGCACGGCAGGCACAGCAGCAGGAGATTACACCCGGCGAGCAGTACCGGCAAGCGCGTGGAACACTGTATCTGACCATTGCAGAGATGAGAAAGGCTTATGACCTGCTGGGGATCCGCTCGCTCGATTCCATTTTGGAAAATGTGCTGGATCTGGGACTGCGGCAGATGGTGGACCACACCCTTGCCAAAAAGGCAGAAGAGCCAAAAGAGCAATGATTTAACCTAGGGAGAGAGGGCAGCAAACGATGACAGATCCATATCAGGTGTTGGGCGTTTCGCCAAGCGCTACGGATGAACAGATTAAAAGTGCATACCGAGAACTTGCCAGAAAGTATCACCCGGACAACTATGTCAACAACCCGCTGGCAGACCTTGCGCAGGAAAAGATGAAGGAGATCAACGAGGCGTACGACCAGATTCAGCGCCAGCGCAAGCAACAGCAGCAGAGTTACTCCGGGCAAGCTTCAGCAAACCGTGGATATTCCAATGCGGGCTACTCCCGTCAGAGCTACTCGGGTCAGGGTCGGTCGCAGTTTGCCGATATTCGGCAGCTGCTCAATTCCAACCGCCTGAGCGAAGCGGAGGAGCTGCTGGAGGGGATTCCGCAGCAGCGCAGGGATGCCGAGTGGTACTATCTGCGCGGCAGAGTGTTTTATGTACATGGATGGCTGGACCAGGCGTACAGCTATTACACCCGGGCAGTCCAGATGAATCCGGGAAACGCCGAGTACCAGACCGCACTCAATCAGCTGATGTGGCAGCGCAACACAGGCAGACCTTCGGGAGGATATGGCGATTACCGCAACGTCCAAAGCGGCGGGATGAGCGGATGCGATATGTGCTCGGGGTTGATCTGTGCCGACTGCTGCTGCGAATGTATGGGCGGCGATCTGATCAGCTGCTGTTAGCAGCATCAAATACAGGGAAGTGATTTTTTGATCAAAAAAAGTACGCAGGTGGCAATGGGAGGAATCGCATCGGCGCTGTGTCTGCTGCTGATGATGCTGACCATTATCCCGATTGCTACCTACACCATGCCTGCTTTGGCGGGAATGGTGCTGATCGTGGTCGTGATTGAAAATGGCTATTCCACCGCATGGATGGTGTACGCTGCGGTGGGCTTTTTGTCGCTCTTTATCTGCCCGGACAAAGAAGCGGCGATGCTGTTCGTAGGCTTTTTCGGCTATTATCCTATCTTAAAAGGGAAGCTGGAAAAAATCAAAAAAAGGTCGATGGAATATCTTTCCAAATTTTCCATCTTCAACCTTGCGATGATCCTAAACTATCTGGTCATCATCTACCTGTTCGGCATCCAGGACATCCTGAAGGATGTGGGACCGCTGGGAAAATTCAGCGTGGTTCTCCTGCTGCTGATGGGCAATGTGGTCTTTTTTGTCTATGACATCGCTCTGTCCCGCATCATCACTGCTTATCGTATGGTCCTGCGCAAAAAGATATTCAGGCGGGTCGGGCAGGGATAATCCCTTAAAAAAGAAAAGCTTTCTGTCAAAGTTCCTCTTAAAAAAGAGGGGGGCACTTCATTTGACAGGAGGCTTTTTTATTTGTGCTGAAATGGACAGCAGCAGCATATCCTTCTGAACAGGAGGGATGGCGGTGAAACTGAATAAAAACAGTATCTTTTACCATTGCCTGCTGCTCAGCTCCTCGTCGGTGGTCTTACAGCTGCTGGGGTTTGGCTATCGGATTCTGCTGGGCAGGCTGGCGGGCGCGAAAGCCATTGCAGTCTATGGGCTGGTGATGTCGGCGTACAATGTGGTCCTTTCCTGTACGCTGACCGGGGTGGCGCTGTCGGTTTCCCGCATCGCCTCGGGGTATCTGGCGCTGGGACAGGGCAGAAGTATCATCCGTTTGATTCGTACGGCGCTGACCCTGTTCATCGGTCTGTTTTGTCTGTTGGCGGTTCCGTTTGGACTGAACCGGGAGTTTTTTGCAAGCCGGGTGTTGGGGAATCCACAGACAGCGCCGGCGCTGCTGCTGATTGTGCCGTGCTTATTTTTGACCGGTTTTGAAAATGTCCACAAGGCGTATTTTTATGGGACCGGGCAGACTTTTGCACCCACTATTTCCGAGACGTTGGAGATGCTCTGCCGCATTGCAGCAGCGGTGGTGCTGTTTGGTATGGTAGGAAAGAAACTGGATGCCGGTCAGGCGGCAGCTCTGATTGTCTGCGGAATGGTCATCAGCGAGCTGGTCAGCTCGGTTTTTCTTACCACCTTGTACCGCATCAAACGAAAAAAGCTGACTGGCAAGGACGATATTTCTGGCGGGCGCATCCTTCGGGATATTGCATCGGTAGCGGTGCCGGTGTCGGCAGCGACGCTGCTGGGCAGGTTGATCTCCTCAGCCAATATGGTGCTGATTCCACGCATTTTAATGCACAGCGGTGTGGGATACGATGCGGCGATGGAGGAATTTGGTGTGCTGTCGGGGATGACCATGCCGATGCTGATGCTGCCTTCTGCCTTCCTTTCTCCGCTCATCACCGTTTTAAGCCCGCGATTTTCAGCAGGCAACGCTTTGGATGACCGCGGGATGATTCGTCGCAAGGCAGCAAAGGCGCTTCATGTGGTTGGGTTGATTGGCTTTCCGTCGATGGCGCTGATGCTGGTTGCAGGCAGACAGCTCGCGATGCTGCTCTACCAAAATGAGAAGGCAGGCGGGCATATCCCGATGTTGGCGGCAATCACTCTGCTCGGATTTTACTACGCGGTGGCGGAGAGTGTGCTGGAAAGCATCGGTTTGCAAAAGCGCTGCTCGGTGCTGACGGTGGCTGCCAGCCTGGTGGGACTGCTGTCTACCCTGTTGTTGGGTGGTGTGATGGGACTGGGACTGAAAGGGTATCTGCTGGGAGAGCTGCTCTCTGCCGGATTGGGTGCCGCGCTGTGCCTGTACTGGGTGTGCAAAAAGGCGGAGCTGCACATTCGCCTGGGGAATTGGGTGCTGCGACCGCTGCTGGCATCTGCTACGGCGGCAGCGCTGACACGACTGCTGTTATACCGGCTGTATCGGACACCGACAGCACAGATTTTGGTGCTGGCATTTTCTGTCGGGGTGTTTCTTTTATTATATACTTCCTTTTTGCAGTTGCTGGGTACCGATTTTTGGAGCTATACACAAAACACCCTGCTGAAAAAAGGGAAAAAATAAGGTTGCACAGGGCATCCTGCTGTATTATAATGAGAACAAAAACGACAGGAGGAAGAGAAAAGTGGCAGTAGAACGAAAGGATTTTGGACAACTGAGCGATGGGAGCAGGGTGAGCCTGTATACCATCACAAATGCGCGAGGAGAGTCGGTGAGCCTGACCGATTATGGAGCATCGGTGGTTTCGCTGCTGGTGCATGACCGACAGGGTGCGCTGCGGGACATTGTGCTGGGCTGTGACGACGCACCGGCGTATGAGCGGCAGACCGCCTGCCTGGGCGGTGTACCGGGACGTCATGCCAACCGCATTGCCCGCGGACGTTTTGTGCTCAACGGCAAGACCTATCAGCTGGCAATCAACAATGGAGAGAACCACCTGCATGGGGGACCGACCGGTTTCCATCGCCGCCTGTGGAGGGCAGCAGTGGGGGAGAACAGCCTGACCTTTACCCGATTGAGCTGCGATGGGGAAGAAGGCTACCCGGGCAATCTGCTGGTGTCGGTGCGCTATACCTTTGATGATGAATGTCGACTGGGCATCCACTATCAGGCGTTGTGCGACCAGGACACCGTCATCAATCTGACCAACCATTCTTATTTCAATCTGGATGGTGAGGACAGCGGAAGTGTTGAGGGGCAGCACCTCCAGATTTTTGCGGACAGCTTTGCAGAAAATGATGCGGGATGTCTGCCGACCGGAAGAATCGTTTCGCTTGACAGCGAGGAAGGCGCTCCGTTTGACTTTAGGGAACCGACAGAGATTGGAAAAAGGCTGCATGAGGAAAACATCCATCTGAAAAACGGTTCGGGCTATGACCACAACTATCTGCTGAAAAAGCAGCCGGATGGTCTGTGTGCAAGGGCATACAGCCGTTCCAGCGGGATTCTGCTCGAGTGCAGGACCAGTGAGCCGGGAATGCAGCTGTACACCGGAAACTTTTTGTCCACCTCCAATATCGTTGGCAAGGGCGGAAAAAGCTATGCCGACTGGGCAGGGTTCTGCCTGGAGACACAGCACTATCCGAATGCAATGGAGCACCCGGAATTCCCAAGCGTTGTTTTGCCTGCCGGAGAGCTGTACGACACCACAACCGAATATCATATCAGCCTGCTGTAATCAGCAGGCTTTTTTTGTGAAAAAAATACCAAAAGGAAGGAAAAAAAGAAGCATTCTAGTTCGATTGTTTAAAAGTACCTATACAATCTTAATAAATATAATATAATAAATCGGTGCGTTTGCACAGAAATGTGTTGGGGGATGTTAGATTTTGGCGGAATGGATTGATAAAATATATAAAAAAGATAGGGTAATCATGTAAAAAAAGTCGAAATTTCAAAAAACAATAAAAAAATAAACTGCAAAAATAAAAGAATTTTTTTAGCAAATTTTGAAATAATTTTGAATTTTGTGCAAAAACGATAGTTTCGTTAAAAAAACAGGTTGAAAATGAAGTGTTTGCATAAGGGTAGAAAGGCTAAGAATGTTATTTTTTCTGACGGTTTGTATATATGGTATATAAAAAGCAGTTTAAATTAAGAAGAGGTATATAATATTGACAAAGCCCGGGTTATCTGTTATCCTATATATCAATCATTATTGATGTTATAACGACTCAGCAGGACGGTATAAAATTATTTTTATACCGTTTTTCATCTGGGAAGAAGTAATCATCAATAGCAGATTGCCGCTAAATATAGAAAAGAGAGAAGGCGGCATTTCGGTTTGATCTGCATTTTGTGGGTCGGTCGAAAAGCGAAGGAGGAACAACCAAACATGAAAAAGACACTTTCTAAACTGCTGGCTCTTGCATTGACTGCATCTTTGGTACTGAGCGGATGCGGCGGCAATGCTGAGAGCGGCAACAACGAGGCCAACAGCCAGGGTGGCCAAGCAAATGCTGAGGGCTCCGACAAAAAAGAAGAAGCAAGCAGCAAAGACGAAATCAAAGACCTGTACATCGCAAGAAACGCAACCAGAGAGCTGGAAACTTTCAACATCCTCTACACTCAGCGTCAAGAAGATAGCGAAAACCTGACCAGCCTGGTAGACGGCCTGCTGGAGTCCAATCCAAAGGGTGAGCTGGTTCCATGTATCGCAGAAGAGTGGGGCAGCGAAGATGGCGGTCTGACCTGGACATTCAAAGTACGCGAAGGCGTAAAATGGGTCGATGTCAACGGCAATGAAAAAGCAGACTGTAATGCACAGGACTTTGCTACCGGTCTGGAGTGGGTTCTCAACTTCTACAAGAACGACTCCAACAACACCGCAATGCCGATTGAGATGATCAAAGGCGCTAAAGAGTACTATGAGTACACCAAGACCCTGTCTGAGGATGAGGCTAAAGCGCTGACCGCTGGAGAAGGCTCCAAGTTCCGCGAAATGGTTGGTCTCGAAACCCCAGACGACCACACTGTTGTTTACCACTGTGTAACCGAGAAACCATACTTTGACTCTCTGGCTTCCTATGTAGCTCTGTACCCACTGTCCCAGGGCATGGTTGATGAGCTGGGTGGCGCAGATGCAGTAAAAGCAATGAACAACGAGAACATGTGGTACAACGGATGCTACACCATGACCTCTTACATCCAGGGCAACGAAAAAGTGTTCACCAAGAACCCAATGTACTGGGATACCGAGTGCAAACGCTTTGACACCGTTACCACCAAGATGGTAGAGTCCAACGACGTAGCATACCAGCTGTATGAGTCCGGCGAGATCGATTACGTTCAGCTGGGCGAATCCAGAATCAACACCATCGCAAAAGATCCTAACAACGCTCTGTACAATTACCTGGTTCCAGATGTGCCATCCAAGTACTCCTATCAGATGCAGCTGAACTACAACAAGAAGAACGAAGATGGCACACCGGATACCAACTGGAACACTGCAATCGCTAACGAAGCATTCAGACTGTCCTGGTGGTACGGACTGGATCTCTCGAATTACTACAAGAGAACCAACGCAATTGACCCAATGTCCTGCGAAAACAACTTCTTCACCATGAAAGGTCTTGTTTATACCTCTGACGGTACCGAATATACCGAACTGGTAAGACAGGAAATGGGACTGCCGGAACTCAACGGCAAGACCATGGTAAGATTGGACGCAGACAAAGCAGCTCAGTACAAAAAACAGGCTATGGAAGAACTGTCCGCACAGGGCGTAACCTTCCCGGTAGGCGTTGACTTCTACATTTCCGCTTCCAGCCAGACTGCACTGGACAGCGCAAACGTACTGGCACAGACCTTCTCCGAGAGCCTGGGCGACGACTATGTTAAGCTGAACATTAAAACCTTTATCAAGAGCACCAATCAGGAGGTTGTCGTACCTCACCTGCACTCCTTCGTAATCAATGGCTGGGGCGCTGACTACGGTGACCCGCAGAACTACCTGGGTCAGATGACTTACGGTAACGAAGCAGCTTACTATTCTGAAAACTACAACTACATCAACGAAGTTGAAGAAACAGAAGCAACCAAAGCTCTGATCGATACCTATAAGGAATTTACCGCTCTGGTAGATGCTGCAAATGCAATCACCGATGATATGGACGCAAGATACAAAGCATATGCAAAAGCAGAAGCTTACATGCTGGAGCATGCACTGGTATTCCCTTGCTACTATCAGATCGGCTGGGG